>JAEEGL010343460.1_pt1 | contig 13113 bp, 8 predicted proteins | sample 9134231 | NCBI WGS metagenome assembly JAEEGL01 (sample SAMN16246548, study PRJNA631951) | gut metagenome | biome: gut microbiome; feature: rumen; material: fiber-attached | host: Bos | place: Iran: Karaj | collected 2018-10 | reverse complement strand
TGATTTGGTAGCGGGGGCTGGATTCGAACCAACGACCTCCGGGTTATGAGCCCGACGAGCTACCTCTGCTCTACCCCGCACTGCTTATTTCGTGTGGCGAAATCGGGTGCAAAGATACTACTTTTTCGCGATATGACAAAATTTCATTTGCGAATTATTGGGTTATTAACAAAACATGCCGTGTGTTTCAGGTTTTTGTATCGAGCGTTTAACATTTGTCGAGCCGAGACGACAAGCGAGGTTTTGGCTCTTTTCGCCAGCATAAAAACACTTTTTGCCTCTTTTCTGTACAGAAAAAGCAGCTTAGCAAAAGAAAGCCCTGACGTTCAGCTCCCAACGCAGAATTGACTAGGGCAAAGGGACAGGAGGAGTGTGGCTACTCGTCGAGGGAGATGGTATCAAAGGTGGTGGTATCGATATAGGTATCGTGGCTGAAGAGTCCTTGAAAGCGCCCTGCAATACGCCCCTTGGCGGCAGCAAAACGACGATGACGATTCAGAACTTTCATCTTGTGTTTGTAGCGGCCGCAGAGACGGTTGAAGTATTCTAGCTGGTCGACAGACATGCGGGTGTCGTAGTACCAGCGGTAACGGCGCATGTAGCACCGCTGCTGTTTCTGAATGTGGCTGAGGGTGTCGCCATGGAAGTCGGCGATGGGGGTGGCGACGACTTCGTTGACAAAAGCCTCGTAGTTGTTGATGAACTTCTCCACGCGGTTTACTTTCTGCGCCTGGCAGTTCAAGGACAATATCAATAAGAAAGCCAAAAGGCCTCCACCTCTCATCACCGAGAAGTGAAAGCCTTTTGTGCTATAACTGTTGGTATTCATTTCATTTGTGTACTAGCAAAGTTGCTAAGACCCTCGTTGAGGTAGGCGATGAATTTCTTGATGTCGCGGTCGTACTTGTAGTTTTCCTTGGTGAGCACCTTGCCGTCGCTGTCGATGATGACATAGTAGGGCTGGGCGTTCATGTTGAACTCGGTCTTCTGATAGTTCAGGTTTTTGCGGCCAAGGGTCTTGAGGACACGGCCGTTCTGGTCGGTGACCCACTCGTCTTCGGGCAGCTCGATGGTGTTCTCGTCGGCGAAGAGGGAGCAGATGACGTACTTCTCATTCATGATGCGGCGCACTTCGGAGTCGACCCACACGTTGTTTTCCATCTCGCGGCAGTTGGCACAGGTCTTGCCGGTGAAATCGAGGAAGATGGGTTTGTTATGCTCACGGGCGTAGGCCTTGGCCTCGTCGAGGTCGAAGAAGGCTTCGAATCCCAGTGGCACATGGAGCACGTCGGCATATTTGCGGTCGGCGGGCAGCTGGCCAAGTTGCACGGTGCCATCGGCGGTAGCAGCGGGTCGGTTGTCGGCAATAATCTTGGCGATGTCGAACTCCTGGCTGTTGGGAGGGGGCAAGAAGCCGCTGAGACCCTTGAGCGGAGCACCCCATAGGCCGGGTATCATCCAGACGACAAAGGCGAGGTCGGCGATGGCGAGGAAGATGCGGAGGGTGCTGATTTCTTTCACTTCGTCGTCGCCCTTGAAGCGGAGTTTGCCCAAGAGATAGAATCCGAGCAAGCCGAAGATGACAATCCACAAGGCCAGATAGATGTCGCGCGGGAGGAGACCCCAGTTGCAGTAGAGGTCGGCCATTTGGAGGAACTTCAAGCCGAAGGCCAGCTCCAAGAAGGCGAAGGTCACTTTGACGGTGTTAAGCCACGAGCCGCTCTTCATATTCTTCAATACCTGCGGGAACATGGCCAGCAAGGTGAAGGGAGCCGCAAAGCCGATGCCGAAGCCCAGCATGGTGATGAGGGAGACCCAGCGGTCGGTAGAGGAGGTGGTGAGACCCACCAAGGCGGCACCGAGGATGGGACCCGTGCAGCTGAAGGAGACCAGCACGGTGGTGAGTGCGATAAAGAAGGGAGCCAGCAGACCACCCTTGTCGGCCTGCTCGTCGCTCTTGTTAATCCACTTCTCGGGCATCTTGATTTCAAACAGGCCAAAGAAGCTCAACGCGAAGATGAAGAAGATGACGAAGAAGATGATGTTGGGCAGCCAGTGTGTGCCGATAAAATAGAGAGCCTCGGGGCCGAAGACAAGCGCCAGAATAGCGCCCAGCACGGCAAAGAGGAAGACGATGGAGAAGCCAAACATCCATGCCTGACGGCGATTCTTGCGGGGGTCGTCGCTGTTGTGCATGAAGAAGTTGACCGTCATGGGTATCATGGGGAAGACACAGGGGGTGAACATCGTAAGGATGCCGCCCAGCAGTGCCAGCAGGAATACCACGATGAGCGACTGGTTCTTCTTGTCGACGGGAGCCTCCTCGGTCTCTGCCACCGCTGCGACAACGGTGTCCACCACAGGCTCGCCCTCCTGCACCACTTCAGACGTGTCGGCACCGAGAAACGACAGATCAAAATCGTCCAATTCGTCGTTCAAGGGCTGTGTTGCCCCTTTGACAGAGAAGGTGAAGTCGCGGTCGTCGGGGGCGATGCAGCTACCGTCGTTACAGAGTTGGTAGCCGAAGGTGCCGTTGACCTTGAAATCTTTTTCACTAAGACGCTTAATCTTCTGGCGGAACGCCACCTTGCCGCTGAATGAGCGGACGGTACACTTGAAGTCGTTGTCGTACTCCTCGTGAGGCTTGGGCTCCTGAACTTTGCCGATGAGCTTATAGTCTTGGGAGGGGGTGAACTCGAAATAGATGGCAATCGGGCCGGCAGGGTCGGTGTACTGCGAATAGAGGTGCCAGCCTTGGTCGAGGTTGGCGGTGAACACCAGTTCCGACTCCGACTCGTTGAGGTCTTTGACCGAGAAGGTCCATTTGACGGGGTCCTGTATCTGGGCAAAGCCCATAAGGGCCATGCTCAAAAGGAGGAAAAGAGTTGTAATCTTCTTCATGTAATGTATGTTTTATCGTTTTATTTCAGTGTGAATTTAACCGAGCGGGTGCCTGATTCCGTCTTGACACGGACGGTGTAGGTTCCCTTCTTCATCTTTGAGATATTAATATGGCTGCCCGTCTGGTACTTGGGGACGGTGCGCACCTTCTCACCTTTGGAGTTGATGAAGGTCACCTCGGCCTGCGGGCTGTTCATGGTGATGGTGATATAGCCTTCCTCTAGGTTGGGGGTGAGTTTGATGCGGTCTTCTGTCTCGATGGGGGTGTTGGAGGTTTTGCCGGTTTTGGGGGAGGGGTTGGAGAGATTGGATTTATCGGAGGGGTCTGAGGAGTCTGAGGGGTTTGAGGAGTCGGAGTTTTGGGCCAGGGCTTCTTCGTGTTTCTTCATCTGGTAGCCTGAGAGGCACCAGAGGCCCTTGTCGTCGGTGCCGAACCAGATATTGCCTGTGCGGTCGATGGTCACATTTTGGAACATGCATCTAGGTAACTGGTTGCCAGCACGGAAGGTATCCCACTGCCCGTCGCAGTCAAATACCGCCACACCCCCGTCGGTGGCCATCCAGAGATGTCCCTCGCGGTCGAAGGCTAAATCGTTTATCTGGTTACCCGGGATGGGGCAGTTGTCGGTAGTGTATATCTTCCACGTCTCGCCGTCGAAGCGACACAGTCCCTCCAACGTGCCAATCCACTTCACATTATCCTTGTCGATGGCAAGAGAGAGAACTATGTTGTGTGGTATCTTGGAATTCTTGGTGGTATAGGAGAGCCAGCGCCGACCATCGAAGACGCACAATCCGTCGTTGGTGCCAATCCATTTTCGGTCGCGGTTGTCGATGACCACACAGAGGATAAAGTCGCTCAGGAGTTCGGAATCGGTGGCGGTGTATTTGTTCCAGTTCACCCCGTCGTATTGCACAAAGCCGCTCAGCGTGACGCCAATCCATTTCACGCCCACGTGGTCGACAGCTATGTCGCGTATGTACTTCATGTTGAGGCGGTGGGTTTCTTCGGCGTGCTCGAACCAGCGATTGCCGTTGAACTCGATGACGCCATAGTCGTCGGTGCCAATCCAGAGGGTGTTGCCTTCTACTACGAGGCAGTTGACGAATTGGTCTTTGAGCTTTTCGTTAAAGTCGGCGTAGTCGGTCCACTGCCCGTCCTTGAACTTGTTGAGCCCCTGAGTCGAGCCCACCCATAGGTTGCCCCGATTGTCCGACGTGACGGCAAGGATATTGTTGCCAATAAGCCCCGAGTTCTTCTCGGTATAGTTAGTCCACTTCTGCGCAGAGGCAGTGAGGGCGGTCAATGCAAAGAGCGATATGATTAGATGTCGGAACATGTTTCAGTGTTTCATTTTTCAACTTTCAATTTTCGAGTCTCAGGTCTTATGTTTCTCCTTCTTGGCGGCGGGGAAGAGTATGTTGTTTAGTATAAGCCTGTAGCCTGGCGAGTTGGGAAAGAGCGACAGGTCGGTTGGGGGGTCGCCGACAAAGTGGCGGTAGTCCTCGGGGTCGTGCCCACCGAGGAATGTCCAGGTGCCTTTGCCGTACTCGCCGTGCAGATAGCGCACCTCGTTTAGAGACTTATTCTCTCCAAGTATGACTGCCGATGACTTGACGCACTCGCGACGGAAGGCGGTAGTCTGCCCCATGAAGCCGTGAATCACACGGGTGTGGTTTTGCGTAAGCATGGTGGGCACCCAGTCCCATTTGGCTGAGAATTCGAAGAGGGTAAAGAAGTCGTTCTTCTCGTTGACCGCCCTCTGGCGTGAGCGGTCGTCGATGTCGATGGTCGAAATCTCGTACTCGTATGGGTTGGTGCTAAGGCGGAAGTCCTTAAAGGCAAATGTCTTGTTGTAGTCGAGCTGGTTCTGCGCGTCGGGCTGCATAGGGTCGCCGTCGAACATCACGTCGCAGATGTCGACATTCTCCGCTGCCAGAGCTACGTCGTAGCTGTCGGGTGCCGAACACATGGCGAACAGGAATCCTCCGCCCATCACAAAGTCGCGTATCTTGTGCGCCACCGCCAGTTTCAGCTGGCTCACCTTGGCGTAGCCCAACTTGTTGGCGGTCGCCTCCTGCTGGCGCACGTCTTCGATATACCACTGCTGGTTGCGGTAGTTGCCCCAGAACTTGCCATACTGACCGGTGAAGTCCTCGTGATGCAGATGCAGCCAGTCGTAGGTGGGCAGCACACCTGCCACCACCTCTTCGTCGTAGACCACGTCGTAGGGTATCTCGGCGTAGGTGAGCACCAGCGTCACCGCATCGTCCCAAGGTAGTTTGTTTTTAGGTGAATAGACGGCTATCTTGGGGGCTTTCTGCAGCTTCACCGCGTCCATGTTCACTGAGGGGTCGGCAATCTCCGACAGTATCGCACTCGACTGCCCGTCGGCAATCACTTCGGCAGTCACGCCGCGCAGGCGGCACTCCTTCTCCAGCAGGTCGGCATACTTCATCATAAAGCTGCCGCCCCTGTAGTTGAGCAGCCACGTTACCTCTACCTCGCGCTGCAATGCCCAATAGGCTATGCCATAGGCTTTCAGGTGGTTTTTCTGCACCTCGTCCATCGGCACCAGCAGATAGCTTGCCCGCATGGGCAGGGTCGCTAGCAGAAGCATCAATATGGTCAGACATTTTTTCATGCAACAAACTATAACGCGAAAAAGTTATAATTATTGTATGCGCATCCGAAAAATGAATCTAAATCGGTCAATAAAGCTTAGTTGGGTTAATTTGTTTTCAATGACGCGCCTCTACGAGACGCAGTTCTATTGTGTTTTGACTATCACCACACTGCGTATTTCTTTAGATGTTGCTCCCATTCGGTCGCGACACCGTATAAAAATGCTTGTACGGTGTTATTAATGGTCATACATCTCCGAGGTGGTTTATAGAAGTCCTCTACAGGGAAGCTTTGAGACCGGCACTGCGCTGTAGCTCGACCCAGGCCGCCATGCAGTCATAGAGGCATTCGGCGTAGGCTTGCTGTATCTCGCTGTAAGTGTGCTGTGCGTTGATAAGGTCGAGCAGTGAGGTCTCGCCACGGTGGTAGGCGTAGCGTTTGCCTTCGAGCATCTGCAGTGCGTCGGCCATGACGCTGCTGCTGTAGTTGTCAAGACGGCTGAGGGCGGAGGTGTAGTTGTTGTAGGCCTGTATGATTTCAGCCTGCACCTGTCGGCGCACGATGTCGGTCTGCGTCACTGCCTGCTGTGCGGATAGTTGTGCGGAGAGTACTTCGCCCCGGTTGAGATTGGAGACAGGCAGGGGGATGCCCACACCGACGGTGTAGCCGACATATTGAGGAGCTGGAGCTTCTTCGTTGCGCACACGTGAGTTGAGGTTGACGCCCAGAGAGAGGTCGATATCGGGCATGCGCTCACGCCGCACGAGGGTGACCTCTTTTTCCGCTGAGGTGGCGAGGTGTCGTTGCTGAATGAGGTCCATGCGCAGGCTGTCGGCACCAGCGAGAAGGCTCTCAAGACGGAAGTGCTTACGGGGGTCGGTGAGTTGTCCGGCGACGCTCTGCGTGGTCTGCAAAGGCTGGCCCATGATGAGGTCGAGCTGCAGGAGGGCGTTGCGGTATTCGGCAAGGAGTGCCAGATAGTCTTGCTGTGCCATATTCGCCTCGAGACGGGTCTGGAGCACATCGATTTCGGACATCTCGCCAGCGGCATGGCGTAGGCTGTCGCTGCGGTAGAGCGACTGCATGTATTGTGCCGCCTGTTCGCCGATGAGGGCGCGGTCGCGTGCCAGCAACGCGTCAAGGAAGGCAAGGGCGGCGTCGGCACGGAGAGTCTGCTCGAAATGGCGCAACCCTGCATCGGAGGCGTCGAGCAGGCGCCGGGCTACCTGTATGCGGGCAGCACGCTTGCCCAACGAGATACTCTTCTCTAGGCCGAAGCTGAGAGACTGCCCCATGGCGATGTTCCAATCGCTATTGTTGCCATATTCGGCAGTGACAGTGGGGTCGGTAATCTTGCGGGCGGCGACAAGGTCGGCCTGCGACACGGAGAGGTCTATCTTGGCGGCAGCATAGTCGAGGTTGCCCTGCATGACACGGGCGATATAGGTGTTGTAGTCCAAATCCTGCGCCGAAAGGAGGAGGGTTGAAACTAAAAGGTAAAAACTAAAAACTAAAAATGGCCTAGTCATATTGTGAATTGTGAATGTGGGAATGTGGGAATGCGTGAATGGTATTTTTTAATTTTCAATTTTCTTTTCTCCATCAGATAGTAGAGTGTGGGGAGGATGAAGAGGGTGACGATGGTGGCGAAGATGAGTCCGTATACAATGACGGTGGCGAGGGGTCGCTGTACGTCGCTGCCGATGCCGGTGGAGATGGAGGCAGGGAAGAGTCCTAGTACGGCTACCGAGGCGGTGAGCAGCACGGGACGCATACGGTGGGAGGCTCCCTCGATGACGGCGGTGCGCAAACTCTTGCCACGCTCGCGTAGATGGTTGATGTGCGAAATCATGATAATGCCGTTCTGCATTGCCACGCCTATCAGGGCGATGAAGCCGACGGCGGAGGAGACGTTGAGCGTCATGCCGCGCAGGTTGAGTGCCAGCATGCCTCCGAAGAGGGCAAGGGGGACCACTATCATGAGCAGTACCGCCTGCCGCACCCGTTTGAAGGCGAAGATGAGCAGGATGAACATGACCATCAACGCCAGCGGCACCACCAATGCCAGACGGCTGAAGGCACGGTTACGGTTCTCGAACTGACCTGCCCAGTGGAGGTGGGTCTTCTCATGGTCGTAGTGTACTTGTTGGGCGATTCGGCGGTCGGCCTCGGCAACAAAGGTGGAGAGGTCGGCGCCGCGCAGATTGATGCGCACCAACGTGTAGCGGCGGCTCATCTCGCGCATGATGGTGCTGGCACCAAGGGCCATGCGGATGTCGGCCACAGCGGAGAGGGGCACACGCACCCCGTCGGGGGTGGTGAGCTGCAAGTTGCCTATCTCCTCGGGGGTGTTGCGGTAACGCTCGGCGTAGCGGCAGGTGATGTCATAGACCTTACTGCCCACATAGATTTGCGATACGGCACGGCCACCGATTGCGAGTTCGATAAGCTCGGTGACATCGGAGACGTTGAGCCCGTACTGCGCGATGGCGGCGCGGTTGACGGATATTTGTAGTTGCGGGGTGGGGGGCTCTTGGTCGACAGCTACGTCGGAGGCACCCTTGATGTCAGCCACCACGTCGGCAATCTGCTCGGCTATACGGCGGCTCTCGTCGATGTCGTCGGAATAGATTTTTAAAGCCAGATCGCTATGAGTGCCTGCAATCTGGTCCATGACCATGTCGATGATGGGCTGGGAGAAGCCTGCCGAATAGCCTGGCATCTGCTCTATGGCGGCAGACATGGCCTCGACTAGCTCCGCCTTGGTGCGTCCGCTCTTCCAGGTGTTGTAGGGTTTCAGTCCCACGCCGGCCTCGATGTGCGAGAGGGAGAAGCACTCGGCCCCCTCGTCGTCGCGTCCCAGCTGGGTCATGACGTAGGAGGTCTCGTCGAACTCTTTGAGCACATGGCGCAGGTCGTCGGCCATCTTTTTCGACTCGTCGATGGAGATGCCCGAAGGCAGCTGCACCTGTACCCAGATAGAGCCTTCGTCGAGCGGGGGCAGGAAGTCCTTGCCGACGGTGATGGAGAGGGCGATGGAGCCGCCCAAGATGAGCAGCAGCGTCGCCAATATGGCGCGGCCTTTGCCGATGAGTATGCCCACATGGCGGGTATAGTTGTCGTTGAGTTTTGTCAGCCACTTGTTGTGGTAGAGCTTGCGGGGTTTGCGGTAGGCAAGGAATGAGAGCGCAGGGGTGAGTAGCAGGGCGGTGAGCAGGGCACCGATAAGGGCATAGCCTACCGTGAACGCCATGGGGGTGAAGAGTTTGCGCTCAACATGCTCGAAGGCGAAGAGCGGCATGTAGGCGGTGATGATAATGATGGTAGAGAAGAAGATGGAGCGTGCCACCTCGCTGGCGCGTTGTTTCACGTCGTCAGCGGTCAGCTCTTTCTCCGGGTGTCGCTCGCGCTTTTTGAGTATGTTCTCCATCATCACGATGGCACCGTCGACCAAGATGCCGAAGTCGATGGCACCGAGCGAGAGCAGGTTGGCAGGGATGCCCGTCAGCTTCATCAGCACGAAGGCGACCAGCAGGGCGATGGGGATGGTGATGGCCACCACCAGCGACCCACGGAAGTTGCCCAAGAAGAGCATCAGCACCACGATGACCAGCAGCATGCCTATCAGCAGGGTATGGGAGACGGTCTTGAGTGTTTCGCCCACCAGACTTGTACGGTCGAGGAAGGGATGTATGCGCACTCCGTCGGGCAATATCTCGTTGTTCAGCTCGTCGACCGAGGCGTGGATGCGTTCCAGCACCTCGGAAGGGTTCTCGCCACGCAGCATCTGCACGATGCCTTCCACCGCGTCGTCGCTGTCGTGAGTGTCGTCGCTGAAGCCCAGCACGCCCTTGCGCTCGAGATTGCCGTAACGCAGTTCGCCCAATTCCTTGAGATAGACAGGTGTGCCGCCCACGGTTTTCACCACAATGTCGCCCAGACCTTCGAGGTCGCTGATAAGGCCGATGCCGCGCACCACATAGCTGAGGCTGCCCTCGGTGAGGATGCTGCCGCCAGCGTTGAGGTTGTTCTGTTCAATCTTCTCGGTGATGTCGGCGAGGGAGATGCCGTATTCGGTGAGCCGTTCGGGCGAGAGCTCTATTTGGTACTGGGTGGTGATGCCGCCGTAGTTGCTCACGTCCGCCACGCCCGATATCTGGCGCAGATAGGGGATGATGGTCCATTTGTGGATGTCGGTGAGGCTGCGGAGGTCGTGGCTGCCGTCGGGGCTCTCCACGATGTAGCGGTATATCTCGCCCGTGGGGGCGGTGAGGGGGTTGAGTTCCGGCACTGCGCCGTAGGGCAGGTCGATGCCCACCAACCGCTCGGTGACACGTTGTCGCGCCCAGTAGTCGTCCACGCCGTCGTCGAAAACCAATATGACGGTCGAGAGGCCGAAACTATTCTTGCTGCGCATGGTCACGAGGTTGGGTATGCCGCTCACGGCACGTTCTACAGGGATGGAAATCTGTTGCTCGATTTCTTCTGTTGCGAGGCCGGGGACCTGCGTGACCACCTGCACAGTGGTGTCCGATATGTCGGGATAGGCATCTATCGACAGGGCGTTCCATGCTATCACGCCTGCCGCACACAGCAGTCCGAATATGGCGGCCGACACCGCCTTGTGGTCAATTGCCCATCCTACTAGTTTTTCAATCATAGTTTAGCTATTCTCAATTCTCAATTTTCAATTCTCAATTCAAATAAATCGCTCCTTCCATAATTATCTCGTCGCCTGCGTTCAGGCCTTTCAGCACTCGGAGGCTGTGCTCGTCGACAGACTGCACCTCAACGGCCGTACGCACATAGCGGTTGTCGTCCACCTTGCGCAGCACATAGCGGCTCTTGTCGCCCTGCAGCACCGCACTCTTGGGTATCACGATGCTATGGCGGTTCTGGATGTGCATACGCACTTGGGCATACATATTGGGGAGCATCAGGTGACGAGGGTTGTTGCACTCGATGATGGTCTGCACCGTGCGCGTTTCGGCATCGAGTATACCACCCACGTAGGCCACACGTCCGCGCACCGTGCTGTCGGGACGTGCCACCAGGCTCACCTCGACATCTTGTATGCCGTCCACGTAGGGGGCGTCCATCTCGCTCACGTTGGCAGTCACCCATACCTTGTCAAGGTCTGCCACCACCACCTTGGCGTCGGCATCCTCTTTCAGGTATTCGCCTATCACCAGACTGTTGCTCAGCACTCTGCCGCTTATTGGCGAACGCACCACCATGGGCTGTCCTACCTCGGCGGTCGTGAGGTTGATTTGATACTCCTTAGCCACCGCCATCGCGTGACGGTATTCCTCCAGCGCCAATGCGTAGGCGGTCTTTGCCTCGTCGAGTTCCTTGGCGGAGGCCACCTTGTTGTCGTGGAGGTCCTGCGTACGGTCTAATGCCCGTTTCGCCATGTCCATCTCCGATTTCGACTGAATATAGTTCTTTACCACCTCGGCATAGTCGGACGAGGATATCTCAAACAGCGGCGTGCCAGCCTTCACGGTCTGTCCCATGCGTACTAGCGACCGCACCACCCTGCCAGCAAAGGGAGCTGCCACCTCGGCATAGGCCGAAGGGATGGCGGTGACCACGCCTGTGGTGGTCAGTGTGGCGGTAAAGGCGGAGTCGGCGACGGTGCCGCAAACTAGTCGTGGGGCAATGTTGGAAGTGGGCGATACCGTCAGTGTGTCGCCCGCCACATCGACGGAGTTGGCATCGGCTGTCTCCGCAGGGTCGGAACTGCCCGAACACCCTGCCAATAGGGTCGCAGCCAGCATCAAAAGTAGAAATCTTTTCATAATATTATAATAGTACTTTTCTAAAAGGTATTGATTCTCAATGCTCAGTTCTCAAATCTCAATTCGATTTGTTGGCTGCAAAGATACGAATAATTATTGAATTGACGGAAAATATTATCGAAAAACAATAATATTTTATCATTTTACCGCTGCTATACTATTCTTGGCGAATTCTCGTTATATGGTTATGAAGAAGTCTGTTTTAGTATTTACTTTTTTCTTTTTAGTTTCGTCGGTGGTAGTGGCGCAGCCAGTGTCGGGCAGTTACAACGAGGTGAACGACTGCCTGCGCTTTATGCCTTGGCATGTACGCAACCAAGTCCGTGTCGTGCGCCAGTACGAGCCCTCGACCGTAGTGATGGGTACGCGCAAGTTGCTAAAGACCACCTATTATGACCGTCATGGCTATGAGACGCGCGACGGCATGGAGTACACCTACGACTCGCTCGACCGCCTTGTCGGTTGGACAGGGATGGAACGCCGTTGGGACAACGACAGCCAGAGCATGGTATGGGATATCACTTTCGACGCGCATATCGACTACTCGCCCGAGGGGCTGGTCAGCCTCTATCGTTTCGTTGCCTACGACCGTGTTGGCTCTGCCATCGACACCACCGTCATCACCTACCGCCTTATCCATCTGGTGCGTAGCACTAGCCTAGGCATCACCGAATGCGACTATCTCTACACCGAAAGACCTGCTCCCGACAGGCTGACGGATGAGGTGACCGACACCTGCCGTTTCCGTCGCGAGTATGACGGCAAGGGTCGTCTGGTGCGCGAGAGCTATACCGACGACGTAGGCTCGCGTGGGTTGGACAGCTACGAGGTGCGCTATGCCTACGACCCGCAGGGCCGTAAACAGTATGAGATGAACCGCTTCTATGGCGGCTCCGACTCGTTAGGCTACCGCTACAGCGCCCATGGCGGTGTGGTGGAGAAGTCAGGCAAGGAATGGGCGGAAGGCTTCGAGACCGACATCTTCATCAGCTGCCGTCCCGACGGCTCGCCCCTAGAGAGTACCCATATCAGCTACCCTCAGGAGTGGGACTATGGCGATAATCCCGAGCAGCGCAGCATCACCCGCAGGTGGTATAACGCCATGGGCGACCTCATCCGCGAGGAAACGTCGGACCACACGCTGGAGTACGACGTAGAATATTGGGAAATTGAGAATTGAAAATTGAGAATTGAGAATTTCCGGGTGCGGCAGCTAATTCTCATTTTTTAATTTTTGATTTTTAATTTCTCAAGCCGTGTTTTTTTCTCCTTTTCGGCAAGGTGGAGCTCCAAAGTCTGGCGAAGGGAGTCAAATGGTTGTTACTATTTTAAAGTCAATAGGATACAACCTAATTGTAAGGTTTAACCCAAATCGGTTATTAGGGTTTATGGCAGATTAGTATTTGTTCCGAGCAGATTGGCCACATCGCTGGCGAAGACGTAGCGGGCTACGGCGAGACAGGGATGTGGACAAGATGCCGGAAGAAATGCTAAGAATGCCATAAACAGACCTGAAAAAGTGAAATAGATTGAAATGTCGGCCTAATGACCGATTTGGGTTTAATATGGCGCGATATTGAAATCCATGTAAGTTAACACTTACTGCCTTATGTATTTTCTTCATTCTTCCTATTTTGTTTCTATTTACTTTCTATTTTATCTATCTAACCTAAACAAAAGGTAAACTAAATCTAAATAAAAGGTAAACTAAATATAGGATAAATGGATAATTCAAATGGGGTTCTTTAGGGGTTGAATGAGAATGTAGGAAAGGTTGTGCGGAGA
>JAEEGL014293969.1_pt1 | contig 13114 bp, 17 predicted proteins | sample 9134231 | NCBI WGS metagenome assembly JAEEGL01 (sample SAMN16246548, study PRJNA631951) | gut metagenome | biome: gut microbiome; feature: rumen; material: fiber-attached | host: Bos | place: Iran: Karaj | collected 2018-10 | reverse complement strand
CCGTGTCAAGCAGCTATACAAGGACTTGCGCCTTGACGACAAGTACTGGCGTCGTGCTATGGAAGCGGACATCTACACTTGCTGCCTTGCCATCGATCTATCTGGGATGACTCCTCGTGAGAGCGTGCTGCGTAAGCTGTACAGCGAGTCTCCGTGGGATATTTTGATGTCCTTGTTTAAGAAAAGTAAGAACAAGGACGACGATACGTCAGCCGAGGACGAAGAGCGCGAGCAGTACGAGATCGACCGTCCGGTTACTGCAGCCGACTTGATGCCGACCGACAATAACCAAGAGCCGAGTGCGATTTCCCAGGCCGTCAACTTCATATATGCGCCAGAAACCGAGAATGGTGTTAATGTGGGTATAAAGCCTATTTCTACAAGCGACGAGAATACCTTGATGACTATTGGCGACAGCATGGTCGCTGGCAGCAAGGACGATGCATATTACGTCGAGAAGTATTACCAGCTCATTCGCTTTACGAACAAGTATGCGACTACCAAGAACTTCGTGAACCATATGTCGCTCAATATGGACAACATCGAGGTTCCTAGTGCCGACTTCAGCAGCAACAACGTAGTCGCTCGTGAAGATAACAACATCGGTAGAAATCCGGACTTGCCAGACGTTACAGAAGGCGAGACGGTCTATCCGACTTATTCGATTCCTAACGATTTCGACAAGGAACGTACCGAGAAGATATCGAATTACAGATTCACGGCACGTCTTCCAGAGGAACCGCTTGACGTGTATTATGCACGAATGTATAAGGCTGCGTTGGCCTAGGGGGCTGTATGGCAAGGCATAACTACTATACAGACTGTCACAAGGGACGGTACACGCTCATACATCCGGAAAAGTACATGCCGAATCATCCGGCTCCTTACTACAAGTCCGACTGGGAAAGAAAGTTCTTCTTCGTGTGCGACATGAATCCCAATATCACTTTCTGGGCGTATGAACCAAAGATTTTCGAGATTCCGTACATGTCCCCTAAATATGGACGTGTCTCTATCTATCATCCAGATATCTATCTGGAGTGCAATCTGGAAGGCCAGCCGAGGAAATCACGCTGGCTTATAGAGGTCAAGCCGACTTCGTACTCTATCCAGCCGAAGATGCCGCAGCCTCCTAAACCGGGTTCCGACTCGAAGGCTTTTGAGAAGTACCAGAAGCGAAAGGCCAACTATGACCAGAAGGTAATGGACGTTATCGTGAACTTGGCGAAGTGGGAAGCTGCCGCCGAATGGTGCAAGCGTCACGGCGTGAACTGGTTCATCGCCAACGAAAAGAACACTGGAAAGCTGTTCGATTCGTCCACGATCATAAAAATGTAATTTAAGAGTTAACTTCGAAAGGCAAACCAATGTCAGTCTGTTGCAGTGACGGCGTGTTCATCAGCGGGGAGTACAAGCCACTCAGCCAGCGTCTGCTGGATTACGGTATGGAAGCGTACCAGGATGTAAAGAAGCGTCAGCGTGTGGTAATGTGGGTTTTCCTATTCTATGATGAACAGAAGCTGTGTCCGACTTGCAAGCAGAGTTTCAGCGACATGTTCGCTTGGTTCAACAAGTACAATCTGTTCGACGATCCGGTTCGCTGCGTGCGTACAGTGATCGAGCCGGAACCTCTAAAGAACCTCATCTATACTGACTTGGGTATGAATAAGCTGCCAGCCGTGGTCTTCGCCGATGAAAAGTGTAGAATTCTCGATATTGTTTTCGAGTTCCCCGGCGCTCGCTGGCTTGACGAATACATATTGCCCTTCATTCAGAATGACGGTAAGATTGCATGACGAACGAAACATACATAATTGGTTATAGCCTTGATTCGGTTATTGAGGCTGTACGCCGTAAGCTCAACGGTGAAACTGTCCACTTCCTCGCGACGGCAAAGCTGGGTGAGCCTTTGGACACGTACCGTGACATGGTCAGTGCGTCTACGGTCGAGATGTTGCGGATTTTGACTCCGATCGACCTTGAGTTCGAGAAGTATCATAACCCTCGTCACTTGTACATTCCATATGACAAGGTGAAGATCAAGAATACGAAGAACGGCGTTATCGCATTCCCGTTGAACAAGAATTCCTTTGAGGACGAGGATGAATGGAAGGCTGTCTGCGAATCGTTCAAGCAAGATGCAATTGCGAAGCTTTACGCCGACAAGGGCAATACGCCGTCCAAGCTGATTACTGCGATGAAGAACAACATGCCGAAGGGTTTTGTCGATACGTTCGGCAAGGCGTTGAGTACGACTCGCTGGCGTGGAATCAACGTGTCCAAGCTGACGATGATCGGATACGGTTATGAGTATGCGTTCGATCTGCTGGCACGAGATTTCGTGGAGACTTTCTACAAGCCAAAGAAGACCTTCGAGACAATCTGTACGGAAATGCTTGCTGCTGCCGATATCGATGTTACCGAAGTGTCCGGCAAGGTGTGCGGCAAGATTATCATGGACAAGGAATTTACAGACACGCTTGTCGTCATGGACAACCGTATCGACTCATATATGGATTACATTTGCGGTATGTTCGACCGGGTGAAGATGGAAGTAGACCCGGTCAAGATTCCGTCCGCAATTTCAGCAGCTGGTGACGGCATTTTCTATACGCCTCTGGTAGACGAGTTCTGGGGCGTCAATGTAATCGGTGATCTTGCATACAAGCTGCGTGCTATACATCTGAACACGATTTATAACAACTTCGTGTCCGAACTGCCGTTGACACGCACCAACGCCAAGATGTACAATACATACGCCGATATGATTAAGTTCTACGGCAAAAACAAAACGCTGGATATTAACCAGCGTGTTGTTACCATGATCAAGTAGTTAGTTAGATTTCGTCGAGAAGTATCGATTTCCGTAATCGGAATAGTATTCCTTCTCGTCGAACGCTTCGTACATTCCCGGATTTTTCTTAAGTGTTCCGTAATCGTCTTCGAAGAATCGTTTACGGATCATTTTGTTTTTAGCATCAATTGCGGACACGTCAGTGCCGTCGCAAGTATTGTCACGTAGATACCTCAATTGTTGTTTAAACGAACCTTGGAATGCGTTCGGATACTGGAACTTCAAGTCGAACGTATAGGCGTTGCCGTCTTCGTAACTCATCTTGATGCTTGGTGCAGATTCCAATACCGCAGAATTGAACTCGAACATCTGTGCTAGTCCGATGTCAGTAATGTACGGTGACTGCTCAGTAGCGTACTGACCGTTGCTGCTTCGAGTCAGCGTGCCAGCTTCGGAATACAAGTCGATAGCGATATTGATCTTGTGGAACGTGCTGCGAGCCTTGAGTACGAGCGGACTGAACTGTGCGTTGAACAGTGCGTTGAAGAACTGGTACCACATCATGTACGGATCGTCGACGACCGTGATGCTGAGGGACTTCGGGCCGTCATCGCCACGTACCAGAGGATATCTCATTCCCTTAGTAGTGTCTATTGACGTCTTCGGTTCTATCTTCGCCTTGGCCTCTCCGACCTTGACCGATTTGGCAGCCCAGTACATGTTGAGCACCTTGGTATCACGGTCATAGAATAAGTCTGCCCACTGGTTGAACGCAGTCTTTAAGTAACAGTCCGTTGTGTTCTTGAATGTCTTGACATTCGTAAGGCTGTACTTGTCTGCAAATGAGTTTCTGTCCATGATACGGAGAGCTTCCGAAACGTATTCGCCCCAGAAGCCGACATGGTACTTGTTGACAAGATGCCCACGCGCAGCCGCATAGAATTTTTCCATGTAGTATGCGAGCATTGCGTCATGGGACGAATCGATCCCAGAAGTAGTGCCTTGCTGGTAGTTTTTGTTCTTGTCAGCCATGGATCACCTCTAGTAGTAGGAGTCAGCGCCTTCTGCAATACAGATTGCGTTCATCAGTTCGTTAGGGTCGGGCATACGGATGATGCGACGGATTTCGTAGTTGATCGTCAAGTTGAACGAAGCTGGCTCGATTGTACCCGGCTTGAGCGACATTGCGCTAAGTGCGGCGAATCTGCAGCGTTCAAGGCGGACGACCATGTACTCTTGGGCAACGTCGTCAGCGAAGTGCATGTCGATCCACTGGATGTAAGTAAGGCGGTTGCGGTATCTGTGGTCGATGCCGTAGATACGGTGACGCACGTCCCTGACCGGATCGGCGTCTGTCTGTCCGCTCTGCACCACGTCCATGTATCGGTTGATTGCCCAGTAGTTTTCCCATCTGTTGTCGGCCAGCATGTTCACCGTGATGGTGTCGTCATACTGGTTGTCCTCTTGGGTGGGAATCCTAGTGACGAACTTGTAGTGGCCTTCCTTGGCCAGCGAGCAAGTGAGGCCGGGACATACCCAGTCCTTGATGTTTGCATTTATCGTCTCTTGGGCATCGGTTGTATACGGCTCGGTTACCGACTTACGACGCTCCTGGTAGTTGACCGGAAGCTCGGAAATGCGAAGGCGGAGAAACCCCTGATGAACAGGGACTGGGTTTCTCATCAACCTTCTGGCATATTCGTCGTAGTACGGATCGGTCTTCGCCATATTAAGCACGCTTTGCTGTTACGAGTCCCTTCTGCTTCACGACGCCAGTCTTGTCCGGAGTCATGGCAGTGGCGGTCTTCTTGTTCGCTCCAGTCACTGCGGAACCGTCGACACGAGTGTCCTTCTTGAACGGTGCGGTAGGAACCTTCTGTCCGTTCTTGACAGTCACGTATTGCGGCTTGGTGTTGTTGTCGTATAGCTCAGGCTTCTCGGCACCCTTGATGCCGTTGATGCCCTTGATGCCGACAGCCGGTTTCACCTTCACTGCACCAGTCTTGTCTGGTGTCATCTTGTTGGCGAACTGCTTGATGGCCGGGATAACGTCCTTCACTTCGACAGTTGCGCTTGCGTCGATATCGAACTTCGGCTTCTTTGCGATCTTGCCGAGGTCAGTCTTCGGCTTCACGATGCCAACGAGCTTGTCCTTGTTCGGTTCTGCTGCATTGGACTTGACAAGTTCCTTGAACAAGCCGAGTTCTTCGGTCGTTGACTTTGTCTTGCCAGACATGTCGGTAACTTGTGTTTCCTTGAGAGCCTTCACCTTGCCGATGAGGTCATCCGGCTTCGGAACGGACTTGCCGTTGTTGACAACGACGGTGCCGAAGCTTCCAGAATCCTTGGTAGCATTGGTGGTCTTCTTAGGAAGCTTGTCGAGGAAGTCTTTCCATGCTGTTGCAGTGTCGATTGCCTTGAAGTCGGCTGGCTTCACCTTGACAGCGCCAGTCTTGTCCGGTGACACTACGTTCTTCTTTGCGGAACCGGGAGGTTCCCAGAACGGGAAGATGGTCTTGGTGTCAACTGCATTGGTCTCGCTCTTGGCCTTCTTTGCGCCTTCGAGCATGATCTGTGCGAGTTCCTTCTCGTTTGGTAAATCGAATAGTTCAAACATGAGGTACCTATATTAATGAACTTTAGACATAGTTTATCGGTTTTCGTATAAATAAAACGGATAAACTGATGTCATAGCGAGGTTATTGCATGAAAGCGAAGAAACTTGCGGGAATCCGTCTTATCAACTATGTCAATGCTGGTATAACGTGGGATGCGCACAAGGACATCATCCTGGACTTCTGGATTATGAACAAGTGCCGCAACGACGGTTTCAACCCGCATGACTTCGACAAGTATTCTCGTGTCATAGACCTCCCTACCGTAGCGCAAAAGAAATATGCCGAATGGTTCGGCAAGTTTGATTTCCAGTGCGAGGACGAGGACTGGATCAATTTCGTGAACGGTACGCTCAACCTTTTTTATCACACTAAAGACCCTATCGAGGAACCGGAAGATGTCTGGTATATCGAACTGATGCAGTCCGAGATGGAAGCTCGTACGATATGTGAAACCCAGGTGTATCACGGTCTGCCGAACATTAACACGTTCTGGAAGGTCGATACTAACTCTAAGCCAGAAGAAGTGGGTGGCCGTCGTAATGGCTACATTTACACGGTCAAGCTTGCTGAACTGCAGCCGCACGATACAAAGGACTACTACTGGGGAGTTGTGTTCCAGTGCAAGGAAACCGTCAGCCTCGGATATTCAGACCACGGCGTGCAGAAGCGTAAGTGCATCAACTGGGCTGCAAATGCGGAACACATGACTCTTGTACAAGTCAATGCGGACGGTCGACTCAAGATCGTCCCAGTACACGTCGAGGGAAAGTCTTGGAAGGCTGACCGCTGGGTACCTGAAGGACAAGTCAACCAGTCGCCGATGTCTCCGGCTGGACTGAACGCCTATATCAAGGGACACTTCGACAGCCTATACGGAATATGGGATCGTATTGACGCTACCGTGAAGACGGCCCGTGAAAACACGACCGCACGTATCAACGCATTGAACGTGATGAACGATGAAGAAATCAAGGTGTCCAAGGTCATCGGAAACATCGGAAAGTTCATCAAGGAAGGTAACGTATCTCCGAAACGTCTCGAATACAACAAGGACGTTCGTAAGGCTCTTATGAAGCGAATCCATAACCGTGAGAAGGAGGCCGAGGACGAAGTACGAGCAATCGTCAAGGCCGAGAAGCGAAAGGAAAAGGCAAAGCACGCAAAGTATCACGTGCAGATATGAGAAAGGCGACCGTTCGGTCGCTTTCTTGTTATCCTTCTGGTGGAGTTGCCGTTGCTGCCGGATCTTCCATGCCGCCTTCGTCTCCACCGCCAAGGTCGCCAAGGTCTGGCAATTCGATATCGTCTGGAGGAGGTGTTTCGGACACGTCAGTCTGGGTCTCGTCGAAATCTGGAATGTCATTGGATAATTCTTCACCGCCCATGCCGTCATCCATTCCGTCACCCATTGCTTCAGTGCCTCCGTTATCCGGCAAGTTGGGAAGATTTTCTTCGGTAGGCAAGTCCGGCAAGTCCACGTTCTGTGCCATGTCGTTGTTGACCGAGTTGACGATCTGATCCATCTCGTTCGGAAGCGGTTCGTCGCCCATTCCGGCTTGTGCGGCAAGTCCTACAATTTGCGTACCGTCCTTGGTCTTGTTGACGTTCTCGCCGACCTTGTTCTGCAGCATTTCAACTGCGTCGTGCGAGTTGACTGATACCGGCCCGGCGGCTTCGAACAGCGAATTGAACAGTGCTTCAACGGCTCCGTTGAATGCAGATGAGTGTGATTCTAGTAGTTGTTTTACCAAGTCGGCCATGTAAATATCCTCGTACTTGCAAGTTTATCATGTAATTGCTATATTATGCTGAAAATTGAGGATATTACTATGTCAAAACTGTCATTCTCGCTTAACGGCATCATCATGAAGCACTCCACCGAAGTGCGCAAGGGCTTAATATTCAAGCGTATGAACATCAAGTGCAGCAACACTGATGAAATCAACGATATCTTTGAAGCCCTTGCAAGCTGGGGAAAGGCGACTGATCCCATTTCCAATATCCAGGTTCTACGCAACGTTGCCGACGACCCGAACACGAAGCGCTTCCATGCGCTCGACGAGTACGGCATATGCATGAATCTCAAGATCTACGACGACGTGGTTCCGGTGCATTTCAAGTCCATCGGTGCCAACATCAAGTCGAAGAAGCTGAAGGATCCGATCACTGGCGAAAAGTATGTGGAAAAGTACCTTGAGGCAAACCTCGTGTTCGAGAAGCAGCCTCTTGACGGTGACAAGCGTTTCGACGACTTGTACCTCAAGCATACCGAACCGGATGAAGATGGGAAGGAAGTGATCACTCCGCTGGAAATCTCTCTAGACCAGATCGAGTACTTCAACCTGTACGGTGACCAAGTAAAAGAAGAACAAGAAAATGCCGCCGATAATGATGCCGACGGCGAAGTTATTCCGCAAGTCTTTCAGAATAGCTAAATAAAGCGCTGAATAGACGGATCCATGCAAATGATGGCGGCGGAAAGCTTTTTCGTCGCCTTTTTGCGGATTCTGATACGCTTCTTGGGCGTGGACGGCTTCGGAGCTTCCGGTACTGGGGCTTCCTTGGGCTTGACTACCTCAGCTGCCTTCACTTCCGGTTCAACTGACGGAATTTCGGTTTCTACTTGCTCTTCGAGCTCGTTCTGTGTCTGTTTCTTTTTTGCCATAGCTAATGTAGTTTATATGATTGATAAAAATGATGATAGATAAACTTATCCGTAAACGAAATATCATGAATTACTCGCATTCTTCGTGGTATTGTTAGCAACCATTTTCATATGGCTCGTTCGGAGTTGAATGCGACAATAAATTCTGGACGAGCCATATTCGTATTATGAGTGTAACCTATCGTCTAAATAAACACTGTCCAGATTGCGGATGTCGGCTATCTGATAAAAATAAGAGTGGCTATTGTAGAAAACACCGAGACCGTACGGGTCCGAATAATCCATTTTGGGGTAAAACACATTCAGACTCGACAAAAGCGATATTGAAAGAAAAATGCAAAGACGCTACTCGAAAGATGTGGGAGGATGAATCCTATCGGTCGTTGGTGATTGAACGCATGACAGGATTAACACGGTCTGATGAATTTAAGGAGAACCAAAGAAATAACGCATTGAAACAATTTACGGATGAATCGCAACGTCAAATGCGTTCTGAACGTATGAAAGAAACCTGGAAAACTGGTGCGATAACATGGTCGCCGCATTATAGTCCGAACTTTTCAAAAGAACAACTGCGGTTTGGAGAAGCATTGAAACTAGCGCTTGGTGATCGAGGTTCTTTATTAGAAACGAAGAATAGTATAAAAGTCAATGACCGATGGATAATGCCTGATTTGATCTATAAAAATGTAGTCATTGAGTATAATGGAGATTTTTGGCATGCAAATCCGTCGACGTATAAGGCTGATGATGTGATACATCATGGAATATTGGCTAAAGATATATGGGAACATGATAATGAGCGTTATACATATTTGGAATCATTAGGATATATGATAATTAAAGTGTGGGCTAGTGAGTACAAAAAGGATGAAACGAAGGTAATTTCTGACGTAGTCCAGCAGATTACCAAACTTGAACAAAAGGAAACAATATGATTACTGTAAATGGAAAGTATGGGTCGGCGGATGTGTATGTGTCCGGATACGATAAGTTGGACAGTGCGTCCTATGGACAAATTGTTCAATTGCTCTCTATACCGTGTATGCAAGGCAATAAGATTGCTATTATGCCTGACGTACATGCCGGAGTTGGGTGTGTGGTAGGTTACACACAAACATTTACCGATACTATTGTGCCGAATTTGGTTGGAGTTGATATTGCATGCGGTATGCTGGTGTGCAAGATTTCGCCGGAGTATCATTTCAACTATGAACGGTTGGATAAGGTTATTCGATTGAACATTCCGTCTGGAATGAATCACCGCAAGACCTTGCACAAGTTTGCGAAGAACGTTGATCTGTCTGGCTTGATTGCTGATACAGACCGTAACAAGCTGTTGTACAGCGTTGGAAGCTTGGGTGGTGGTAACCACTTCATCTCCGTAGAGGTTGATGAAGACGGTAATCAGTGCATAATTATCCACTCTGGTTCTCGTTACTTGGGACAGGTCGTGTGCAAGTTCCACCAGCAGCGAGCAATAGACCGCTACTTGCGCAACCGCAAGGAGACTGGTGACGAGACCCAGTATCCGTCCAACCTTGCTTGGCTGGAAGGTTCCGATACCGATGACTACTTGAACGACATGAAAATCTGTTCCGAGTTTTCCTACTGGAATCGCAAGGCGATGCTCCAGGAAATCTTGGACGGCATGGACATCAAGCGCCGTTATCTGTTGGACGAGTTCACGACGTTGCACAACTACGTCGACGTGGATAACAAGATCATCCGCAAGGGTTCGATCTCGTTGCAAGACGGTGAGCGTGCTATCATTCCGATGAACATGCGTGACGGATCCTTGATCGTTACTGGCAAGGGCAACGCTGCAGCAAACTTCTCCGGGCCGCACGGTGCTGGTCGAGTACTGAGCCGTGGCGATGCGAAGGCGAAGCTGTCCATGGAAGACTTCAAGGCTGCCATGGAAGGCATCTATTCGACATCGGTACGTACTAGCACGATCGACGAGAGTCCGATGGCGTACAAGCCGGTGCAAGCTATCTTGGACAACATCGGCGACCTATGCACGGTAGACACTGTCATCAAGCCGGAATACAACTTCAAGGCGTCCTAGTTCCGTTTTGCGTTAATGTGATATAATTTTATTACCGTTAGCGCTAAATTAAAAGGAGTCAAAAATGACATTTGCTATCGCTGCGGTCGTTGTGACCATCATCGTGTTCGTGATCTGGATTGCTTGCTTGCGCAAGGCCAAGAAGGAAGAAGCGGACATTTCTGCCGTGTGGGCTGAAACCGAAAAGTCCGAGGTTACCGTGGATGCCCCGGCAGCTCTCGCGGAAACCGACAAGGAAACCACGATCGTCGAAGACGAGCCGAAGCTTGTTGAACCGCCTTCTCTCGTGGTGACCGATACCAACACGGTTGCCGTGGAACCCATTGAAAATCCGTGGGCTAACTGCAAGACGGTCGAATGCGAATCCAAGCCGATTTCCGAGCTCGAAGCTGCCCAGGAAACTAAGGAAGCTCCCAAGGCCAAGGCCAAGGCTAAGAAGGAACGCAAGCCTCGCAAGAGCCATCTCGAACGTACCGAGGAAGCCATTGCCAAGCTCGAAGGCCAGATCGGTCGTCGTTCCACCTTGCTCAAGCAGCTCAAGAAGCCGGTGACCAAGGACGAACGCCTCAACAAGTGGAAGACTTCGCTCAAGGAACTCAAGGCTTCTCGCAAGGAGCTTTTGAAGGCTGCTAAGAAAGAAGCGGACACGAAGGCTCTCTTTGACCGTTTTGGTTTGCCACAGCCAGGAAAGTCCAGTACTAAGTAACGCTTAGTATAAAACGAAAATACGCCGTACCAGAGTCTGGTGCGGCCTTTTATTTACTTATCTTTTACTAACCGTAGAGAATATTGGAAGTTTGCTGCGTAGGTAGACGTATGTGCATCGGTAGAACACCAAAGTACATAGCAAGCATCTGGACTTGGAGCATCTTTGCTTATTAATACTGCAGTATTTCCTAGGTTGACAAACCGAGTCTCACCATATGCAGGGGTTTCAAATCCAGCTGGCTGCAGTCCAAATCCATAGGTATCCGTACCGCCGTTCCATCCAGTAATATATATATGTTGCTAGCGTCACCGACCGATGCTACTAGGGTGTCTAGTTCCTCTTTACTTGGAACGTGCCATCCAGGGAATAGTTCGTTCTTATGGTCGTTTAAATAGGTTGCTGCTGCGTAGTTATATAGCAATCCGTACGTTTCGTATTCAGTTTGGCTATATCGATACCAGTCAGCCCTCGGCTCGTCTATGGAACCCATCAATTCACCGACACCAATGTTGTCGTCAAGATATGTGAGATTTTCCGCAAGCCATTCTCTACCGTCTGGCATTGAGACCGTGCGGTATGTCTTTCCGCCAATTACTACTGAATGCGTGTCTGCTGGTTCTGGTTTGTCTGGTTCTGGTTTGTCTGGCGGAGTGCTGGGTATTTGATTGACAATTTCGTCCGGCTGTACCATTCGCCCGTTGATAAATCGTATGAAATTAGTGATCATGACTCACCTCGGTAATATGATAAAGACTATTTGTATCTGTAGATGATACGACCCCTATCTAGGTCGTATGGCGAGATCTCGACGATAACACGGTCGTCGGTAAGTACACGGATGAAGTTGCGCTTTTCCATCTTTCCACACAGTCTCGCAACGACTTCGTGACCGTTGTCAAGCACCACAGTAAAGAATCCGTTCCCACGTTCCTCTGTTACGGTGCCTTCGACACTAATGCATTGTTCCTTTGCCATTCAGTTCCTTCAAAAGTTGGTTGATGTGGTCTTCGATAAAGACATATTCATAATTCACACTCACTACGTTATCGTGTTTCACTGCCAGCACCATCATGCTAGACCTGTTGCGATAGATACTGAAGTCACGGCGGTCGACGCTTGCGTCTATGGTCACGGTGAAGTCTGCGTAGACCCTTCTGTTCTTTCCGTTGACCTTCTTGACGTGCGTCAGCTTGTCTACAGCCTCTACGGCTAGTTTCCTGAAGTTTTCTTGGTCGATATTCAGTACCAGTCTATCGTGTATGTCTAGTGGTGATGCCATCGTTTCGCAGTTTATATGTTGGTTTGCATTTCAAATTACAATTATGTATATTTATTTTCAGCTTTTCATCGGGACTTAGATGAAAACCCATGAAGAAGACCGTAGTACACGTCTGCTCATAGAGGAGACCAAGAAATTCAAGATTCTCGGACGTGAAGCCGAACGCAAGCTGTTCGAGGAATTCCATCGAATCAAGGACGCACGTCGCAAACAGGACATCAAGGTGGCCATCATCCAGTCCTACTTGCGGTTCGTGCTTGCTGTCGCCAAGTCGTACAAGAAACAGAACGGCTTGCCGATAAATGATTTCTACGCCGAGGGCAAGCTGGCCTTGCTCGAAGCCTTCGAGAAATACGACTACAAGACCGGAACCAAGTTCGGCTCGTTCGCCGCATACGAGGTCAAGCGGCACATGAACATGATCGTGAACAACTGCGACATGGTTCGAGTCCCGGTCAAGACACGTCACGACGTTCTCGACGCAAAGAAGAACGGAGAGGCAGTGGACAAGTTCAAGTACGGCGTCCTTGCCGATAACGCTATTCGTGAGACCACATCGTTCTCCTCGGCGGTATGTGGCGAAACTGACCATGAATCTCACCTTACCGTAGGTGACACGGTAGCCTCGGAACTGGAGACCGATGCCGAGCACGCAGAGGAATTCATGCAAGAAAAGCTCCGTGACGTCATGGAAGACAACTTGAGCGCAGAAGAGAATAATTTATTACGAAGATTGTATGGCTTGGACGGCTGCGAGGAAACGATCAGCGAAATATCCTCAGAACGCATGGTCAGCAAGGAACTCTTGCGCCGTATGCGGACGAGGGCTCTTGCTAAACTGAAAGGACTTCGAGAAGTCGCCGAGCTGAGAGCTTCGGTTGGTTCGTAATGGGATTGTTGAATTTCATAAATGGTTTGTTCCATGGCGACAAGGTCGAAGTAGAATATTTAGGAAAAAGGTCGAATATGGCTAACGAT
>JAEEGL013510939.1_pt1 | contig 13114 bp, 15 predicted proteins | sample 9134231 | NCBI WGS metagenome assembly JAEEGL01 (sample SAMN16246548, study PRJNA631951) | gut metagenome | biome: gut microbiome; feature: rumen; material: fiber-attached | host: Bos | place: Iran: Karaj | collected 2018-10 | reverse complement strand
TATCAGTTTATTTAAAAACAATAATTTGCTTTATCATATATATATAACTATTAAAGAAACATTCATAGCTTTTACATTAAGTATTCTTATTAGCCTTATCATAGCTATCATATTTTATGAAATTCCAATATTATATAAAATATTTGATCCTTTTTTAACAATAATTAATTCAACACCAAAGGTTGCAATTGGTCCTCTAATTATAATTTTATTTGGGGCTAGTCAAAAAAGTATAATAATTATGGCATTATCAATCACATTAATTATTAATATTTTATCTATTCATAATGGTTTTATAAGTGCTGATAAATATCTATTAAAACTATTAAATACACTTAATGCAAATAAAAAAGATATTTTAAAATATTTAATCCTTCCCTCTGCGTATGGGACTATTATAAATAGTTTAAAGATAAACATATCTATGACATTAATTGGTGTAATTATGGGAGAATTTCTTGTAAGTAAAGCTGGTATTGGATATCTTATAATTTATGGAACGCAGGTTTTTAATCTGACTCTTGTTATTAGTGGAATAGTAATTCTTATGGTTATTTCCTATTTACTTTATATAATTATCTTAATCATTGAAAATAGAATAAATAAAAATCACTCCTATAACTAGGAGTGATTTGTTTTTTATTCATTTTTACTTACTTGGTATAGTTCAACTTCAACTGAAGTTTCTTGACCAAATAAATCTATTAATATAGATAAACGATTTGTTTCTGTGTTAATTGAATCAACTTTACCATGCATACCCTTAAATGGTCCGTCAGTAATTGATACTTCATCACCAACTGCAATTTCAGATTCAATATTAAGTCTAGAAAGTCCCATATTTGCAAGAACTCTATCTATTTCTTGTGGTAATAGTGGCGTTGGTTTAGATCCACGACCACTTGAACCAATTAATCCAGTTACACCTGGAGTATTTCTAACCAAATGCCATGCTTCATCAGTCATTATCATTTCTACTAAAATATAACCAGGGAACATTTTTTTAGTTTTTTCTTTTTTTACCCCATCTTTTACTTCTACTTCAGTAGTTGTAGGAACGATTACTCTAAAGATGTAATCTTGCATTCCCATTGATTCTGCACGCATTTCAAGTTTTTCTTTTACTTTACTTTCATGTCCACTATAAGTGTTAACTACATACCATTCTTTTTCCATACCTAATCAAACCCTCCTAAAATAATTCTACTATCCAAGACATTCCCATTGTTAAAACAAGGAAGAATGCTACAACAATTAATACGAATATTACAGTTGCAATAGTATATTTAATAATATCTTTTCTTTCAGGCCATTTAACTTTAGATAATTCTTTACCTACTTCTTTAAAATAACCATTTTTCTTAGTTTTTTTCTTTGATTCTTTTTTCACAAAAACACCTCATTATTTTTTTTCAAATAAAAAACACTTTCGTGCTTCAGCTATATAATAGCAAATAAGCTATATATTTTCAAGTGTTTTTTATTTTAGTTTTCCCTATTTTCTAGTATTTTTTTAATCTTTGTTTTTATTCTTTGAATAGCATTATCAATTTGTTTATTCTCTTTATCAAGTATTTCAGCAATGTCTCTATAATTAAGTCCTATTATTAATAATTCAAAGACTTCATTTTCTGTATCAGTTAATGATGATTTAATTTTTGTTAATAATTCTTCATATGATTCTTGTTCCTCAATTTTGTTTAGAGGATCTGATGAACTATCTTCAATTAATTCTTTTAATGAAGTATCAATGTCTTCATAAAAATATTCTAAAGATAGAGCATCATTTATTGTTCTGTTTTTATTGGTTCCAGCTTTAATACATACTTTTTTTATTTTTCTTTCAACACATAAACAAATAAATGTTGATAAACTAGCATCTCTACTTGAACTATAGTTTAAAATTGCATCTGTGAATCCAACTAAAGCTTCTTGCTTCAAGTCTTTCATATCAACACCTAAATTTCGAGAAACTTTACTATATTTTCTTAACAAAAAATCTATCTTATCTTTATATTTATCAAAAAGCATTGTTTTGGCTTCTTCACTATTTTCATGAACAAGCTCTATTAACTGCTCATCTGTATATCCATTATTTATCATTTCTCTTCATTCCATAAATTAAAATGCCCGCAGAAACAGAAGCATTTAAACTATTTATGTTTCCTTCCATAGGTATTGATACTATTTCATCACAAGCAGATGAAACAATAGGACTTATTCCTTTGCCTTCATTACCAATAACTAAAACCTTTTTGCCAGTAAAATCACCATTATTATAATCGGTTCCATCCATGTCTGCTCCGTAAACAAAGAAACCTTTATCTTTAAGTTTGTTTATAGCATTTGTTAAATTAGAAACCATAATAATATCAACATAACTTATAGCTCCAGAAGAAACTTTAATAACTGTTTCATTTACTCTTACTGATCTATCTTTAGGAATAATGATATGTTTAATTCCAGCACATTCACAAGTCCTAATTATTGCGCCAAAATTATGTGGATCTTCTAGGTGATCAAGAATTACTATAAAATCATCTTCATAACAATCCTCTATATCTTTATATTCATACTCATAAATATCAACAACAATTCCTTGATGATTCTTATTTGCCATATCATCTAGCACTTTTTTATCAACTAAATCATAACGAATATTGTTACTTTGAAGAAGAGGAAGATATTCTTTAGATACATTCCTATCTAAAAAAACTTTTCTTACCTTTTTTAAATCAATTTCATTGAAAACATTTTTTCCCCATACAAGCATATAAATCACCCATAATTTCCTACATGAATGATAACATAAAGAATAAAAAAAAGGAATAGTTTAGTAAACTATTCCTTAGTAAAAACAATATATTTTAATTATATATTGCTACAAAATAATTTAAGTATAAAGCAAATAACAACCATACTATGTATGGAATTAATAAATATGTTGCTATTTTATTATATTTATAAAATTTATAAGTCATGTAAATAACAATTACTAATAGAATTATTAATTCAAATAATGCTAAATAGTACATTTTAAGTAAAAAGAATATAGGTGTCCATAAAGCGTTAAGTAATAGTTGTAAATAATATATTTTTAAATTATTTTCATCATCGTGTTTAACTAAAATTATTGCGATGCTCATAAGTAAATACAAGATATTCCATGCAATAGGAAATGCTATAGATGGTGGACTATATTTCGGTCTAATTAGTTGTTTATACATTGAAAAAGAATCTCTTATTAATAAAGCAATAATACCAGGTATTAAAAATGTTAAAATAACAATTACTATATTTTTATTTAATATTCTTTTCATATTTGTATTATACGTAAATTAATAAATTATATTTTTAAATTATTTATTTACGTTATGATAATAATTAAATTCAGATATACTACTTGATACTTCTTCTAAATCATTTAATTCTCCAGTAGAATCGTTTAATATTTCATCTATTTTAAACATCAACATATCAATACTTGTATGATAATCAATATCATATTTTTCAAGAACATCAATTTCTTTATTTGTAAGGTATAATTTATCGTTAATCTTATTCAATTTTAGGTCATTATGAGATTTATTTACAATATCATCTAACATATTATCATTTCTTTCTATTAAAAAACTAATTCATTTCTGAATTAGTAATTTTTATAATGGAGGGCCTAGTCGGATTTGAACCAACGATCAGGGAGTTGCAGTCCCACGCCTTACCACTTGGCTATAGACCCATATATAAACGTTCTTTTTAAGAACATTTATATTTTATTATATATCACTTTATATGTCAATAAACTATCTAATATTAATAGTGTATCTCTTATTTCTTATAGTAATAAATAAATCCACTTTATCTTCATTTATAATATTGCCATCAACTTGTAATACTATTTTATCTTTTAGATTCTTTGGTGTGATATCTACAACGCTATATCCTTCCGATTCACTATCACTACCTACTTTTACAGATGCAAAATCTTCAAAGAATGAATTATCACTTTTAATATATTTTGCATAAGCCGTTTCTTGATCTAAATCAAAATCATAACCTAAAACTAGTAGTGATGATTCTTTCTTTGCAATATTATAATTAACATTTACAATATCTTTTATGCAGTTATTACTATTAGTGCAATCTCCTACATTATATATATAGTTACTTCCAATATAGTAATCTTTGATAGTTAATATAGAATCTCCTACATTTGTGTTAGCTAGATTTACTTTAGTATTTATAGGTGAAGTTTTAATATCTGTTAATTCATCAATAATAACTGGAGATAGATTTACTAAAGCATATTTAGTAACAATATGATCTTCTTTAACAGTAAATGAACTTAAAACTTTAAGTTTAAAGTCTTTTTTAATATCTTTTTTATCTATTTGATAAACTAAAGTATAATCTCTATTTACTTTAGGTTTAATAAACTCATTATAATATGGTGACGCAAAATCTTTAAAATATGTTGATTTGTCCAAAATTGGTTTTAATTCTTTATTTCCAACATTTAATACAAATGCATAGTGATCAAGTCTTGCTTTTCTTGTCATATTATTAGTTACATTTAATTTTAGAGCTAAATAATAGTAATCATCATTTATTTTTGATCCATTATAAGATAAATTTGAAATAATACTATCCTTTACATTTAAAGAAAAACCTTGATGAACAAAACTATCAGTTTGTGAGTACGATATATCATAACTTTTCCTTGTATTATAGTAAATTATAAGGGAAGAAAAGGCAAAAATTATGACAACAACTGTTACCATAAACTTGTTTTCAACAAGATAATAACCAAACTCTCTTTTAAATCTTCTAAAGAATCTCTTAGTTTTATATCCGTCAATTTCAAATCCAACTTCAACTTCTTCGTTATCACTTGATGTAATTTCAAGTTCTTTTAAATCAGATCTAAAATTAAATTGTTTTATATTGAATCCTACAGCTCTTAGAATTACAAATACAATAAAAATATATTGTGGATAATAAATTAACGTTGCAATATCTCTATATGATCTTGCAGCTTTAGCTCCAAGAACATTTAATGACATTGATGATATTACACTTGATAACCAGTATAAAACAACAAATAAAATTATATAATACGTTATTAAACTCACGTACATTTTGACTGGTTTTTCTTTATATTTCAATAAAAAGTATATAGTTAATGCAGCTATAATAATTATAACTATAGAAAATAGCATTAAACCACTAACATATATACCACTTATATCACTACCAGTTTGAAAACTATATCTATTTGATACATATTGATTAAAAAAACTAACTACTAGTCTTGTTTTATTAACAATATATATTAAAGGAAGAGCTAATATGATATGTATTAACTTAAAATGTTTAATTAAAAAAGCATAGGGTTTCTTAAGTATCACACTGCTCACCTTCTATTCTATTATTTTTATATTATCATAAAATAGAAGTGATTGGTAGAGTTAACCAATCACTTCTATTTTATTTTTTTAATACTATTAATTGTTCTGGTAATAAATAAATTGTTTTATTTTCATCAAGTAATCTATCATACGAGGTATTAAATGCTTTTTTTACAATATCTAAGGTATCTCCTTCTGCAGTTATATAATAGCTATATCCACTTTTAGGAACTAATATTTCTTGATCAGGGTAAATATATTCATTTGGATCTATTCCATTTAGTGAAGAAAGTAAGTTTGGATTTATATTATACTTTCTTGCTATAGCATATAAAGAATCGCCTTTTTCTACTTTATATGTATTAAAATAAACATCATTTATTTTGGGAACTATCAGTTCCTTACCTTCCCTAAAATCATCAATATAATATAAATTGTTAATATCAATTAAATAGTCCTTAGATATATTGAATTTTCTTGATATCGATTCAATGCTATCACCTTTTTTTACTTCATAAGAATCAAACATACTATCACTCCTAATATAAGGTATGTTTGATATAAAAAAGTGTTAGTCAAAAACATATATTATATTTTTATAATTAAAGTTAAGTTCAAAATACTCAAGCATCTTTTTTTCACCATACTTATCGGAATATACATATAATTTATCATCAGATATATAGTATATTTCAGTATTATCTTTTTTTACTATTTCTTTTATTTTATTTTTACTTAATAAAGTTTTCTCCTTCGTATATTTATTAATTCTATAAAGCTTTTCATTAATTATTTTATAATCATATGTTGTATCATATATAAACGTTTCTTCTTTGTTTGATAAACTTGTAGAAGTTTTATTTACTATTTTTCCATTTTCATATATTTTTGGATTAATAGTGCGGTATTTTAGTTTATATGGAACTATTTCAAATTCTTTTTCATATTTCTTATCAAATATAAAGACGCTATTATCATTTATACCTAAAACATATGATTCATCAGATAAAGAATCATTTAATTTTAAATTTTCTATTTTTAAATTATCAACATTTAATACTTTAATGTTGTTATACTCATATCCTTGATCATAATCAGGTATAATTAGATATTTATCTATTTGACCTACTAATGAAGGATTATAAATATCCTTATTTGATATTTTTATAATTTTACTGTTTTTATTATCAAGATAATAAAAACCGTGATAATTCCAAATAAGTATTTTTTTATTATTAAGTGTATCTACTTTTATGTTCTTATATTCAAATGACTTATTTTCTTTAGTTTTGTTTTTATTCTTAATACTTATTTTAGAAGACATTTTATTCGATACTAAATGATAACTTACAAACTCTCCATTTTTTTTACAAACTGGTGAGATATCCTTCTGATTAAATCTGATTTTAAAACAAATTTCATCATCATTTTCATATTTTCTTACCCTATTAACAAGTTTTCTCGAACGATGATATTTATCACTAATAATAAAAGTATAGTTATCTTTATTATAAGAAATATTTATAACATAATTTTTATCAGTTTTTATATATTTTTCAGTTATTTTATATTTGTCTTTTTCATACTTTAATTCATAATTCCTTGTTTTAAAGTAAGACAATAAAAAAAAGCTGAAACAAAAAATGATAAAAATGATCATTATTTTCAACTTTTTCATAGTTACTCCTTTATTTCTCAATTGATTTGTATTTCTTTTTTTCTTCCATCATAAATTCAGAAATACGGGTTTCAATTTCATCTAAACCTTTTTTAGAAATATTAGTTATAACAATTTCTTCTTTTATAGTATCAATTGTTACACTACCCCAAATAAGACCTTGATAAATTTGCATATCATTATATAAATCAGGTGTAATAGCACTTAGAAAATAACCCCAAAATAATCTTTTTCTACCAATAAGTATTCTTCTATCTGTAATAGCCAAAACACACGATGCAAACCAGTCAAAAGCACTGGTATTTTTTTGACCAACAAAAACAAATTGTGCTTTTTCTCCTGGGTTTAAATGTTTTTCAATAATATTTGCATGTTTTTTTATACGAAAAACCATGTTTCCAGGATATTTTTTCATAAATAATTTTGCTTGATTATAAATATTTCCCATATATAATCACCTCATTTATAAGGGGGTCACTTTAATTATAGCACATTATTTTTTTTAATAAAATACTTATAATCCATTTGACAAAATGATATTATCGTAATATGGGAGTAGGAAAATATGAAAAAAGGATTTGATAATGACAAATATGTCAAAATACAAAGTGAACATATTAAAGAAAGATTTAATTTATTTGATAAACTTTATCTAGAGGTTGGAGGAAAACTTTTTGATGATCAACATGCTGCAAGAGTTCTTCCAGGCTTTAAAAGTGATGCTAAAATATCAATGTTTCAAGAGCTTAAAGATGATTTAGAAATTATCTTCTGCATTAATGCAGGTGATATTGAGAAGAATAAAACTCGTGGTGACTATGGAATTACATATGATACTGAACTTATAAAAATAATTAATAAATCAGAAAGTCTTGGTTTTAAAGTTAATAGCGTTGTAATAACACTTTATAAAAACCAACCATCTGTTGATAAATATATTAAAAAACTTAATAGACAAGGTATTAAAACTTATATTCATACCTATACTAAAGGTTATCCAACAGATGTTGATACAATTGTTAGTGATGAAGGTTATGGTAAAAATCCTTTTGTTAAAACTACAAAGAAATTAATTTTAGTAAATGCACCTGGTCCAGGATCAGGAAAACTAGCAACTTGTTTATCACAGCTATATCATGAACATAAAAACGGTGTAAATGCAGGTTATGCAAAGTTTGAAACATTCCCTGTTTGGAATTTACCACTTAAGCATCCAGTAAATATTGCATATGAAGCTGCAACAGCTGATTTAAAAGATGTAAATCAAATTGATTATTTTCATCTTGAAAAATATGGTGTTACTGCAATTAATTATAATAGAGATCTAGAAATGTTCCCTGTTTTGAAAAACATACTTACAAGAATTACAGGAGCATCAATATATAACTCTCCAACTGATATGGGTGTTAATATGGTTGGTAATTGTATTTCTGATGATGATGTTGTTTGTGAAGCATCTAAAAAAGAAGTTTTAAGAAGATATTATAACGAGCTTTCTAATTATAAACTTGGTTTAGTTGATGAAGATACACCACAAAAAGTTAAGTTATTGTTAAATGAACTTAATATAGATGATAGTATGATGCCCGTTATAGAAGCATCAAGAAAGAAAATTGCTGATTGCGGTTTACCATCAATTGCTTTAGAACTACCAAGCGGAAAAATAATAACAGGTAGACAAACAGATTTACTTTCTCCAGCAAGTAGTGTAATAATAAATGCTATAAAAGAATTAACAAAAATTCCTGATGATGTTGATTTACTTGCAAGTAGTGTTTTAAAACCTATCCTTAAACTAAAGAATTCTAATAATCCATTTGAAAATGTGTTAACGCTTCAAGAAACATTAATTGCACTTAGTATTTGTTCAGTTACTAATCCAATAATTGGTAAAGCAATTGATAGTTTAAAAAAGCTTGAATCATGTGAAGCACATTCAACATATATAATTCAAGATGGAGAATTAAATTCAATCAAGAAATTAAGAATTAATTTGACATGTGAACCTGAATTTTTATCTGATAATTTAATTAAATAAAAAGAAATGACATTAATTTTAATGTCATTTCTTTTTTTTAGATAAATGAATTTCATCATTAACTATTCTTGATGGTGATCTAAAATAAACCTGATACCTTTTATAATATTCATATGATGATAGTTTCTTGTACGCACTAATAAATAATTCTTTTTCTTTTCCATCTAGTTTTTTATACAATTCATCAATATCTCTTGTTTGAATAATATTCATCATATATTTAATAATTAAATATTCGTCTCGTGATATTATTTTGTTTTTATAATCTTCCTCACCTTTTTTAGCAATCTTTTTTAAGTTACCATATAAAATTTCATTTTTAGTGATATCTGGAAAATCAATGGTTTTTATATATTCATTATATAATTCATTATTTGTAAACATATTATTGTCATTCTTATTTTTTATATCATCAAAAATATTCATTAGTAATGTTATATCTTCAGCTGGTATTTCACCAACATATGAATTACCCTTTTTTAATAATTGAACTAAAAAATCAATTTCTTTTTCATCATTAGTTTCAATTGAAAATGATTCTGCATTTTCAATATTTATAAATGTAACGATATTGTTTTTATTATATATTATATTTTCATCTGTGAAATCATCTTCATTTTGTTCTTCACATTTGATTTTTATATATCTTCCATCTTTAGGAACATATGATAAATCATTTCTATAAAGTTTCTTTTTTGTTTCATAGAAATCTTTTAAAAATTTAATATGATAATATCTTCTTAAAACATCGTGTTCAGATAAATATTTCTTCGATTCCTCTTTACTAAGTAGAAGCCCTACAAATTCTGAAATATCTTTCTTTAATTCATCACTATGTTTGCGAAAATATTTTGTTGTAAGTTTTTCTATTTCTCTATATTTTATTCTTGCAACATTGTATAGGATATATTGTCTATGTAACGCTGAAATATCAAGCATGGAAAATACCTCCTTGCAAATATATTATATCATTAATTAAAAAAATCAACTAAAGATATTAGTTGATTAGTATAAACAAAGTGGTGCTGAAAGCAGGAATCGAACCCGCAACCTCCTGATTACGATTCAGATGCTCTACCAATTGAGCTATTTCAGCAATATAGTGGTGCGCCTAGAGGGAGTCGAACCCCCAACACTTAGTTCCGAAGACTAATGCTCTATCCAGTTGAGCTATAAGCGCCTTTTTACTTAGTAGATTATAACTCTTTTAAGGAATAATTAAAAGATTAGAAAACCATTGGTTTTCTAATCTTATTATCTTGATGATCTTCCACCTTCTGAGTTTTCAATTTCAGGATATACATTTTTATAGATTACTTTACGTCCGGCTTCAATACCAACCCTCATCAATTCATCATCAAATCTGTTTGGCCAACCACCTAAGTGAACAATATTCCTTTTTGGTATTTCACCATGTAATTCTTTTCTGTAATAATCTATATTGTACTCAATATCACAAGGTCTAAGATTTTTTTTCGAAAACATATCGTTCCATCCATTAAAGTCATAGAACTTATCGCCTATTTTTACAGCTATGTGATCGCCATCTTCATACGCACATGAATAACCCTCAAACACCTTGTAAAGAATATAAGCATATACATTACATTTACCTTGTGTAAATCTTTCTCTTAATGCCTCTTCTGCATATCCATACATATCATCACGGCGTATTCCAGGTTGATAGTTAGGATCTCCTCTCATTTGTGAATCATCAATATAATAATCTGCAAGTCCATCATTAATTCTATTAATAATATAACCGACTTCATTTCTTGCAATTCTATTTTCAATTTCTTTTCTTATTAATGGATCATTAGGATCATAGTTCATATTAAACACCTCTATATTTTTATTTTATTTGTATATTTATTTATTTTGCAATAATTTTCATCTTATCTATACTACAGTCTTTACACCTATACTGTGGATGTTTATCTTCAGTTCTGTCATACTTGCCCCACTCAACAATACGGTATCCTTTACCAGTTTTATGGCAATCATAACACTCAACATTTTCTTTAATTTCCCATAATGGTATATCAGATTTCTTTTTAAAAATTATTTTATCTACCCAAAAGAATATTAAACCACCAATTAAATTGGCAATTATAGTTGCTGTTAATGTACTCATATTTGATAAAAGTTTTAGCACAATTGCAAGTATTGGTGTACTAAGTTGCCATCTAATTAAATATAAACCATATTTTTTAATAAGTTTCATATTATCACCTATTTTTATTATATCATCTATATTTAATCTTGTAAGATAGTAAGCATAATTTTGACACATTCTTTAATTGAAAATATAACCTATTTTTTATATAATTATGTTACACGGATGGTGACAAAATGAAAAAAAATGAATTTATGGAAGGTGCTGTACTTGCTACACTTGCAATTATTATTTCTAAAATAGTAGGCCTAATATACGTAATTCCATTTAACCATATAATAGGGACTGATGGTGGAGCCTTATACGGATATGCATATAAAATATATGATATCTTTTTAATCATATCATCTGCTGGTATTCCTCTTGCCATAAGTAAACTAACTAGTGAATATAACACTCTTGGAATGCAAAAAGAAAAAACATTTATGTTTAAAAAAGCTAAACAATTTATTCTAATATTCTCTATTATTTCTTTTGCAATATGTTTTTTTGGAGCACCACTTCTTGCTAATTTAATTGTTGTTAATCCAAATGAAGTATATGGTGTTGCTGATGTTATATTTGTTATTAGATGTGTATCATTTGCTATACTAGTTGTTCCTCTTCTTTCTATTTTAAGAGGATATTTGCAAGGACATAAGTTTATTGCATCATCTTCTTTATCACAAGTTATTGAACAACTTGTTAGAGTTGCAATTATAATTTTTGGTAGTTTTTTTGCTATTAAAGTATTTCATGTATCAATTCCACTTGCTGTTGGAATTGCAATACTAGGTGCTTGTGCAGGTGCTTTGATTGCATATTTATATTTATTTATTAAAGTTAGAAAAGCTAAGAAACAAATTGAAGAATCAAATGAAGAAGTCAATACTGCTGATAAAAAGAAAATCTACAGAAAAATTATTTTTTACTGTATTCCATTTATCGCAATTAATATATCTAATAGTTTATATAATTTTATTGATATGATTTTAGTTAAGCAAGGTTTAAATATGGTTGGTTACAGTGGAGCTGATATAACAACTATATCATCTATATTTACTACATGGAGTAGTAAACTAGCAAGTATTGTTACAGCATTTGCAACTGGTCTTGCAATAAGTTTAATACCATCAATTGTAGAATCATATACTAAAAAAGATCAAAAATCTGTTAACAATCATTTTAACAAAATACTTCAAACACTATTATTTATAATACTTCCTATAGGTATATTTATGAGTATATTTTCTACTCAAATATGGCCAATATTCTTCCAAGATACTCCTTATGGACCTGATATTTTAAGAGTTATTATTTTACTAGCAATATTAGATGGAGCATATATTATGGTTGGTAGTGCTTTACAAGGATTATCCAAAACTAAACTTATTTATACCTCTGTACTTATTGGTTTAGGTGTTAAAACAGCTCTTGATATACCTATGATGCTTTTATTTGATAAGATGGGTATAGCAGCATATCATGGTGCTATGGCTGATTCATTTGTAGGTTATTTATTTTCTATAGGAATACCTTTAATAGTACTTAATAAGAAATATAACTTTAGTTATAAAGAAACACTTAAATCTATACCAAGACTTGTATTCTCACTTGTAATAGTAATAGCTGGTGCTTTCATACTTAGAGAACTAATATTTACTCATCCACTTGGAAGACTTAAAAATTGTTTATATTTAAGTTTAATAGCAATTATTTTAATGCCAATATATTATCTGCTTAATAAAAAATTAGTTGATAGATTACTTGGTGATAAAATAATGAAAAGATTTAAAAGAAATAAAAAAGCAACATCAAATTAATTGATGTTGCTT
>JAEEGL011087808.1_pt1 | contig 13114 bp, 3 predicted proteins | sample 9134231 | NCBI WGS metagenome assembly JAEEGL01 (sample SAMN16246548, study PRJNA631951) | gut metagenome | biome: gut microbiome; feature: rumen; material: fiber-attached | host: Bos | place: Iran: Karaj | collected 2018-10 | reverse complement strand
GTTCTTGACAACATCCTTTGGTTCTGCCTCGTTCTTTTGCTTGGCTATGTCAGTGATGCAGATGTAGTCTGTACCATTGACTTTCATCGTCCTGATACTGACATCCTTAACAATTATCTCACTTTTCTTTGCCATATCTTGATCTTATTCTTTATTCTATCTTATTCCGTCTTACATCACAAGGGGGCTGTCCCCGTGTGTTTAATTACCAGAACCACTGCCGGAACCACCACCTGTGCTTCCTCCAGAGCCACTACCACTACCGGAAGTTGTTAGTTCCTTCAGAATATTCACCTCTGTGCTGCCTTCTACGCGGCCCTTATCGCCACCACCATAGACATTGCCTAGTACTTGGGTTTTGCCCGCTAATATGACAGTGACTTTGTGGTTAGCACCTGTGACATAACTCGCTTCGCCACCGCCGAAGACGTTGCCAGAGACTGTAGAACCTTTATCGCTACTGCCATCGATGGTGAGGGTGACATCGCCATTCACCGAGCCAAGGTTGGAATTCTCGGTGTCTATTTCGGTGAAAAGTTTCTGGGCATCGGGGTCTATCGCCGTTGCTGTAGAATTAACCGTCGCTTTATGTTCCCATTCATAGGGTTCTGAGGCTGGAAGTTCGCCATCTAAATAGACTCCAAGGTTCTCGTTATAGTGAGGCTGCTTTTGGAATGTATTGCCCATCACCTTAACAGACGGTTTTGAGGCTGAATAACCCGCACCAAACACATTGCCTTCAACAGTACAGTTTGTGAGCGTTGACTTTACAGGACCAGATACCTTGCCTAGACTACCGCCACCATAGAAGTTGCCAAGACACTTCTCGAAAAGATCGAGGCGCCCAAGCGGGCTTTTAGTAATGGTGCAACCAGTGAGTTTTGATGTAACATCATATGTGGTAGCCAGTGAGAAACTAACATAGTCGACAAACAGACGGGCACAATTTGAAGCATTGTCAGACATCGGGAGGAACTGATAGTCAATTCGTGACCCGACACCTCCGTATTTACTTATATATTCATTCTTATAGCCCTCGAAAGTTTCCCCTTCAAATGTTCCTCCACTTTGAAGCCAGGTATCCCAATTTATATTGTATTTTACAGTATTTTGATTTTTGGGATATCTGCGGTTATAGGAATTACCACCATAGCCTGCACCAAAGAAGGCACGGAATGTACAATTGGTGGCATTTGTGACAACTTTTTTGTCACTATTCATGTCGCCAAATTTAGGACCACCACAGAACTGGTCTACACAGCTATTTGTGATGACGGTCGTGATGTTACCTTCTGCGATATGAGCAGCATTGATGCCGCCGGCATAAAATTCATCGATGTCGGCATTATCTATCTGCCAAACAATATTTCCGTTGGAATATGCGGTTTTTACATTTCCATTCATAGTAAAGCCACCAATACCCTGCATACCTGTTCCAGCAACCTTGCCGAATCGACCACCATTGATGTAACACTCAGCATTATCATTATAATTATTCGTGGGAGTATTATAGAGGCCGGTAAGGTAGAACTCATCATAATCGCCTCCCGTCACGGAAATAGGAGGATGTGGTGAGTATGCGGTGGCTTCAGTCCTATCCTGGTGAGGGCCAATATGGAACTCTTTGAACCAGACATTGTCTCCCACATGATAATAATCCACTGCATTAGCTTCTCCACTGCCCTGTGCCCATGTCACCCACTGTTCAATGACACCACCTTGCAGAATCATAGGAGCTGCACTTCTTCCAGAAACGTCATACTCTAATTGTGTTACCCGGAAAAGAGCAGTATTTGTTGCCTCAAACCATCCTCTTGGCTGCATAATACCAAAATTGTAAGTGCCCTTACCTCCTGTAGCTTTCTGAGCCATACCAAGACCTGGGATATTTAAGAAGTCTACTCTAACAGGGTGAACGCTCAAACGTTTGTTAAAACGAAGGATATATGAGTAGTCTGGCTCATTATCATGATCGAAATCGACTGACATAATAGTATAAGGTTGACTTGAACTGGTAGAAGATATTCCAATATTATGGGCGTTACCGATAAGAACTACAGCGTAGTCATAAACTTTACCAGAATTATTAGTCGTAGGACCTAATGCTGCCAAGGCGCCATTCTCATTACCAACTTTTGCGATGTGGGTATATACCGGTAAATTAAAGGTGTTCCCTTCTATATCAGTGAAATCATATGAAGTTCCATTTGTATATCGAACTCCACCTCCAACATTAGGAACAGGGTAAGCAGTATCCATACCCTGATTATAAATTACATCGGCATTGGCATCGGCCAAAAACGCCGCCTTGGCCCAATATGGCTGGATAGTGATGGCCGTCACCCCTTCTGGCACATCCCAATAGTCACCTTGGTTGAATACACGTCCACTTTCACTATATAAATCTTTCTTTGTACTTTTGCGGTCTGCGAAGTTATATGGCATCGTTGCAATGCTACCGTCCTCGTTGTAAGTCACATCACCACCTGTAGAAAATGAGCCTGTACCTGTAGAGGTCGATGTACCATTCACTGTGATGCTGGTTATCTTCCAACCTGTCACCACACGGTTGCCTGTGTAGTTTTTCGTACCCACATCGTTGTAATAGGGCAACTGCACCTTGTAATAGTTGAAGTTGAAGTGGTCTGGATCTTTGTCTGTGATGTTAAGCGTAAGAGGCGATTGTTTAACAGATTGTTTGATCTCTGCACCTGTTGGAGGACTGAACTGAGCACCACCACTGCCCATCTCTATTGTTACTGTCAGTTCGCCCAACTTGCCACCCTTGTTGCGTTCCTTAGTTGTGGGAGCATTATCAGCATCAATGTTCACTACCGAGGGATAGTAGCCAGGAGTCTTCAGGATGGGAAACGGCGTGTCGCTTCCGATTTGTGACGGTTCCATCACCCACTTGGCCATCTGGTCCTTGTTGGAGTAGTCGTCCGTGGCCCACCAGGCCGCCAGCTCACGATGACTATTCAGCAAGTGGCGGAAGAATTCAAAACGCTGCAGGTAGCGCGTCTCGGCCAAGAGGGCACAATTGTAGGTCTGGATGTCGGGGTTCTGATTGGCATCTCTTTTCTGTACATAGGAAGCACCGCTCCAGAAATAATTGAAGTTACTCACGCCGCTTGCATCACCTCTGTTTGTAATAATCAGTCCGTTATATATGGGAGCTTTGTTAGTGCCGCCAGTAATATCACCATAGAACATACAGTTCATTACCATGGTTTTCAAATTAGCAGAAGTCGTGGCCACATTATTATATCCCACAATACCGCCAACATAAGTTCCTCCAGTAATATCAGCATAGCTGAAACAATTGATAACGCGGGCCTCGTCGTCGAGCAAGCCCACGAGACCGCCAGTATATTCGGTGCCCCTGACGGTGCTGCTGTTGCTGGTGATCTTAGTGTAGCCGTCATTATCGGTTTCCACTTCACTACCCGTGGCCAATATGCCGCAATTGTAGATACGAGTGCTGCCCTTGGCCTCGCTGGCGATGGCACCGACGTTGCCAGACTCGTTAATCCTGACATTCTCCAAGATGACATTTCTGATGATAGCTCCATTGGCTGTTTTTATCAAAGGCTTGGTCAACGTTCCACGGATGGTATGAAGTTGTCCATCGATAATGCCCGTAAAGTTTTCCAATGATTCGAAGTCAGAATCAAAAGAGAAATTCTCGGCCAAAAGATAATGACCATTCATCTCGGTGATATCAGCGGAGCTGCTAATCTCTTTGGGCAACGTTTTTCTGGTTGGATATAGGGATTGGGCATTCGTACCATTGTCATTATCCTCAAAAGTAGTAAAGTCCTGCATCACCTTCTGCTGATCAAAACGAGGCATCAGGCGCATGTTGCCAGCACCGTCATCCACCACCATGAAGGTTGCATTGGTTATGCTCAGGGAGGTCTGGTCGTAGCCCGTTGCCGTCTGTTTGGTGTTCAAATTACGTAAACTCACATTGCTTGACGTACCTTTCCATGCACCGCCATCAAGCTTAGAATTTGCTGTATTAGCCGTAAAGTAGTACAGGGGCTGAGCCTTACTCTGAATCTGCACATTGTAAGGGTCAAAGCCATTGCGACCCTCGCTATAGTTAGCAGCATCGGTGGCAGTCTTACTCAAAGCATTGGTTTGTGCTCCAGATTCTCCAGCATATTTGTAGCCCATTTCGCGGTCGATGTCGAAATTAGGTTTCAAATTCCACAGCATATTATCTGGAATATCCTCCATGTTGGCAGGTTCATCAGCAGTACTCAGAGTTGTGCCAACAGCTTTTGCATAGTTGTTACCTTGCTTCAACAGATAGGCAGATGGGATAGCCGCATCAACTGTGGCAGCTCCCGTATAGGCGTTGGCATACTCAGACTTCACGGTATAGGTGACATAGAAGTCAGTCTTGTATTTCTTTTCCAGATCAGCATAACCATCCAAATTGCCATGTGGGGTTACATGAAGAGAATTTGATGAGTATGAAGAGGGTTCGCTAATCGTGTATTTATGGTAACCTGTAGCTTTTGTCGCTTTGGGATACCAATGGTATTCCTCTACCATCGGACTGTTATATTTTCTCAGGCCATCGGCATTTACGACATTAAAATCTGCATCAGTGTACATCGGGGTTCGCATGATTTCCCATCCGTGTTGGTCGAGAAGGATGACTTGAGGTACGAGGTCAACTGCCTCTAATGTAAATTTGCCGTCACCCATGTTAATGGTCTGGAACCAATGGTTGTCCTCTTTTATAGATTTTTCTTTTGGGTTACCACCCCATTCTGCTGCAAATGCCCATGCTTTATAGCGATGCCAGCCCATTCCTGTCAGTGTGGAATTGTCCACTGCAGGATCAACACCAACAAGAGCTGTTACCGTAGGATTGTTCTTCCAATATTGTTCAAAGGTGTTAACGATTCGCCTTTCACCCTCAACCTTATTGAAAGTCATAAGCTGCATGTCTTGTAAAGACGTTCCAAGAATCATGTACTCCGTAGGTTCTCCATTAACCATCGGAGTAGGCATCTTAGCTGGATAGGCTGTGTTATACTCTTTATTTTCGTAAGCTACGCCTGTTACCACCGAGCCATAGCCATCCGGCTTGTAAGTGCGCAGATAGGTATTGCCGGGATAATTATAGTCCTCATTATTCTTCTTATCCTTGACCGTCTGATTTTGGTTGGACTTGATAATGACATGATAGGGGTCGATGGCATCGCCAGTCAGAGGATTTCCACCCTTAGAACTGACGATTTTCCACAACCATCGGGTGCGTGTGGAAGCGCCACTTGACAACTGTGAATCCCACTGTTCCTGACCATAGACATAGAGGTGGAAGTCGCCATTATTGTAGGGATAGACGGCCTTGGTAGGTGAAGTCACGCCATAGGTAGTGTGACCTTCTTTGTTGATGCCGTCATGTCCGTCCTCCTGATGGAACTCTTCACCACCACTGAATTTCAATAAATAGGTACTTCCCCCTGTAATATCGATGTCTGTGCCTACCTCGTACGTGACGTAGATGTTACCGTCTTCTGCATCAAGCGTGTTGAAAATTTCTTCAGAGGGAGCGTAGGTGTCACCAGTCTGGTTAGGAGTCTTGTAATAATGGTATTGCGACACCAACGGACTAACCCACTCGTCAGGCAGAGCCAATTCGGACGAGGTACTGGACAGTGGGCCTACAATGAGTTTTCCTGAACGGTCAATGAGATAGTATTGTGAACTGATTTCTACTGGATAGGCACGCACCTGAACAGCATCGTCTGTGGCGGTAGTGCTGATGTTCAGACCTTCCGAATAACCTATTCGATATAGGTTGGCATCGCCCGTGGCGGCCGCCAGTTCCATCTGCTCATATGTGGAATTGTCGCCTTTACCACTACCTGGCAACAAGATGAAGTTCTTATTGGCAGGATCGGCATCTACCAAGAGCGTTGAAGGGGTGGAATAACCAAGGTAGTTTCCCGTTTTAGCATTCTTGATTTGCACGGCATAGGGGTCTTCACCACTGAAATACCATATACGGTTCTTGGTGGTCAAATTGGTATTAGAAGACTCACATTTCAATCCACTGTCGTCATAAATGTATTGCCCTCCTATCGTGACATTCTGGGCACTTGCTCCATTTAGATGCAAGAACTTATCGCTGAGATGGTTGTTGGTATAGGTCACGTAGATGTCGGCATTATTAGTCAGCGGCATCTCGGTAATCAGATTCTCATCAGTAATCTTATCAGAAGAGTAGTCGCCCGCGAAGGAGTAGAAGGCCATTGTCTCCCCCTCAAGATACGGACTGCGAATGGCATCTGGAATATCAGTATAGGCAGTTAGTTTTCCCACTTCCTGATCGGTCACAGTATGCTGGATGGCATGGTGCTGACTACGGTCTATGATATGGAAGGTATAAGACCGTTTCAATGCCGGGAAGGTGAGGTCGCAGTTTTTATACGTACTGCCTTGGTATCTTTGGTAACGAGCTTTGTCAGCATTGTTCAGATATCCATGTTTAAATTCGTCGAGCGTTTGCATGTTGGCCGTAGGTACATAGCCGTCTGAAACAACCAGTCGATAGGTACCAGCCGTTCCTCCAGATAGCAGACCAAAGGTCCATACCTTTGTGCTTTGGGCAATAGCAAGTGAACTTTTAAGGCGAATGTTGTTAAAATTGTTCTCTTCACCGGCGAGGTAATAGTTATCATAACTCGTGCTCTTGGTCTGTATCGTTACCTGATAAGGATCTTTAATGTTGAACTTCCACAGATATATGGACCCTGTCGGATCATTGGTGGTCTGGAAGTATGCATTAAGGTTGTTTACGTTTTGATACATACTCTGATACATATACAGATTACCTTGCTTAATGTTATAGATGCCGCCATCCTTCAAGCCTACAGTACTGAAAGCATCTTCGTTCATTTCATAGGTGACATAGATGTCCGCTGTTTCTGTAAGTGTCGTACCTTCTGTAAGTGAGGGAGTAGAATTGAACGTACAGACCTTTGTCGTAGAGTTAAAACTGACTTCGTCGGCCCTATAATATTTCCAGTTCTTAGCCAAAGGACTCTTATATTTTGCAGGTAAACCTAATACATTGTCAGAAATTGTAAACTTGAGTGCTTCCGAACGTTCACTACCAAGAGTACCATCGCTGTTCATTCGTCCGAGATTAATGATATGATAAGTAACTTCAACATCACCCTCTTCTGCCTTCCTTCCACTATTAAAATTAGCCTTTTGCACCCAGATGCCGAGATCCTCATCAACTGTGATTTTGTATGTGCGTTCAGCTGACAAATTCTTAGGGTCATTGCCAAGATCGATGGGCTCGGAAATCTTTGGAATATCAGCACGAGTTTCGTTAAAATCATCAGGAGAAGGGGGCAAGTAAGTGGTTACGACGGTAATATCATTCTTGGAAATAGTATAGCCCTTCTTAGGAGTCACGGTGAGATAGACGGTCACCTTCCCGTCTTTTGTCTCATCCTGTTTAGCGGTAATCGTACCACCTCTGAAAAAACCTCCATAAACAATCTGTACATTAGTACTAAAGGTCGACATGCTGAACATCATCAGCATCATGACTGTTAATAACCTCATCAGTTTGTTGTTCATATCGCGTTTCATATACTTTTCGTACTTAACTTTTCTTGCGTTCATATTATATAATACGATGCAAAAGTAAGAAAAACCGAGAAAACTGACAAAAGTTTTAGTTAAAAAAATCTTAAAAAGAGCAATTAAGCGGCAAAATACGAGATACTTTTTGGAAATATCTTTAAAAAAGGGAGCATTTTAACATTAGAGGAAAGTGAAGAAGCATGGGCATCGACGGACACCGACGGCAGGAAGAAGACTCTTACACAAAACCAAACAATAGTTTATAGTACCCTTGCTACCCTAAATCGTATTATAAAGCTATATTTCAGTAAGTTATCTTAGGGTACTATCAAGAAAAATACTACCCTAATAGTACCCTAACACTACCCTGTTCCTTCGTCGACGCAAGGCGTCCGTACTGGCAGTACTAGGCTGTAACACTTGTAGTACGAGGCAGTACATACTGCAGTACGGAGCAGGACATACTGCAGTACGGGGCAGGACATACTGCAGTACGAGGCATCCGTACTGGGAGTACAAGGCATCCGTACTGGGCGTGGACTGCATCTCCAACAAGAAAAAGAGTAGAAATATCGATAATTTCTTTGCATTTCGCTGATTTTTTAGTACCTTTGCAGTCGAAAAGACAAAACACCTACATACCAATGAAGATTACAAAGATCAAGACCAAGGCAGGGAGCTTTAGTACCCCTATCAGCGTGGAACTCGACGCCATCGTGGAGCGGATGCAATCTCCCAACACCAAGGAGGCGGCAGAGCGCATTGCGGCTATGGCCCTAAGTTCGCGTATCGCCATCGAGCAGGGGGCAGCGCGCCATCTGCTGCTCGACACAGACAGACTGCCTTACCTCGTTTTCAGTACTATATTCAGTCAGAAAGACTTTGACAAGATTGCCTTAGCAACAGGACTTCTATTGTTGAGCTTTCCTTGTCCGCAAGGTCATCGGCAGATAGACGAACTCAAGCGGCGCGTCAGTCAGATACCCTATACGATGTTAGCATTCGCTGGCGTCAGTGGCATCACATTGAAAGTGGTCGCAAAATGCGATTGCCAAAGCATCATGACAGCAGATAGCAAATCACCTGAAACAGATGAGTACCTGGCATTCCTAAAGGATGCCCACGAGAGTGCGGCAAGGCTATACACGTCGCTGGCCATGTGCGATCTGCTAGTATCAGAACAGAGTCTGACACGTGGTTGTCGTATGAGTTATGACCCGAATTTATATTACAATCCTAACGCATTGTCGATGCCTGTGATTCGCGATGCCCACGACCCGCTAACAGCCTATGAGGGTACGAAGGTCGACGATGAGGGAACCGTTGTGTGGTACCCCGACTATGACGAGCGCAAACGCATCGAGTTGGAATATCAGACCTGTCTCTCGAAGGCCATCGACGGAGGCGAGGATCAAGCAGAGAAGACGTTACAGATTCTTGCCGACTATTGTAACAAGGCCTGTCTGCAGGAGGAGGGCTGTGTGGAGCGAGCCGCCTGGAACAGCCGTTTCAAGCCTCTCGGCATCGACGTGATACGGAAGACTTTCCGCAACGCCTTTAAGACACCCCACGAGGGGCGGCCTCTGTCGCAGATGAACGAAAAGGAACGTATCATGCGCAGCATCGAGAACTTCCTGAACCGTCGCTATCAGTTGCGCTACAACACGGTGAAACAGGTGACGGAGTTCCGCCCCAACGACTTGCGCTTTGAACAATGGAAACCATTGACGGACAGAGACTTACGGAGTATCGTAGTCGAAGAGATGAAGGAAGGCGGCGAGAGTTGGATGAACGATATACGCACCTATATCGAGAGTGCCCACGTTGAAGACTACAACCCCATCCACGAGTTCCTCGCAGGCTGCGGAGAATGGGATGGGAAGGTTAATTATATTGAGGATTTCGCTCGCCGTCTGCCCACCAACTACGACCGTTTGCCGCCGTATGTCCATCGCTGGCTCTTGGCGATGGTGGCCCAGGCCCTGAATATCAACCGCGACTACGGCAACTCGATGGTGCCGTTGCTCATCGGCGAACAGGGTTATCTGAAGACGCAGTTCTGCAACCACATCCTGCCCCCGTCGATGCGCGAGTACTATATGAAAGATATCAAGATGGACAATGCCGAACAGGTGGAGCGCGTCTTGGGGCGCATGTGGCTGGTGAATATCGATGAGTACGACTCCAAAACCCAGCGCGAACAGGCGAAGATCAAACGTCTGCTGACGGAGAAGGAGGTGCAGGTACGCAAGATGCGCAGCGATCAGTACACGATGACGCCCCGTCTCTGCTCGTTCATCGCCACCACCAACGACCCCTCGCCACTGCCCTCAGGCGACGGCACCCGTCGCTATCTATGTATTGAGGTGACGGGCAAGGTTGATATGAACGGACAGATTCCCTACAAGCAGATCTTCGCCCAGGCCGTCAGCGAATTGCGACAGCCTGGCTGCATCTATTGGTTCACTGAGGATGACGAACGGGAGATACAAGACCACAACACCTACTACCAGCAGGAGTCGGCCCTCGAGATGGTGCTCTCGCAGCTATTCGAACCCACAACTCTACACAAACGTGAGAACTTCTGGTCCACAAGTGCCATCCAAGATGAGTTGTCGAATCACCTGAAGTCGCAAGACATCCCCACTCTGAAGAACATCAGCCTTGCCATCAAGAAACTGCACTGGCGCAAGATGAAGAGCTGCGGAGTTATCGGTTATTACCTCACATTACGACACGAAGCCCCCAAACAAGGGTAGCAAGGGCACCAAAAGGGCAGCATCAAAAACAATACTACCCTCGCTAACCTATTGCTTATCAACATGATAAAGCAAAAAGGGTAGTAAGGGTAGTATTAATTCAAATTATCTGTAAGTACTCATTTAATTACGACCTTTTTACCGCCCTTGATGTAGATACCCTTACGGGTAGGAACGGTGTTCAGACGACGACCCTCGAGGGAGTACAAGCCGAAACTATCCATCGTCAATTGTACATTGTCAATGAGACGTTTTGCGTCAACGATGGCGGTGGCACCGTCGTTACCGATGGTGAGGAACGAACGGGTCTTCTTCAACTCGCCCTGGCCCTGCTCCTCTTTACCGTCGGAAACGGGGATATAGACGCCACCCTCGGGGATGGTGCCCTCCTGAGAGAGGTAGAACACATCGTTGTAGAGCAGGAACACCTCACCAAGTGCGACCTTCTGGCCACCCTTATCAGCAAATTTCAACAGGCCCGACGTAGCTTTACCTGTATCCTCGGTAGTCACCGTACGGAAGTCATCGTCGTTAATCTCCTTGCTCAGCAACAGCACGGGAACATCGGCGGGGATGATGCCATCCTCGATCTCACTGATCTTGACATTGCTGCCGTCGATAGCCGAGACAGTAAAGGCCAAGAGCTCTGAGGGGATCAGCATGGCCACGCTGCTGACGAACACGTCGTAGTCGTTGCCCATACCGAAGGCGACACCCTTCATCTCCACACTGCCAGAGCTGGCGATGGTGGCTGCTCCCCAATCGTCATCGGCCTTATACTTATTATACAGTACGCCATACACATCGACGGTCAAGTCCTTGGTAAGCTTGTTCTTACCCAAAGAGACGTATTTCTTGCCTTCGAGGGTGATGGTCTTCAGGGCTGTGAAGTCCTCAAGCAGTCCATCGCCAATCGACTCGATGCCCTCCTCGATGACGAGGTCGGTGATATCCGGACTGAATGTGTCCCAGGGCTTTTCACTCTTCTTGGCGTCGAGGCTGGCGTCGCCCTTACCACTGAGGATCAGGGTCTTGGCACCCTCATCGCCCGTCACTTCCCACAACACATCGTCGTTAAGGCTACCCGAGGTGACAGGCTTGTCCACCTCGTGGAAGTCGGCCTTGCAAACCCACGCACCGAGTCCCTCCGGCACAACAAACGAATAGAAACGGGCCGACGTGAGATCGTCGGGGTCGGTAACAGCCCCACCCTTCTCGTCGACAATGGCATTGCCTTCGGCATCTACCAATGTGAGCTCCAGCGCACTGGCAACGGGCATGGACTCGTCGCCACGGGTGGCAGAGGCAGGATCCTTAACGGCGACAACCTCTATATCACTCATGGCGATATAGTAGTTCTCAGCGGGCGTCACCGCAATAATGACTTTCTGACCGTCGAAAGCCGTCGCCTCAACGGTACCGCCAACGAAATCGCTGTAGAGGACCTTCACCTGGGCGGCAGGCGTCGCTTCCTCTGGAGCGGCAGGTGTCTCTTGTGCTTTCAGACCCACGCTGACGATGGACAGCAGGGCGAGAATCATCATTCTCTTCATAGTCTTACTCATAGTCTTTTCCTTTCTTTTAATTATTAATCATATTTTATTTATTTTCTGACTGTAACCTTAAACTTCGTTTGAACTCGCTCACGCTCTATAAAGCAGAAGCAAGCTTATCACTTTCTGACTGCGACTTTCTTCATATACTGGCCGTCGAGGGTATGGACAACATACATGCCAGAGAAGTCGGCACGCACCTCGACAGTGTCACCCGGCTTGACAGAGAAGGCAGCCACCGTGATACCTGCCGGTGTGACGATGCGGACATCCTCGGTGTAGTTGAGCGACGACTCCACGACGACATAGCTCTTACGGGCGTAGATGTTCAGCGTGCCGTGAGCCTTCTCCCTCGGATCACCGCCAATGGCGAAGAGATCGGTAGACTGGCCGTTGCTGAAGACGATGCGTTCGACATCACCCGCACCACGAGAGTTGCTGGTGGACTTGAGGAAGTACGGACGGAAGGCGACGGCGACGTCACCGGCGGCGTTCTTGTCGAAGCTGCCACCGTCGGCGGCGAGCACATAACCCGTGCCAGCCTCGTCGAGTCTGGTGTTCAAGTAGCTCGGCACGAAGCGGTAGCCGTTGGCCACGACAGGCTGCAACTCATCGTCGCTGACCTTGATGGCAGCACCATAATCAGAAACGAAGATAATGGGCTGGGCATTGAGGGCTTCGAAGTTGTCAAGATGCGTGTACTTCGGTACGAACTGGCCGCTGAGGTCGAACTCGTAGTAACGGCTGCCCGGGAAGCCGGCGATGTAAGGCGTAGCAGGTGCACTGAAGGCATAGCCGCTGTAGACGTGCTCATCCTGATAATACGTCTTCTGGTACTCGTCGGAGTTCTTATCCAGATAACTGTAGTAGCTGTAATAGTAATCCCAGAGGAAGGTATTGGTGTACTCCTTCCTACCAGTGCCGGCCTCCGGCTTCTCGAAGACGGCGACGAACGTCTTGTTGTCATTGGATGCGACAGAACCGCCCTTGAACTCACGCAGCCAGTATTCATGGCCCGTGCCGCTGCCACTGTAGAAGTGGGTGATCTCACCCTTGTCGGGCGTGGTCACAAGCTCGGCACTGAACGGCAGGCTGACAGACTCCCAGCCCTTCCGCTCGTCGACGTAGTTGTCGGGATAACGCTGGTACCACATACGGCTTTCACCGTCGAAGGTGTAG
>JAEEGL016512033.1_pt1 | contig 13115 bp, 12 predicted proteins | sample 9134231 | NCBI WGS metagenome assembly JAEEGL01 (sample SAMN16246548, study PRJNA631951) | gut metagenome | biome: gut microbiome; feature: rumen; material: fiber-attached | host: Bos | place: Iran: Karaj | collected 2018-10 | reverse complement strand
CAATGATATCCGTCAGGGAGCGGCCGTCGATGGTGGTCTCAAGATTGGTCTTGTTGATGAGGAAAATCATCTCCTTCAGATGGTCGATGGCCCCATCAAGCTCCGCAAACAAATCTTTGGGGTCCTCCGCGGGAGAATCTCCTTCCTGGACCTTGACGTTGTTGTTCAGACGTTCTTTGAGTTGGGCGATCCGTTTTTGCAGATCGGCCCGCTGATTCAGTGCTTCTGCCAGTTTCATATCGATTCAATTTGGTATCGGTTATTCCTTGTATTGACCGTTATTCTCAATATTCGTTATTCGGCGTAGAACGGGATTTCCTGATCATCCGTGTTCTTGACCACGAGGCTCTTGTCGTCGAACGAGACGATCTTTAGGTGGTCCATCTTGGGCATTCCGCCCAGCAAGACTTGCCGGGGACCGTAACGGCGGCCATGAGGGTGATGGGCACGCCTTCCTCTTCCATTTCCTGCTGGGCCGCGATGATCATTTCACAGGATCCGTTCTTCGCGAACGTGAGGGCTTCGGCAATGCCTTGGCCGTCTTCGTCATTAAGGACGGTGCACCACTGTTTGCCCGTCAGGTTCTGGGCATATACGGCCATCACGGAGAGAAGCATCAGCAGCAAGGGGACAATAATCTTTTTCATGTTTCTGTAAAGGAATTATTTCTCTACAAATTTAGTTTTTTGACTTGAGTTCTGCAAGGGAGGTTTCTGAGGGAAGGGAGAAGCGGTCTGTAAGGAGGCCACGGCCATCGCCCAGAACTGCGGTGGTGGTGGCTCGGCCACAAACGACTGGGGAAAGAAACCCGATGACGAAAGGGAATGGGCCCGTGAATGTCTGCGCCGAGCCCATGACCTTCATATAAGGAGTCGCGGACGAGGAAGAGGAAGACACTAAAATGAGCAACGGCAAAAAAGAACGGGCTTCCCGCAATCCTTTCGCGGAGATGCTGGAAGAAATCCATGAGGATAACGAACTGCGCAAGGAAACAACGAACCTGGACAAGCTGCTTGATCAACTTCGCAGGGTTATTTAGGCCCTTGAAGAAGACCAAGTGACGGTGTTCCAGGCCTTAGCAGATCTGGATGACCAGTTGAATTCGATTATTGAGACCTCTATGTTTATCGAGTGGACCTTGGGTTGGCGTCGTGTTTTTTAATCCAGAGGCAATTATACTTCAATGAGATTGTAGACTTATCAGGATAAAAATGTAACTTTGTATGTTTACACACGACAATAATATTCAGAATAGATAGTTATATGGCTTTACGCTATATCGACCTATTTGCCGGGCTGGGCGGATTCCACCTTGCCATGAAGCGTCTTGGCCACAGATGCGTCTTCGCCAGCGAGTTGAAAGATGATTTGAGGAAGTTATATAAGATCAATTTCCCTTATACACGGATTTTCGGCGATATAACCGCAATTCCTGTCGAAGAGATTCCTCCCCATGACGTACTATGTGCGGGTTTTCCTTGCCAACCTTTTAGTCAGGCCGGAAAGCAGCAGGGTTTTCATGATGAAAAAAACCGAGGGAACCTGTTTGACAATCTCTGCGCTATTATTGATTATCATCGCCCTCAATATATCCTTCTGGAGAATGTGTCCAACCTTCTTGGACACGATGAAGGGCGCACCTGGGCAACAATTCGTCAGCGTCTTGACGATTTGGATTATGAAGTGCCGGATCCAGCCATCCTTTCACCTCACGAATTTGGTATTCCACAGCACCGAAAGCGTATTTATATCGTTGCGGCAGACCGTCGTCGGGGTGGGATAGGTAATTTTACATTTCCAGAGAAACAAAGAATAGCTACGGATATCCGCACGATCATTGACGAGAAGGAGACAAAATTTATCAAGATAAAAGCCGATACCCGCCATCAAATAGAAGTATGGCAGGATTTCATCAATCAGTGCGTGGCGCATAATCAACCTATCCCACGTTTCCCTATTTGGGCAATGGAATTTGGTGCGACATACGACTATACTACGGCACCGGCTTTTCAGTCGGCCCGTAAACTACGTCAATCCCTCGGCAAATTGGGTCAACCTATTACGGGTCGAACTGTGGCTGAATGCCTAGAGCAAATACCGGTATATTCCCAAACCGATAAAGATGTAACCTTCCCAAAATGGAGGATCAGTTATATCCGTCAAAACAGGGAGTTCTACGAGCGTCTGGCTCTCCTTCAAGGCCTGGATGTGGGGAATTGTGCTTGTTATTGGCTTTTTGGGCATCGCCTTTGGCCTAGGTTTTTTCTATGCAAGGGCGAAATTCACATAGATGCGCCATTCACCCCTATTCATTATTGCAGAGATTAACGAACTCTACAACCGAGAACAAATCTTGATGTCTTTGATTCTGCCGATTCTTTTCTTGTGGTCACAATAATCTCACAACATGTTGTCATATCGCGCAATGATTTCATCGGAAAACCATCGAAATCAATCAGATTATACGTAGATAATTCTTAAATTTGCTAATTGTAGAGATGGCGGTTGATGAACGTTATTATTCTTGTCCTGTTTGTAGCCCCTAGGAAGGAGCAAGACTCTTTTCTCTTGGAATGACGTCAAGGTGTTTTCGCTCGAATCAAACTCCCATCTTATGAAACGATAACCATATTGCCTTAAGACAATTGTAATACGAATGGAAGATCTTGTTGTTAAACGCTTTTCTGATCTTGATCTGTCTCAACCGTTTTTCGATAGTCTAAAACAAGATTATCCTGGTTTTACCGAATGGTTCAACAAAAAGTCTCTTTCTGGAGAAGAGGCGACTGTATACTTTCAAGACGGAGATATTAAAGATTTTTTATACCTGAAAGTTGAAGACGAAGCATTATCTTCAGATGAGGGATTCGAGCCGTCGTTCCCCCAAAAGAGAAGGCTAAAAGTTGGTACTTTTAAAATAGAGGCGAGAGGTACAAAACGAGGAGAGCGGTTCATCAAGCGTATCTTTGATTATGCAATTGACAAAAAGATAGAGGAAATCTATGTGACCATTTTCCCCAAGTACGATTCCCTCATTAGTCTTTTTAAGCGGTATGGATTTGTCGAAATTGCCAAGAAGCATCTTCTCACGGGTTCTTTTGAGCTTGTTTTGATGAAGAGTTTTCAAAGTGATACTGGAGATGTCTTGAAGGACTACCCTAGGATCCACACTAAAGGAGTTTCCAAGTACTTATTGTCGATATATCCAAAATATCATACACGTTTGTTCCCGGATTCGATCCTACATAATGAGTCTCGTTATGATCTCATTTCCGATATGTCGCCGACTAATAGCATCCATAAAATATACGTATGCTTTATGCCGGATGTCACACAAATGAAGAAAGGTGATGTTGTAATCATTTATAGAACCACAGACATTCCGGGAAGAGCCTATTATAGAAGTGTAGTCACTTCGGTGTGCGTTGTGGAGGAAGTATTAAAGAAGTCGGATTTTAGTGATTCCTCAGACTTTGTCCATCAAACCAATAAATACTCCATCTTTTCTGACAATGATTTACTCCTTTGGTATAGAAAACCGAATGTTTTTATTGTGAAACTGACCTATAACGTTGCATTAACCAAGAGGGTTACAAGAGAGTACTTGATAAATGAGATTGGGCTTGACCCTAATGCTTATTGGGGGTTCATGAAGCTTTCAGACGGACAGTTTGGTTCAATAATTAAGGCAGGACAGGCAAATGAAGATTATATTATCGATTAAACCCAAATACGTTAAAGAGATTTTTGAGGGAAATAAACTGTACGAGTACCGAAAAAGCATCTTTAGACAGGACGTTGACACGGTGATAATTTATGCGTCCAGCCCAGTGTGCATGGTTGTTGGAGAGTTTTCAATTGACGGCATTTTATCTGGATCACCCGAGCATCTCTGGCTAATGACAAGATATTATTCAGGGATTGAGAAGCCTTGCTTTGACGCATATTTTAACAATAAGGAAATAGCTTATGCCATTAAAATTGCTGGAGTTAAACAATACTCTCGGCCTTATAAGTTGAGTGCACTATGCCCAAATTGTAGACCACCACAATCCTTTATGTACTTCAAATAGTGCCAATCATACATGAAAAAGCCCCGTATTGTTGACGTTATTATCATTGCTATTCTCACACTTGCCGTTCTAGCTTGCGTGATAATTTATTTGTGGCGCTTTTCGGGGGGATTATCATCGGAGCAAGAGGTCTTTGGACAATTTGGGGACTATTTAGGGGGCGTTGTTGGAACTCTTGTATCTCTTTTCAGTCTCGTATACATTTATAAGACGTACCGTAAACAGGTTGATTTCTCGGAACATGAGATAGCGCTTTCATATAGGCAACAATTTGAGGCAAGCTTCTTTTCATTACTTCAGAATCAAAGATCGATCTTATTATCACTATCTTTTGGCAACGTAAAGGGAAGTGACTTCATTAATAAAGTGTCCGAAGAATTACAGCTTCGACTTATGGAGAGAGAGTATGATTTGGAGTCTATCACATATGAGAACCGATTCCAAGAGGAGGATATTGTCTGCTCGATTTATGAGCAGGTGTACAACATATATGGGAGTCAATTAGGCCATTATTATAGGAATCTTTACCATCTTCTATCATATGTTGAACATAGTGATGTGGAAGACAAGAAACAATACATTGATTTGGTTCAAGCTCAGCTATCGAACTCTGAATTGTTTGTATTATTCTACGATGGTATATCACGCTATGGAAAGAAAAGGTTGTACCCTCTATTAGAGGCCTATGGATTATTAGAAAATGTAAATTATCCGGATTTTGATTACTTTGCTCGACATCAGGGGATATTTTATCCAATGACGCAATTTAAGTATGGTTTAGACGCAATCAGCAAGATTGTTTTCCTTGGCGGAATACACGGCGTTGGGAAAAACACGATGTGTACGCTTCTTATGGAACAGTGGACGGAGATTATTCACCTTACAGCGAGTGACTTGATAAAGTGGAATGAAATAAGCCCAGATGTCAATAATAAAGAGGTTAATGATGTTAATGAGACCCAGAATCGTTTAATCTCTGCTTTGAGGGGAACCATTGAGCCGTCAAAGAAATATATACTCGATGGTCATTTCTGTCTTTTGCGGCCTGGCGGTGAGATTAGTAGAGTCCCTTTTGAAACATTCCGGGCGATAAATCCTTGCGCGATTGCGGTTATGACAGAGAGACCTTCAACAATAAGTAAGAGGTTATCCTTACGAAATAAAAAAGATTATTCCGTAGAATTGATAAGAGCTTTCCAACAAGAAGAGGTTTCCTGGGCAAAGGAAGTCGCCTCCAAACTCAATATCCCATTTATGGAGACACATGGTAATAATCCCAAACTGCTCCAAGACTTTCTCCGTGATTCCTTTTAGAGGAATCGTTCAATCGTTCTTTCTTGATAGAAGGTTTTACCATTAATTAGTACTTATATAATAAAGTTGTTAGAACATTTTTTTGGTGCTAAATTATAATCGAAAGAAAAAACTCTGTAACTTTGAGCCAGTAAAGAAAACGTATGAAAGAGGTCAGAGTCATTGAGCTTTTCGCAGGGGTCGGTGGATTCCGAGTTGGTCTTGACAGGGCGGACGCAGATTTCTTCAAGACTATCTGGGCAAACCAATGGGAACCCGCCACGAAGGTTCAGCATGCTGCCATGGTCTATGAGAAGAATTTTGGCGCCGGCAGTGTAGTCAATGATGACATAAACCAGGTTAAGACTGAGGAAATTCCCAATCATGACATGCTTGTTGGGGGATTCCCGTGTCAAGACTACTCTGTGGCAACCACGCTCAGTAATTCCAAAGGCATTGAGGGCAAGAAGGGCGTTCTCTGGTGGTCCATTTACCGCATCCTCAAAGAAAAAGGAGACAACCGACCGGAGGTTGTTTTCTTGGAGAATGTCGATCGCCTGCTTCTTTCTCCCGCAAGTCAGCGCGGACGTGATTTCGCAATCATTCTGGAGTGCTTGAACGAATTGGGTTACATCGTTGAATGGCGTGTCATCAATGCTGCGGAGTATGCTATGCCTCAGAAGCGCCGTCGTACGTACATTGTGGGATACAAGAAAGACGGCATCATTGGCAAGACCTTCACGAAACCTGATGATTGGGTGTTCCGCTCGGGCGTCTTCGCTAAAGCGTTTCCGGTGGTTATCGAAGACAAGCTGCCTACCCTGCGGAGAATAAAACTTTCAGAGAAAAAGAAAGACCGCCTGCTGGATATTACAGACTCCTTTAATAGCGCAAATATAGATCGTCCATTTGAAAACAGTGGCGTTATGGTCGACGGTGTTGCATACTCTACGTCGACCATCCCAGTTTGTGACGATAAGCCGATGACTATCAGGGACATCATGGTGACTCCGGAAGAGGTGCCGGACGAGTTCTATGTGCCCGAAACCCAAATTGAACGCTGGAAGTATTATAAAGGGACTAAGCGTGAGTTACGAACAAGGAAGGATGGTGGCCAGTATTTCTACACAGAAGGAGGGATGGATTTCCCCGACTCGATTGATAAGCCCTCTAGGACCATCATCACTTCTGAAGGAGGAAAGAGTCCCGATCGCTGCCGTCATGTCATCCAGGATCAGACCGGCCGGTTACGCCGTTTGGTCCCTGTGGAGTTGGAGCGTCTGAATATGTTCCCGTCCGACCATACCAAATTGGAAGGTGTGGACAATGGCAAGAGGGCTTTCCTGATGGGTAATGCTTTGGTATGCGGGATAATCACCAGAGTGGGCAAGGAGCTGGAGGCCCGACTGAAATAAAAGAAACGCGGATTGGCCAAGTGGTTTCTCCGCGTTTTCCCTTTAGAACGACTTTACATCTTCGTCTGTTTTTATACGCAGTATCACGTCTTTCAATTTCTCTAGTTCTGAAGAAAAGAAATCCCGATTTAGGCTCCTCAGCTGTTTTACAGCTCCCAGTTTATTAAAATACTGGGATATCCAGCGAGACCTCTGACGGAAATGCTCACTTGCAACATCCTCATTATTCATCAAGAAATCCAGTATACCAAATACCTGTTCCTTGTGCCGAAACATTGAATAGCGGCCCATGTAGGTTACTCGCAAACCATAGTCTCTGAAAAGATATTCTGTGTATTTATAAGGTTCAGCTGAATCTGGATCGATTGTACAATGGACATCCCACCATAACCCAGCCAGCGGATGATATATTAACCCGCCGAAGCCATGGAAGAAATAATTGTCGATATATTTTGCATTGTTAAAACCTTCCTCCAGTACTGCATTATTCCTTTCCTGGACATATGGGAAAAGGTCTACATGAGTGAGATATGTCCAGAAACTATCATCTGATGCCTGCAACGGAGTAATAACCCTGTAGGCATTGTATAATGCCTTTGCAGAAGCAAAATCATCTGAGGCTTTCATCTTATTAAGAAGCCCTTCTGGTTGTTCAATAGTAGGGATAATGAGCACTTGTCCCTTGTCGTATTCAAAGACGGGTTTGGTATATCGCTCTATCCCAATACCTTGCTTTGCTTCGTACTGTAACTGATTTGCGTACGTGTCTGAAAAAGTTCTTTGAAGTGCCATATCAATAACCCTGTTGTTCTGTATTTTGACCAATAATATCATGCATTGTCACCAGCAGCCTCTTATACGGATTCGCAAGCAGAGCCTGCGCAAGCTCTAAGATTTTTAGCGGATCTTTGTTTTCCAGGACATCAGAGTATTTCTGAAGGCTGGGCTCGAGGTCTATTCTGTACTTCAACGTCCTCGCCCAAAGTTTTTCACCATGTTCGTCTTTGTCATAATTCAACAAGGCGTAAACAAGAGCATTCAAAACCATTGAAGAGTGGAAAATATCAACATGCTTACCAGGCCCATTAAAGCTCATTTTGTAATCTTGATACAACTCAGGTGGAAGCTGAATCTCAATTTTCGGATTGTTGAGGTAATACACGGTGTTCTTTTCATCATGCCCCGGAATAATCGTCATAAAAGAGCCGGCTGTCTGCAACTTGTCATACTTAATGTCTGCGTCATAATGAAGTTTTCCGACAAAAGCGAGCAAATCCCCTGGCTCAAGATTAAAAGAAAAGCCTTTGTAGTCTTCATGGAATTGGCTATTACTGTAACCCTCAATACTTTTTATAACTGTCACGGTGCAGTCAAAGTTGACACGCTTAGCCACATCAGTCCTGCAAATCTTGATTTCAAAGGAGGGTTCATAAGACCGCTCAATACGCCTATAGAAGGTAGCTGGGCAATCAATCTCGCATGAAAAAATAGCACTTTGCTCCTGGATTTTACTTAAGATATCTTCATTAAGCATCTCAAGGTCAATCTTAACCACGAAGAACTCCTTCTCTTCAGTAATTTGAGCTGTAATTGATGGCTTGGGGCCAACATCATCACCAATACCTAATACCGGGTACGGGAAGCAAACGTCATTATTCTTCATAATACAGCTTTGTTTGAACGGTGTGTTTCATGTTGTCAGCGAAGCGAATCTTTATTTTTACAACCTCTTCGCCAAATGACATATTTGTGATGGTGTTTTCGTATGCACGGCCATTATCCGTCTCAACGATTTTAACCTGCATATCATACTGCTCGCCACATACAATCAGCTCAATCTTTCCATCTTCCACAACTCGATTGGAGTGAATAACGACAAAATGATAAATAGTACCATTATCCTCCTGAGCAAACACGCGGACGGGGACATTCATTGGAACAAAGTGTTTGCCTTTACTATCATCAATATCAGCCACATCGATGTTCGGCCCAGGCGCTATATTCTTTCCTCCACCACGATGGCCTCCATCATGGCCGGTGCCGATTTTCGTCGAACCTGAACCTATATTCTTTGGCTTGCCTGGATTGTCCACTATGATAGTTCCTATAGACTCCGGTTTCTTTGAAGGATTATCTTCTGTTTTTATTTCCTCCGCGGTAGTACTCCTTGACCCACTCTCTTCTTCTGTTGTACCAGCAGGCTTTCCAAGCGCTTTTTGACGCTGGTCTTCGTCATCTTCAATTAAGGGCTCCGGAACATAAAGAAGATCCTCCAAGCCAGCAATAGACAGCTCGTTATTTGGGTTATCCCCGGCAATTTTTGTTATACACTCGTTGCGAAAGTCCCTTAATTCGTTCATCGCATCTACCCCGGCTTGAATAGGATCACTGGTAATATCATCCCGATAAAAAGACTGAGACCATTGACTGTGAGACGAATTTTCCAGTTTGCTGAGCAGCTGATCCCCTTTTTCATCATCGCAAACAAAGACACCATAAAAGCCCAAACTAGACTGTGACTTCTGGCTATAGACAACCATCCTTGGCCTACGCATGTAAATAATCTTGTCCGTTGCGCCAGGGACCTTTTTAATATACATCTTAACTTTACCAAGCTTATCCTTTTCCCCCTCTATAACATCGTAGCCCTTTCCTTCGCCAGCATGAATCAAAGCATCATAATATGGCCTCGGGTTCAATGTTCTAAATTGCCCAGAAGTGTCCATCTCTTCGGGGAACATATTTGACATATGATTTTCAATGGTCTCCTTAGTGATATTGATTTCCTGACCATCTGGGGTTTTGATAAGCACTTCTAGCATTCCCGCAGCAACTGCCGGGTGGAAACTGCGTAATACCTCCGCTGTCATCTTTTCTATGGCTACATCCATCCTGGAGGGGTTGAAGCCAAGAATATAGAAGTCCGTACCTGGTTCCTCTCTCCTGAAGCGATTGGGAATATCTTCCTGTTTATCTATCGGCCCCTCACCATTATTCGTGTCGTAAAAACCCACGGACGTTTTCTTTTCACCATCTACCACATGAGTACATAAGGCAGATTTTCCCTCAAAGAAAACCCGACCGTCCGGAGTCTTGGTAGAGATAAACAACGTATTTATTGGAGAAAGCTGAAAATAGGCGGCTTTGCCAAAACCGTATGTTCCACCTTGGAAGGCGCCGTCCTTAACACTGATTTTTGATGCACGTACGAAGGCGTAGAATTTACAGTTATTATCGTTCGGATTGTATACCATCCCTTGGGTGTTATAGTCAGACACCTTAAGATACGGCATCTGCTCAATGTAGTTGTTGTCAAAACAATCAAGTTTAGCTTGGTATTTGGCAACAATGTCTGGCTTTGCATGCCAGAAATCCATACAACCTATGAGGTGCTTCTTCAACTCAAAGAAATTTGGATACCGGCCGGAGTCAATCTTGCCGAATGAATAAACCACTTTCACAGGAGTTGTGTTGTCTAGGGGGACATCCAAAGAATTTTGAATGGATTCGCGGACAAGAGCCGCAAAAGGCTCTCCCTTGAAATTTTGACCGAGAGCATCTCCTGGGCCCTCGTCCTCTCCTGTCTGTCTGTCAAAGTGCCATTTGCACATTTTTTCCGAACCACTCATACGCATTAAAAAGTAAAGCCGTGCTTTTCAGTCTTGGTTAATTCGTTTGTGTAAACCGCCTTCGTCTCTTTCAGTTTCTTCAAAATTTCAGAAAACATACGGTCAACGTCATGCTCATCATACTCGTAATTGTTACGATTGGAACAATTCTGGAGCAGAGAAAGAGTGTCAAGGACTCTTTGCACGCGATTTGATGCGACTTTTTCAAATCTTTGGCGTTTTTCAGACTTTGCCATAACCTATAATTTTGAAACATTAACAATATATAATCCGAATCTAATGAATTTCCATCGACAAAGATAGAAAAATATTTACTATATTTCAAAAATATATTTCGAATTATATAAAAGAAAATCTTCTATCTTATTGAAAATAAGATAAAAACTCAAATATTCAAGACCGCGAAAGACGAGAGGTATCTTTAGCTATTCTTTACGATAGACTTGATATAGTCACGGTTAAACCAGTAGCAGTATTTCTTCGCACTACCGCCATTGGGATTAGGTGTCACATCTGCTGCGTTCTTTCCTTTAGGACGCACGTGGAATTTCTTATGGTCGCTCTCTCGATAGAAATACTCAGGAGCAATATGGTTATTCTTGACGGCGTTTTTGATGTTCTGCCAGTATTCCGCGGCATCCTCGAGGTCCTCGACCGGCATTGTCCAGAAAAACGCTTTCTCCAGGCGAACCTGATTGTCCTTTCCTTCCTGAAATATGATGAATAGGAAGCGCCCGGTGAAGATGTCATACAGCCGGGAATCATACCAATCGTCTTCCTGAAGAATATCGAAGTAGTTGATGTTCTCGAACGACATTGCTTCTGCAGGACGGCCATTCTTGTTGAGACGGATGGTCTTGATTACTATACCAGATTTGACAAATTCGTCGGATTTCGTCACATCTTCACCGCGGGTTTCTCTCTCAGTGAGAATCTCGTTGGCTATGAGGAAATACTTGCTCTTAGCTCCAGTTGTGGGCGCGTGTAGCTCAGCGACCAATTCATCATAGGTTTTACCGTAATAGGGGGTGAATCGATCCAAGAGAATGCTTTCAAAACTCTTTTCTCGTAACTCACTTTCCTCTATTAGGTGCGGCACATAGCCATGAACCAGCGAAGAGGTGTTATAGGTGCCTTGACCACCAGTTTTTTGGGCGAAAGCAAGAATTGTCCGCATATATTGAGTCTTCAACGAAAATGCTCTTCTGGGAGCCGGCGTCTCAGCGCGGGTTCCGTCTGGCAAATTGTAGAAGACGTCCAAGTCTCCCTTCTGTCCCTTCCGGCAGGCTCCCAGATAAGTCGTATCTCCTTCCGACAACTCATGAGCCTTACCAGCGCGTATTTTGCCAATTATCTTCTCGTAATCTTGCTTCATGATTAACAAATCCTTTTCCGGAATCTGCCATAGAACCGAGTAGATAAATAATAGACGTTGGACTGGGATATCTGCTTTGTGTAAGTAAAAAAGAATCAGCATATAGGCGCACTTCAGATAGATATGCGATTCCTCAAATGTTTTTTTCTGATCCTCGTCATAATCAATCATAGTACAGACGAGACGCTCTTTGATAGCTAACACCTTATTCTTCAGCTCCTTGAGTGGTGTAACTTTCAATTCTAGATGCGCCTCGGAAAAATCAGCATTAGGATTGGAATTGACATCATATCCAAAAAAATACTCTTCAACCAATTGACCAAGTCGCCCTTTACCATTTCGCTCCTCAATAACATCAGGGAAAATGGCTTGTTCCAGGGTTTTTCCAAGGATTAGTTTACTATGCTCTAAAATGGACCATATGTCGGTCCTATCATAATCAAACTTCATAGAAAATCGACATTCCTTGACCAAAGATAATCGTTTTCTTTCGATTTTATGTATTTTTACATGACATTCTTTCCGTTATGACACCCGAGCAGCGTTTCAAATGCATGTCTCATAATCGAGCCAAGAATACTGGCCCGGAGCTTCGCTTACGTCATGCGCTTTGGCTCCAAGGATTCCGCTACCGAGTAAATGACAAACGTCTACCTGGGAGGCCTGACATTGTATTTCCTAAATATCGAACAGTAATCTTCGTTCATGGATGCTTCTGGCATGGTCACAAGGACTGTAAATACTATACGGTTCCTAAGACAAATACTGAGTTCTGGATTGCCAAAGTCACAAGGAACCAAGAGCGCGATCAGGAAGTTTGGCGAAAGCTGGAGGCTAAGGGATGGAGCGTCATCATCGTTTGGGAGTGTCAGCTGAAGAAGGCGAACCTTGAAGATACCATCAACCAGGTAGCCGCGGAGATCGTCCGGAACGGAGAAGTTTATCAAGCCGCCCAAAAAGAAAGAAGAAAAGCTCGAGAAGATTATCTCCGGGAGAAAATGGAGCGGAAAGAACGAGAACAATCTCTCTTGGAAGAGGTGAAATTCCTATAACCCCTGTCACTTCCTTCTTCTCCGAAAGTTGCCGACCTGCGAGCACCTTTTTTTTGTTCAAATTATCGACTTTTGGGACATTTTTTGGGCCACTATTTCCGAAAAATCCCTTACAGAACGCTCTGTAAGGGATTTTTGCGGAGAGGACGAGAGTAAATGCCCATATTTCGCCGCATATTACGAAACTACTCGTTCCCTGCCGATTATCGCACCACCCTTTGTTACCGCTGCGCGAACTGATGGGCCCGGTCAATCCAGGCAAGCAGTTCCGCATCGAT
>JAEEGL016393441.1_pt1 | contig 13115 bp, 11 predicted proteins | sample 9134231 | NCBI WGS metagenome assembly JAEEGL01 (sample SAMN16246548, study PRJNA631951) | gut metagenome | biome: gut microbiome; feature: rumen; material: fiber-attached | host: Bos | place: Iran: Karaj | collected 2018-10 | reverse complement strand
TTTTCGGACTATTTTCAGAATCCAAAGAAATACCAAACCCCAGAACTCTATGTAACAACTGTATTTCTGGCGTTTATTCAAAATATGCGTGTTGGAAATATAAAAATTCTAAATCATGAAAATTAGGTTGAAAAAAATGTTGGATTGTGGTACTAAAAATCCATGACGAAGAAAGGATTGTATTACAGTGGCAACATCTGAACGCAGGAAAAGTACCAAATGTAAAATTCCAGAAATGGATGCGGATTGTGATATTGCCGCCATTGATATTATTGAACGCCATCTGCACAAGGATTTACTAGACATATTATTGAAAGATATGAGCACGGGCCGAAACATCCTGTGGGCATGTGATGATTATTCTGGTTATGGTTGTAAATATAAATCTGGGTGTCAAATTACCCGTGATTTGATTGCCAGACATAAAAACAAAAACCTGATTCAACCACGTATTTTGAAAGAAAAGTGTTATCAAAAAGAACGCACACGCACCCATGCCGAGGTCTTTACACCATCATGGATATGCAATGAAATGAATAATTATTGTGACGAAGAATGGTTTGGGCGGTCAAATGTTTTCAACAACGTTAACGATGATCATACCTGGCTGGCAACAAACGAACCAATATTCCCATCCGGATCAAATCAATGGCACAAATATGTATTATCAAAACGCCTGGAAATTACGTGTGGCGAGGCCCCATACCTGGTATCACCATACGACACAACAAATGGGAAAATAATACCCATAGAACAACGTATCGGTCAACTGGACAGAAAATTGCGTGTTATCAATGAAAATATGAATTCAGAGCGGTATTGGTTTGATTGGGTGATAAAGGCATATCAAAGCACATACGGTTATGAATACCAGGGGGATAATTTGCTGCTGGCACGTGAAAACCTGCTGTACACATTTATTGATAATTATAAATTCAAATTTGGTGTTGAGCCAACAATTCAAAAACAAAAGAAAATCGCCCAAATAATCGCATGGAACATCTGGCAAATGGATGGATTAAGTGATTGCACGCCAACGGGCACCATAGATAACCCAAACAGGAATCTGTTTGATACAACGGAATCACAAACAACTCTATCCATGCCATGCAGAATTATGGATTGGGAAAGCAACCAACCAATTTATTTCAAAGACACAAAAAAGGATGAACTATGAAATGGGATGTCTGCTGCGGAAATCCGCCATACCAGGAAATGAATTCAAAAAACAAAATGTCTCGTAGTATATACCCTGACTTTGTAAGAGCAGCGAAAACAATAAGTTCAACAGTTTCACTTATTATGCCTGCACGTTGGATGTCTGGCGAAAATGGTCCTTATAGAGAAACCCAGGGATTTATAGAAGAAATGTTAAAAGATAACCACTTGAAAGGTTTCACTTTATATCCAAACTCTATAGATTTGTTTAGCAATGTTGATATAAAAGGCGGTGTTTGCTATTTCTTATGGGATAAGGAATATTCGAAAGATGAAGTACATTATACTCTTTGTGAAAATGCTAAAAAGAAAACTATAAATACTTCTTTTAGAATTGCAGATAATATCATTATTCGTTTCCCGGAATTAGTATCGATTTTGCAAAAATCGTTTTCAAGAAACCCAACAGGTAGTTCCATGAAGACACTAGTGTCTTCATGGAACCCTTTCGGATTTGTGTCTGATTTATTCGTCAAAAATAATGAGGGGGTTAGCAGAATCAGTGAAGACAAAAAGAAAGACGATGATTATCTGGTTCATGGCTTGTTGGGCGGGAAACGTGTCATAAGGTACATACCAAACAAAGAATTAAAAAAGAATATTGAAGGTGCAAAAGCGTATAAATGCTTCTTGCCACGTGCAAATGGCAGTGGAACTTTTGGAGAGGTATTTAGTACGCCGATGATTGGTACGCCGATGATGATATGTACCGATACATTTTTACAGGTTGGGCAGTTTGACAACAAAACAGAAGCAGAGAGCCTGTTGAAATATATCAAAACTAAATATTTTAGAGCTATGGTCGGTATTAGAAAGACAGCCGTATTTAATTACAAAGATTGTTTTGAATTTGTTCCAACACAAGATTTTACTAAAAAGTCAGATATAGATTGGTCAAAATCAATTCATGAAATAGATTTACAACTTTACAAAAAATACGGATTAAACAAAGACGAAATAGATTTTATTGAAACACATGTAAAGGAGATGGCATAATGAAAAAGCTGAATATCAATACCAGTAAACAAGTTGTGCCGATGTGTTATGCCTATACTACACCGGAAATCAAACGTCACCAGGGTTGGACCAAGATTGGCTTTACCGAACAAGATGTTGAAACACGTATTCGTCAACAGACACAAACCGCCGATATTAAATATAAAATAGAATGGACCGGAACCGCAATTTATGACGATGGATCTGGGGATACTTTTCATGATACCGATTTCCATGCTTATTTGCAAAAACATGATATTGAACGTGGAACGGCTACCTATGTTGATGCCGATGGTAATGAACACACAGAAAAGACAGAATGGTTCCATATATTACCCAAACCATCCCATGATCATTTTATAGAATTTAAATCAAACCGTGGCATATTGGAATCTTTGGGATCGGTTGAATATAAATTACGTGATGAGCAAAATACAGCCGTTGATAATACAAAAGCTTATTTCAAGGCAAATAAAGACGATGAACCGGAATTTTTATGGAATGCGAAGCCCAGATTTGGAAAAACATTATCTACATACGATTTGTGTAAAAGATTGGGGGCACAAAAGGTGTTGATTGTAACGAACAGACCTGCGATTGCGAATTCTTGGTATGATGATTACGTAAAATTCATGGGAACGGAATCTGGGTATTATTTTGTTAGTCAGGTAGATGGTTTAAAAGGCAAAAAATACGTTATAAATCGGGAACAATACACAAAACATCTCTCAGACCCAAATCACAAGGGGTGTATAGAATTTGTCTCGTTGCAAGATATGAAAGGATCTGTATTTTTTGGCGGACGGTACGATAAGCTGAAAGAAATTGCCGATTTAGAGTGGGATTTGTTGGTTATTGATGAGGCCCATGAAGGCGTAGATACCTATAAAACAGATGTGGCATTTGATCAGATAAGACGTAAATATACACTGCATTTATCTGGAACACCATTTAAAGCGTTGGCAAATAACAAGTTTGACGAGCATGCTATATTCAACTGGACCTATGCAGACGAACAAAAGGCGAAACGTGATTGGTACGAAAATAAAGACAAATTGGAAATAGAAAACCCATATGAAAGTTTGCCGCAATTGAACCTTTATACATATCAAATGTCTGAGATAATACGGGATAAACTAAAGGCCGGTGCAGATTTCAATTCAGATGGTGAAACAGAAGAATACGCATTTGACCTGAACGAATTCTTTATCACAAAATCAGATGGGACTTTTAAATACGAAGAAGACGTTGATAAGTTTTTAGAAGCATTAGTAAGTAAACCTAAATTTCCGTTTTCTACCCCAGAATTACGTGATGAATTGAAACATACTTTTTGGCTGTTAAATCGTGTTGACAGTGCAAAAGCATTAGCTAAAAAACTGCGTGATCATGAGGTTTTTGGTGAATATGAAGTTGTCCTGGCGGCTGGCAATGGCAGAATAGATGACGATGACGAAAACCAGAGATCTTTTGATAAAGTAAAAAAGGCGATCGCAGAGCATGATAAAACAATAACCTTGTCAGTGGGTCAGCTTACAACAGGGATAACAATTCCAGAATGGACGGCGGTTTTGATGCTTAGTAATGTTCAAAGTCCGGCCCTTTATATGCAGGCAGCGTTCAGAGCACAAAATCCATGTTTATTCAAGTCTGGCAAGAAGTTTTACAGAAAAGAAAATGCCTATGTTTTTGACTTTGATCCGGCAAGAACTTTGACAATAGTGGAACAATTTGCAAATAACCTGAGCCCTGATACTTCTTCTGGCAAAGGTGATATTACAGTAAGAAAGAAACATGTATACGAATTATTGAACTTTTTCCCTGTATATGGTGAAGACGAAGAAGGTGAAATGATAACGTTGGATGCGGAAAAAGTATTGTCTATTCCACGCAAGATTCATTCACAAGAAGTTGTTAGACGTGGTTTTATGAGTAATTTCTTGTTCCAAAACATCAGTAATATATTCAATGCACCAACAGAGATTATAGATGTTATAAAACAACTGGAACCAACAAAAGAACAAGTATTGGTAAATCCAGAAACAAAAGAAGACCTGGCAATTAACGATGAAGGCGAAGTGGAAGTTTCCCAAGATATTGTTATTGGCCAGGCACAGGAAGTCTTTGGTGACAAGATATACGGACTTAGTCAAGATTTGTTAGACACCGTGGACGAAATAAATCAACAAAAAGCGGGCGAACCAGACGAATTTGCCAAGTATAAAGCCGCATTCGATACTGTTACAACATCCTTGATAGAAACCGCAAAGGATTCTTACGGCAGTGAAATGAGTAAAAGTGCACAACAGGCGGTTCAAAGAGCTATTACATCAGATGCGAATACGACTTTGGTAAAGGCGTATTCTGCATATCAAATAGAAAATAACAAGAATGAATTAGAACGAAATAAAGAAATAGCAGAAGCAACAACAAAAACAGAAATAGCAAAAATAAACGAAAAATATGATAAGCAGAAAAAACAAATACATAAATCATTCGTAGATACAGTAAAAGGTAGTGTAGATACGGTTGTAAAGAATGCCGGCGAAACCATAGTAAAAACAGTAGAAACCGAAAAACGCAAGAAAGAAAAAGAAGGTATTGAAGAATCTGTCCGTGCCCATTTGCGTGGATTTTCCAGAACTATACCATCTTTCCTTATGGCCTATGGGGACGAGAACACAACATTGGAAAACTTTGATCAGATTATCCCAGATGATGTTTTCCAAGACGTTACCAGTATTACCTTAGATCAATTCAGATTCTTGCGTGATGGTGGTGATTATACAGATTCTGAGACAGGCGAAACCAAGCATTTTGAAGGACATTTGTTTGATCCTGTTGTCTTTAATGATTCAGTGAAAGAGTTTTTGAATCTGAAAGCCAAACTGGCGAATTATTTTGACGAGTCCAGTAAAGAAGACATTTTTGACTATATACCACCACAGAAAACCAATCAAATCTTTACACCCAAGAAAGTTGTAAAAGAAATGGTTGATTATCTGGAACAAGAGAATCCGGGTTGTTTTGATGATCCGGATAAAACCTTCATAGACTTATATATGAAATCTGGAATGTACATAACCGAAATTGTAAAAAGGTTGTATCAAAGTAAGAAACTGCGTAAATTGTTCCCAGATGACAAATCCAGATTGAAACATATATTTGAAAAGCAAGTATACGGTTTGGCCCCAACGGAAATCATATACAAGATTGCAACGGCCTATATTTTGGGATTTGACAGCGATATAACCATCAAAAAACACAATTTTAGACAGTATGATGCGTTACCTGCCGCCCAAAGTGGTACATTAGAAACCGAATTGGATAAGGTGTTTAAATGATCCTCGGCTAACTTACTGTTGTAGCAATTGCATTTTTGGGTTTTCATATTATAATGTTGCCTACATAGTAATTGATCAAAAGGTGATGTTATGTGTTGCGTATGGGAAGCTTTTACCGCAATAGGAACCGTTGGGGCTACTGTTTTAGCCCTGGTACCTGTTGTAAAAGAAAATTGGCGTAAATTATGGATAAAGATACACGATGCCAATATTATGCCAATAACCCATAATTTTGATGGATCTAAAAGTGATGAGATTAGAAAATTATGCCTACATATTACGAACAGACAAAATTTTGATATTGGTATTCAAATGGCATATGTGAAAATTTATAAGAAGGATAAACATACACACCCATTATGTATTTGTTTTGGTACAAGGGAAAGACACCCAACCAGTATGATAGCCAAAAATGAAACAAATACGTACTTTCTAAAATATAATAATGATTGTTTGATGGAAAGTGAGCAAGAATTACGTGACAAAGGTATTCCTGAGGCAGCCAACATAAAAAAGATAACTATCGAATTGTACACAACTGTTAGGGTGTATTATTTTAAAGTACGAAAAAAAGATTTTGAAAATATCACAGCTGGACTTTCTAACTTTTCTTTTCCACCATATAAAGTTACCCCATGTACTATAAATGATAACTGATGGTTATCTAAATATCTGAAACCCTTCACCAGGATGCTTTTTTACCGCATTTTTCATTCGTTTGATCGTGATTTGTGGTATACGTCTGAAACCAGCCTTGTATTCTTTTGAACCTGGCTGGACAGGTTCATCTATCTGGCAAAGTATACAGGTACGCTTTATATCGTCTCGCATATCTAGTGCAGCATGAAAAAGGCTCGCCGAACCAGCAAAAAAATCACCAATCAAAAATTCATCACATTTTTTGCCTGATATTAGCATGAGCAACATTTTGAGCAGTTTTATCGGCTTCTTTGAAAAAAACGGAACCTCACCCTCATTAGCGATTCTTGATTTTTCTGATGTCAAATCCCATATATCAGAAAGAATTTCACCATTTGAGATACTTCCATCATCGTCTTTGACCAATTTATTAGAAAAGCATTTAAATTCATATACGGTACAGTTTGCTGTTTTTTCTAACAATCTGCCGTCCAATTCAAAAATTTCGCCTGTAGGGGCATTAAAATGCGTTTTTCGACCCTTTGCGAGTGGGTTGCCCTTTGGTTTTACCCTTTGGAAGAGTTTTGTAGCTATATCGTTGTACATTATCCCCTCAAATTTCTTGTCACATTCCATTAGAGTTGCTACATTAGATTTTTTCATATCAAGCTTGTGTTTCTTGAATAATTTTACAACCTCTGGCATTTTTTGAAGACAATCCATAAGAGGTGTTTTTGTGTACACTGGCTTTTTGGGGGCTTGCTTTTCCAAAATAGTATTAAAGGCCGCCGTAATCTTAGTAGATACTGGCGTGTAAATTTTAGATAGGTAATTCACTTTGCTTTTGTCTTTGGCGTATATCAACAAGTACGACTTTGTGCTAGGTAATCTGTATTGCGTATATCCGGATACTGGACCGGCTGGTACACTTGTCTTGATTACTACATTATTCACTATTTGTTCTCGCCCATACACGGAATCCATAAGACATTTTACGTAATGCATTTCATTTTCGAAAATACTAACGGCAATTATCCCATCTGGTTTGAGTAATTTCTTGGCAAGCTTTAGACGTGGCAACAGAAAAGATAAATAGTCACACGTACCATCAAAATCATCATTGTAAGCTAATTTGAACCTGGAACTGATCATGCAATAAGGTACATCAAAATAAAGCATATCAAATTTTTCTTCAAACTCGTCCATTTTTGCTTTCATGAATTCAAGATTGTCCGAAATAAATAGTTTGTGTTTTGACTTGGCGTTTTCTGGTTTGTCATTATGGTACTCGTATGGATGAAATGTTAGCGTTGTTTTTGTTTCTGCCTGAAGTCTTGCCTGGTCCATTCCGTTAAAACATAAATATAAACCGTCTGAATTTTGTGTTTGTGTAGTATTGATTGCCAAGTCCGCAGCAGAACCATTTATAGCATTATATCTGTATTTTGCACCATGTTTTCCCTTGCCATCTATTCTGCTTAGTATTCTTATTCCGGAATCTACTTCTATTTTTATATTCTTCTTTGTTTTTGGGTCTTTTTTTATTTTTATCTTTTTACCAGACAATTTATTTACTATTTTGGTTACAGCCTGACGGGATATTTTGTTATGGGATTCTCTTAGGCGATTTGTTATTGTTGCTATGTCTAACTCTGGTGTCTTGCAAAACATATCAAAAATCAAAAGTGCATTATCTGAAGCATTAAAGTTATTTTCTATTATTTGTCTATCAGTAGCAATCTGTTTTTGGTTCAGATTATTTATGGTTTTTCTAATGCTCTTCAAATTTGTGTTTTTATCTTTCTTCATAACACTATTATTTTTCCATTTTTGGTTGCAAAAGTCCAGGCATTTGTAACCGAGGAATTTTACCGAGATATTTCCAATAAGGCACATTTATATACAATTTTTTGTTCTATATATAAAAGGAGTGGTTATACCTATGATCAAAAAACCAAATATACCTTCTGACGCTTCTCTTCTCTCTGTTGCTGAAACTGCAGAATTGTTAAACATAAAGGCAAATACACTATATCATTGGAATATTAGTGATTATTGCCCACAGCTACACAGAATCAGGGTTGGAGGAAGAGTTTATTTTACTGCCGCATCTGTTGAATCTCTTTTGAAATAATTTTTTCTTCACATATCTTATTTTAGTGTGTACATTAAAAGTCCAGAATTGCTTTATCCACAGTCCGCATCTCACTAACAAACTTAATGCCTTCAATGACAACCTTATGATATAGCGATCTTTCTTTATACCTTTGAATAAAGTTCGTAAGTCAAATATCTCACTGCCTTCATCTTGGTGTTTTTTCAATTCTTTCACCATATACATACAAAGCCCTTCTTGATCGTGTACCGCCCTTAAATCTATCACAGTTTTATAAAAATTATGCTTGTTGATCAACTTGGTAATACACTCACATAATCTATCAGCAATATATAAATCATTTTCAGAACTAGGAATTGCCAGATGAACATGCCAGAATCCAGCTTTACCTTGTTCCAATACGCCCGTGAACTGTAATGGATTTCTTTTCCAATTGTTGCCGCTAAAATATTCTTCCAATTCTTGTATTAGCTTTCTATATGATTCCAAAGCTTCTGTTCTGATCCTTGTCCTTCTGTATCCATCTTGATTTGTATGAGGTAATTTGATGGTTAGAAAAAAAGAATATTTGGTTTGTATTAGCTGTTTTTTCCAAGCTTCTTGTTCTTCTGTTAGTTCGATTTTGTGATTTCTATACAAGCCTTTTAATTCTTCTTCGCATTCATTGCGAAATTCATCTAACACTTCTTGATAACATCTGGGATACGTAAACAACTGATCGCCTATTTTAAATCTATACCAAGATCTTTTTTTGAGTGTGTTACTGAATATTACTTTTTCTAGCTTTAGATTTTCAAATATCATCTTTGTATTCCTTATGTTTTATTGTATATTAGAAGACACCCGCAGGTTTGTGGTTCTATCTTGTTTTTCCCAATTTTCTGCGGATAAGAATCGAGTTCGTCATCCAAAAATTGGTGCTTATGTTTGTATAGAACTATTGGTTTTGGAAAAGTTTGTATAATTTTTTTTATTTTTTGAAAAAGTATGTACTTAAAGTTTCTTGGCAAAATAATTAAATCTGTTATCCTGTTACTCAGATAATAAAAACTTTGTAAAAGGATAAAATATGAAAGAACGAGATATAATTTCGAATCCAATACTGGCTGATATTTATGATCAGTTGATAGATGGTTGGCAATATTCGAATCAGGCATTAAGGATAAAACGCCAGGCAATTGAACTTATCAAACAGTTATTGTTGCGTAAGCTACTTGATCACTATAAAGCACCAAAATTCTTTTATCTGACACTGACAGATCATGTAACAGATAAGTTGTGTAAATGTCTCAAACAAAAATATGAACGATTGGGGCAAAATATATCTGATGAAGAATTAGAAGAAGCTGTAAACAATATAGTAGCAGCAGCGGAATTATTCACTACACAACAAATAGAAAAGGATACCAAAAATGCCTAGAGTTACAGATCCTAAACTTTTGAAATTATTTGGTGAAAACCGTAGCATAAAACAATTGGATGTGGAAAAAAATGCACCAAATCAACACATAACATATGTTGGTTTAGCACGTGTTTCCACACACAAACAAGGCAGAAACGGTGAATCCATAGAAACCCAATGTAATTTTATTGAATCTTATTGTAGAGATCGTAAACTCAAATTAGAATATATACAAAAGATCGAAGAAACCGCATCGAAAGTAAATCGAACTCAATTCAAAGCCTTTTTGAATAAGGTAAAACAAACAAAAGGCAAAGTGGCTATAGTTGTAACCAGAATGGATCGCTTGACCAGAATTGAAAACGATGAAATCAACACGTTGAGAGAGAAAGACAAAATAGAAATCCATATGACTAGATATGGTGAGGTTCTCAGTTCTCAGTCTAGTCCAGATGTTTTACTAAGATGCGGATTGTACACATTACTTGGAACACATGAAGTATCTAGACTGAAGGAACGTGTGAACGAGGTACGTGATGAACAATTAGAAAAAGGGCAATATCTTAGACAAGCTCTTGTTGGTTATTTAAACTCAGAAGATGAAATAACTAAAGAAAAAACAATAATTGTAGATCCTGTAAAAGCTCCCCTAGTCAAAAAAGTATTTGAAGAATTTGCTACTGGTAAACACACATTAAAGTCTATCTGTGAGTATGCAAATAAACTAGGATTGAAAAGTGTGTATAATAATGTAATTACCCCAGGTTGTATGTCCAGTCTTTTACATAACAAATTCTATTGTGGTTTCTTTTCTGATAAACATAAAACAAAAACCTATACACATAATTATCCAAAACTTATTTCTATGGATACATTTATAAAAATCCAGGCTATCTTAGAAAAAAAGAATAAGAAACTTCCTAAGCCTAACCCATATAATTCGCATGTATTCATATTGAGCAACCTGATAACCTGTAAATGTGGATGCCAGATGACATGTTACGAAAAACGAAAACCTAACGGTAAAACATACAGATACATTAAATGTTCTCATGAATCGACAACAAATCCATGCGATATAAAACAAGTTAGTGAAAATGTATTTCTTGATCAAATAAAACAAGAAGTGTTGAGCAAATTACATGTAGATTCAGACGTTTTACAGATACTCAAACCGGCAATAAAACAAGATATTCAACAACAATTGGAACAAGATAGAATTTTTTTGAACCAACTTCAAAACAAGAAAATGAATCTGGAAACCAAACGAGAACAATATTTAGAGGCAATAGTTATTGGTAATATCACAAGAGAAGAATATGATACAATAATAAAAAAGAAGTTAGATGCAGAAGAAGCAGAAATAGAAGATCAAATAGCCTCTGTTACTGCATCTCAAGAAAAAGTTGAGACTATACTAAAAAGAACCATTAACCTTTTATCTTCTGGACTAAAGGCTTTTGAGAGTTCGAATGTTGTTGAAAAAAATCGGTTTTTGAAAATTTTACATTCGAACTGTGTGTATGATGGTAAAAAACTGCAGATTTCTGTGAAAAAACCCTTCGATTTATTTATCTCGAAGGGTCTAAATCAATCTTGGCAGCCCCACTCGGATTTGAACCGGGATTCTCGCCTTGAAAGGGCGGTGTCCTAACCATTAGACGATGGGGCCGGAACTGACACAAAAAAACTGGCGGGATGTAAGGGGCTCGAACCCTCGACCTTCTGCGTGACAGGCAGACGCTCTAACCAGCTGAGCTAACACCCCAATGCCGTGACGCTATCATATACCGCAAAAACGACAAAATCAAGTATTTTTTGTAAAAAATAAAAATACGGTTTTAATACTGATTGCTTTTCTATAAATTCCTTGGTATTATACACTTGCGGTCAGGTGTTCTGGCTGTGGGTATCAGAAAACCCTGTCACCAAGAAATTCCAACCAGTGGTTGGAGTATGCGAATATATTGAATAAGCATGCGATCTTGGTGTCGTTTTCTGAACTCCAACCACTTGAAATTATATTTCCGGTGGTTTTTTTATAACCAAAAAGGAAAGTAAGATGTCTATGCTGTTATTAAATTCGTTTCGCAGTTTCCTGCGCAAAAATCCCGCATATGAGCCAGATATGGTTGAATTGTCCGCAATAATTTATATTTTGTCATGCAAAATGGTGGGGGTAAAGCCGGTGGGCAACCTAGTCCCGGTGGCGACAAAACGCCGAAACCAACAATCCACCGCCAACCAAAAATAATATACCCGACAACATTTGCCCCATGGTTAATCCCCATGATGTTAAAAATCCAATCTGGGCATCGGGGGCGCGGAATTGTTCGCACACAATACGAAACACCGCATAGCACATAGCCATTATTCCGCACAATGCGCCCGGATATCTGCGCAATTTTGTAAACCGATACAGGCAATACATTATCACAAACAATAATGCGCCCTCGGTCAATGCCTCGTACAGTGGACTCGGGTGGCGGGGAACATCGGACACACCGTTAAAAAACACCCCAAATCGTGAATCGGTCGGTCGTCCCAAAAGTTCCATGTTTATAAAATTCGCAATTCGTCCAAAAAATAATCCAATCGGTGCAACAACCGATATTAAATCCAGAACCCGCAAACCCCGTGACCATTTGCGCGCAAATAAAAATGTTGCAACAATAACACCAATCAGTCCACCGTGAAAACTCATTCCGCCATGCCATACCGCGATTATTTCCAATGGATGTGCAATAAAAAACGGCAAATTATAAAACAGAACATAGCCCAACCGTCCACCGATAATCACACCCAATATTACCCATGAAAATAAATCGTCCAGTTCGTGTTTGGTCATGTCTAACCCACTGTTGTGGCGTTGCGCGAATCGGCGGAACAACAGGTATCCGATTACAAATGCCGCAATATACGCCAACGCATACCAGCGCATTGGCAGACCAAAAACAGAAAACGCAGTCGGTGAAATTGGATTTATAACAATGGCCAATTAACGTCCCCGTGGTAAATCTTTTACATCAATACCCATACTTGCCAATGTGTGCGCAAGGTTTTTCAATATTTCACGACGACGGGTGACCAATTCTTTGTCTTGTTCGCGTTCCTTTTTTAGCAATTCATCATTTAACTTTTTATCTACTTCTTGGTATTTTTTTATCAAACCCGCGGCAACATCGGACTTTGGATGATATGTGTGAATACTATCTTCGCGATTTTTCTTATTAATTGGGTCTTTTGTTGTATCTTTGCGTGGCATATTATTATCTCCTTTTGATTTTTATTCCTTGAAAATGTACCTATATTGTATTATATATTTCACGAACTAACAAGGAGAAAAAATTATGCCAAAAAAATCTGTTGCTACAAAAAAAGTTGGTGGCGGAATTGAAAT
>JAEEGL016233313.1_pt1 | contig 13115 bp, 10 predicted proteins | sample 9134231 | NCBI WGS metagenome assembly JAEEGL01 (sample SAMN16246548, study PRJNA631951) | gut metagenome | biome: gut microbiome; feature: rumen; material: fiber-attached | host: Bos | place: Iran: Karaj | collected 2018-10 | reverse complement strand
CCACACCTCGTCGAGGTGCAACGAGCGCAACAGTTGTCGCGCCAAATGCACGTGCCCTTTGTGGATGGGATTGAACGAACCGCCAAACAGGCCTGTTTTGATAGGCATATTATTCATCTTCTAATAAAAATACACGCACCATTTGCAGAGCCTCTGCTTTGGCTGTCTCCAAGTCATCATTGACCAACACACGGTCAAAACGGTCGGCAAACGTCAGTTCATAATAAGCCTTCGACACGCGGTCTTCGATAACCTCGGGAGCATCTGTGCCACGTTTCTCCAATCTGCGCCGCAACTCCTCAATCGACGGTGGCTGTATGAAGATGCCCAAGGCACGGTCGCCAAAATATTTCTTCAGGTTGCAACCGCCTTTCACATCCACATCGAAGACAACGTTCTGGCCTGCTGCCAACTGTTTCTCCACCTGCGATTTGAGCGTGCCGTAGAAGCGGTTCTCGTACACCTCCTCATACTCGAGAAACTCATCGCGCTCGATACGCTCACGAAATTCCTCGGGCGAGATAAAGAAATAGTCCACACCGTCCTGCTCATTGCCACGAGGGGCACGACTGGTGCACGACACGCTGAACGCCAGCCGTAAATCGTCATGCTCCATCAACGACTGGATAATCGTGCTCTTACCACTGCCACTGGGGGCAGATACTATGATTAGTTTTCCCATAATTATGAATGACGAATGTTGAATTTTGAATGACGAATATAGAATTGTCGCCGCACGAAGAAAAACTGAGACACACAGCCCCCCTGAGAGGGAGTCATGTCAATTGTGAATAGAATTGTCAATTACAAGGCATTCAGCACTTGTTCTTTGATTTGCTCCAACTCGTCTTTCATGCGCACCACGATGTTCTGCATCTCTGCATTATTGCTTTTCGAACCGGTGGTATTGATTTCCCGACCCATCTCCTGGGCAATGAAACCCAGCTTCTTGCCTTGAGCCTCTTCCTTCTCCATGGTGTCGCGGAAATACTTCAGGTGATTGGCCAAACGCTGTTTCTCTTCGCTGATGTCGAGTTTCTCGATATAGTAAATCAATTCCTGCTCCATGCGGTTTTTGTCATAATCCACCTCTGGGATGGATTTGAGACCGTCGATGATTTTCGCGCGTATTTTCTCCACACGCGACTTCTCATAAGGTTCAATCGACTGAAGGAGCGCTTCGATATTATTGATTTTCTCTTCAAATTTCTTTTGCAAGGCGGCCCCTTCCTGACGACGGAAATCTACCAATTGTGCCAGAGCCTGGCAAATGGCTTGACGGGCAGTGGCCCACTCCTCGTCGCACAGTTCCTCGGTGTCGGTTTTTGCTGTCACATCGGGCATACGGAGCAGCGTATAGAACCAGTCTGTCGGCTCGGGGATACCTGTCCGCTGGGCGATGTCCTTGATTTGGCGATAATAGTTCTCCACTAATGCGCCGTTTACAGGGGTAGCATCCTGTACGGCATCTTTTTCCACCCAGAGGGAGAAATCGACCTTGCCGCGTATCAACTCCGAAGCAATCATCTGTCGTATCTCCATTTCCTTCTCACGGTAGAGCGGTGAGATGCGTGTGGAAAGGTCAAGCGATTTGCTGTTAAGCGACTTGATTTCCACGTTGATTTTCTTTTCTTTATAAGTCACGACCACCTTGCCGTAACCCGTCATTGATTGTATCATATTGGGAATGATATAAATAAATTCGTGCAAATGTACGCATTTTTGCGGAAAAAGCCGTAATTTTGCACACAAAATTAAAAAAAAGGCATTATTCCGCATGTCATGTATTCTCAATATTGATACGAGCACCGAGATATGCTCTGTGGCGGTGAGTGTCGACGGAGCCTGCATCTGGCATGAAGAGGACACCACAGGTCAGCATCATGCTGAACGCTTGGGGTCATTTGTCGACGAGGCACTCTCATTCATCGACAGCCATGCCATACCCTTAGATGACGTGGCTATTAGCAGCGGACCAGGCTCTTATACGGGTCTTCGCATCGGTGTGTCGATGGCGAAAGGTATCTGTTATGGCCACGATGTGCCGCTGATAGCCGTGCCCACGCTTCAGTTGCTCACTGTGCCGGTATTGTTGCGTCATGACTTAGAAGACGACGCGCTGCTGTGCCCGATGATTGACGCCCGCCGCATGGAGGTTTATGCCGCCGTTTATGACCGTGCGCTGCGCGAGGTCCGCCCCACGCAGGCCGATATTGTCGACGGCGACACATATCGTGCTTTCCTCGACGAGCATCCTGTCTATTTCTTTGGCAACGGTGCCGCCAAATGTATGTCAGCCATAGCGCACCCCAACGCCCATCTCATCGAGGGCATCGTACCCAAAGCCAAATACATGTTCCCATTGGCAGAGAAGCGCATCGCCCTGGAACAATATGAGGATGTGGCTTATTTCGTGCCATACTATCTGAAAGATTTCGTGGCAGGGAAGAAAAAGCAAGAGGCGAGAGGCTAGTAAGAAGCAAGAGGCAAGAGATGTGACGGATTCACTTGTGTTCTTCTCCGTAAGCAACGGTTCCGTCTCAATCCTCCCATTACTCCCATAGTTCCCATTACTCCCCAAAAAGAAAAAAACGACAAAAAAATATGAACATCGACGGATTAGATTATAACACCCAGCGCGAACAGTTGCTGTTGCCGGAATACGGGCGCGAGGTACAGAAAATGATTACTTACGCCATTGGTCTGCCTACCAAGGCTGAACGTCAGCGTTGCGCAGAGACCATCATTTCCATCATGCGCAGAATGACCCCGCAAAACCGTGAGGCTGCCGATTACCAGCAGAAATTGTGGGACCATCTGGCACTGATGAGTAACTTCCAACTCGACATCGACTACCCCTACGACGTGAAACAGGCGTTGGAAATCACCAAACGTCCCGAACCGCTGCCCTACCCCATGCAGCAAATCCCCGTGAGACACTACGGTAAAATGATGTTTGAGGTGTTTGAGAAACTCAAGACCATGCCCGAAGGTCCCGAGCGCGACGCTTTGGTGCGTGTGACAGCCAACCAGATGAAACGCGACCTGTATCAATGGAGCCACGGGTCAGCCGACGACGAGAAGGTGGCCGACGATTTGGCCCGTTTCACCGATGGTGTCATCCAGTTGGATTTGAAGACCTTCCGCTTTGAGAAGATGAGCGAGAAAGATTTTGTCGAGAAACAGCCACGCGGTAAGAAAAGGAAATAAAGCAACACCCTATATGGAGTCATTCATCATCGAAGGCGGGCGACCGCTCAAAGGCGAAATCACCCCTCAGGGAGCCAAAAACGAAGCCCTCGAGGTGATCTGCGCCACTTTGCTCACTCATGAGCCTGTTACCATTAAGAACATCCCCGACATTCTGGATGTGAACAACCTCATCCTGCTGTTGAAAGAAATGGGAGTGAAAGTGAGCAAAAATGCGCCTGGAGAGTTTACCTTCCAAGCTGACGAGTTGCATCTCGACTATCTGGAGAGCGAGAAATTTGTCAAGAAATGCTCATCGCTTCGCGGCAGTGTGCTGACCATCGGTCCCTTATTGGCACGATTCCGCAAAGCCACGATAGCCAAACCCGGAGGTGACAAAATCGGACGACGCCGACTCGACACGCACTTCCTCGGTTTCAAATACCTCGGAGCGGATTTCAAACGCGTCGAGGGACGGAATGTATTCCAACTATCCGCCGAGAAACTGACGGGATGCCACATGCTCCTCGACGAGGCCTCAGTGACTGGTACCGCCAACATCATCATGGCTTCAGTTCTCGCAGAAGGCATTACCACTATATACAACGCCGCTTGTGAGCCATACATCCAGCAGTTGTGCGACATGCTTAACAACATGGGTGCGCATATCACTGGCATCGCCTCGAACCTGCTTACCATCGAAGGAGTGAAGGAGTTGCACGGAGCCGTGCACACTATCTTGCCCGACATGATTGAGGTAGGTTCGTTCATTGGCATGGCTGTGATGGTAGGCGACGGCATACGCATCAAAAACGTGTCACTGCGCAACCTCGGCATCATACCCGACACTTTCCGTCGGTTAGGCGTCACCATACAGGAAGAAGGCGACGACCTGTTCATCCCCCGTCATGACTCCTACCAAGTCGATTCATTCATCGATGGCAGCATCATGACCATCGCCGATGCGCCCTGGCCTGGACTCACTCCCGACCTGTTGTCTGTGCTGATAGTGGTTGCCACGCAGGCGGAGGGCAGTGTGCTCTTCCATCAGAAGATGTTTGAGAGCCGTCTCTTCTTCGTTGACAAACTGATTGACATGGGCGCGCAAATCATCCTTTGCGACCCGCACCGCGCCGTGGTCATCGGACACAACCATCATATCCGTCTCCGCGCAGGACGCATGACCAGCCCTGACATCCGCGCAGGTATCGCTTTGCTGATTGCCGCCTTGAGCGCCAACGGCACATCGCGCATTGACAACATCGCGCAGATTGACCGCGGCTACCAAGATATTGAGCGGCGACTGAATCTGTTGGGCGCCAATATCCAGCGCGTTGACAACTGACCCTCAGCACGATATTATGATCAGACAGGACGAGGTATATCGCATTGGGAAGATAGGCAAGGCCCACGGGGTGAAAGGCGAAGTGTCGATACATATCGACGACGACGTGTTCGACCGTGTCGATGCCGACTATCTGGTGCTCGACATCGACGGCATTCTCGTGCCTTTCTATATGGAGGAATACCGTTTCCGCAGCGACGAGACTGTTCTAATGAAATTCTGTGACATCGACACAATGGAACAGGCTCGTGAACTGACGGGCGCTGACGTATATTTCCCGCGCAACCTGTCTGAGAATGACGAAGGTGGCTTATCATGGGCGGCTATCAACGGTTTCTCCCTGAACGATCAACAGACGGGCAAGACCGTGGGTACCATCACTGCCATTGACGACAGTACCATCAACACCCTGTTTGAGGTGGAGCGACCCGACGGAAGCAACATCCTCGTCCCGGCGGCAGAAGACCTCATTACCGATATCGATACTGACAAGCGAGTCATCACTATCGACATTCCTGAGGGGTTGCTTGACATCAACTAAAACCGGATTATTCGGATAACACGGAATCACCGGAAAAAAGAAAAAAAGAATGAAAAAACAAATATGTATCTTAGGCTCGACAGGCTCTATCGGCACACAAGCCCTGCAAGTGATTGAGGAGCATAGCGACCGTTTCGAGGCGTATTGCCTGACCGCCAACAACCGCTACGAACTGCTGGCTGAGCAGGCGCGGAAATTCCGTCCGGCGGCCGTGGTCATCGCCAATGAGCAGTATTATGAGCCATTGTGCCATCTGCTCGACGATTGCCCCGACATCAAAGTCTATGCCGGAGCAAAGGCGCTCGATGAAATAGTCACCGCCGACCCGATAGACATGGTGCTCACCGCCATGGTGGGTTTTGCGGGGCTCTCGCCCACCATCCATGCCATCAAAGCCAAGAAAAAGATTTGTCTGGCCAATAAAGAGACGTTGGTGGTGGCAGGTGAACTCATCTGCCGTTTGGCCATAGAGAACCACGCGCCCATCCTGCCAGTTGACAGCGAGCATTCCGCCATCTTCCAATCCTTGGTTGGTGAGGAAGGCAACGAGATAGAGAAAATCCTGCTTACCGCGAGCGGAGGCCCCTTCCGCAAATTCACCATGGAGCAGTTGGCACATGTGACCAAGGCCGACGCCCTGCGCCATCCTACTTGGGACATGGGTGCGAAAATCACCATTGACAGTGCTACGATGATGAATAAGGGATTCGAGGTGATGGAGGCAAAATGGCTCTTCGGTGTGGAAGCCGACCGTATTCAGGTGCTGGTGCATCCGCAGTCGATTATCCACAGTGCCGTGCAATTCCGCGACGGAGCCGTCAAAGCACAATTGGGTGTCCCCGATATGCGCTTGCCCATTCAATATGCGTTCACCTTCCCCGAGCGGTTATCGCTCTCAGAGAAACGCCTCGACTGGTTTGCGCAGCCTTTGGAGTTTTTTGAGCCCGACTTGGAGAAATTCCGCTGTCTGGCACTTGCCTTTGAAGCCATCAGCCGCGGAGGCAATATGCCGTGTATCGTCAATGCCGCCAATGAGGTAGTCAACCGTGCCTTTCTCGAAGACCGCTGCACATTCCTGCAGATGGGCGAAATTATCGCCAAAACGATGGAAGCAGCCACCTTCGAGCCCTCACCCGACTATGACACCTATGTCGCCACTGACGCCGAGGCCCGAAGAATCGCCGCAGAAATGCTATACGGAATATCCGGACAATCCGGAATACCCGAATAATTTTATTAATTTTATAGTTTTATAATTTTACATTTTTATCAAGTGGAAGTTTTTTTGATTCGCCTGTTACAGTTCTTACTGTCAATATCCCTGTTGGTACTGCTCCATGAACTTGGACATTTTTTCTTTGCCCGTCTGTTCAAAGTGCGCGTCAGCAGGTTTTACTTGTTTTTCAACCCTAAGTTCCATATTGCCAGCACTTACGACCCGTGGGTACGCAAACTGTTTCACATGAAGCCCGAGGTGGTGCCCGAAAAGACCGAGAAAGACGAAAACGGCAATGAGCGTAAGGTAAAGGAATATGTGGGCACGGAATACGGACTGGGGTGGTTGCCTTTAGGCGGCTACTGCGCCATCGACGGCATGGTCGACGAGACCAACCAGAAACTCGACGGCGACCCCAAACCCTGGGAGTTCCGCACCAAACCGGCTTGGCAGCGCCTGCTTATCATGATTGGCGGCGTGCTGGTCAATTTCCTTCTGGCTTTGTTCATTTACTCCATGGTGCTCTTCCATTGGGGCGATTCATTCATCTCGCCGAAGGACATGAGCATGGGTATGAAGTTCAATGCTGAGGCGAAAGCGCTTGGATTCCAAGACGGCGACATTCTCGTGGGCACCGACAAGAAAGAGTTTAAGAAATACGATGTCGATTTGTTCCGCGCCATCACCGATGCCGAGCGTGTGGATGTCATCCGCGACGGCAAAGAGATGTCCATCCCCATCAAAGAGGAACTGAGCCTGCTCGATATGCTGAAGAAACAGCCCGTCTTTGCAGCGCCTTTCGTTCCCACAGAGATCGACAGTGTTTTGGCCGATACACCCGCCGCGAAACTGGGCTTGAAGAAAGGCGACAAAATTGTGTCATTCGCCGGAAAACCCGTCGATTGTTGGGTGACTTTCGACAATGAGCGCGGACGCTTGGCCGATGCGCTGGCTTCCGCCAAAACTCCCGCTGACAGCATGAATGTGCGCCAGACAACCGTGGCCGTGGAACATGCCGCCACAGGCATCATTGACACCATGGAGGTGACACTCACCCCCGAATTGAGCCTCGGCATAGCCAAAACCTCTATTTATACCTACTATAAAGAGACGAAAAAGGAATACGGATTCTTCGAGAGTTTCCCCGCCGGCATCAGTTATGGCGTGGGCGTGCTTCGCGGCTATGTCGATGACCTGAAATATGTGTTCACTGCCGACGGTGCCAAATCGCTCGGCGGTTTCGGAGCCATCGGAAGCCTCTTCCCCGCAGAATGGGACTGGATGATGTTCTGGCGCATGACCGCCTTCCTGAGCATTATCCTCGCCTTCATGAATATCCTGCCCATACCCGCTCTCGACGGTGGCCATGTGCTCTTCCTGCTGTGGGAGATGATTACCGGCCGCAAACCGAGCGACAAATTCCTCGTCTATGCGGAATACATCGGCATGGGCATCCTCCTGTTGCTAATGGTGGTTGCCAACCTCAATGACATCCTCCGCTGGATAGGAGTGATGTAATGTAATACAGAGGTGAGAAGTGAGAGGTTGGAGGTGAGAGGTTGGAGGTGAGAGATTAGTCCACTTATTGGATCCCTTCCGTCTCTTCTCCGCAGGAAGCGGTACACCGCCACGCCCATAACATCCTTGACTCACCCTCTCCTACCCACCCCAAAAACGACCAAGAAAATGGCACTTGTCAATGAACATCTGCTGAAGATGACCGACAATTACCTTTTTGCCGACATTGCTAAAAAGGTAAACGCATTTATGGTGACACACCCGAAAGAGCGTGTCATCAGTCTGGGCATCGGTGATGTGACTTTGCCGCTATGTGAAGCCGTGACAAACGCCATGCACCGCGCAGTGGACGAACTGGGCAATGAGGACACCTTCCATGGCTATGGTCCCGAGCAGGGGTATGAATTCCTTCGCGAGGCCATCGCCAAGCATGACTATCTGCCACGGGGCATTCACCTCAATTCTTCAGACATCTTTATCAACGACGGTGCGAAAAGCGACACTGGTAATATAGGCGAACTGCTGCGCTGGGACAACAGCATGGCAGTGACTGACCCCATCTATCCCGTTTATATCGACGCCAACGTGATGAACGGACGGGCAGGCGACATGAACGACGGACGATGGAGCCGCGTCACCTATCTCGCCTGCAATCCCGAAAACCATTTCACACCCCAGATTCCCCACCACCGCGTGGATATCATTTACCTTTGCTATCCCAACAACCCCACAGGGGCAGTGCTCAGCAAAGAGGAATTGCGCAAGTGGGTGAACTATGCCATTCACAATGACACACTCATCCTCTTCGACGCCGCCTATGAGCGATATATCCAAGACCCTGCCATTCCACACTCCATCTATGAGATACGGGGTGCGAGAAAGGTGGCCATCGAACTGCGCAGTTTCTCCAAGACGGCAGGATTCACAGGGGTCAGGTGCGGTTATACCGTGGTGCCGAAAGAACTGACCGTGGCGAGGAGCGACGGCAGCCGCGTGGCATTGCACCCTTTGTGGAACCGCCGGCAGAATACGAAATTCAACGGCGCCAGTTACATCAGTCAACGGGCAGCGGAAGCCATTTACACTCCCGAGGGCGAGGCGCAGGTGTCTGCCGCCATCGGTTATTATATGGGCAATGCCCGTATGATGCGCGAACGGCTCTCCGCCAAAGGTTATCAGATATATGGCGGAGAGAACGCCCCCTACCTGTGGATGAAGACACCCGAGGATCTCTCCTCGTGGCGCTACTTCGAGCAATTGCTTTATCGCTCCGCCATTGTTTGCACCCCTGGGGTGGGCTTCGGTCCGTCGGGCGAAGGTTTTGTCCGTCTCACCGCATTCGGCCGCCGAGCCGACATCGAAGAGGCTTTGGATAGGCTATAAGCACTGTAAATCCTATATGCTATAGGAACTAAAGTCACTATAGAATCTGTCGAATAATTTGTGTGGTGCGTAAAAATAACGTACCTTTGCAGCGTTTTAATCAGCATCAAATATGTCAAACTTAAGATTTCAGGTGGTAGAAAAGGCTTTTTCAAAGAAGCCGCTGGAAGTGATTTCACCCACAGAACGTCCGTCGGAGTTCTTCGGCAAGTATGTATTTACACGTGCAAAGATGTATAAATACTTGCAGCGCGACGTCTATGAGAAACTCATTGATGTGATAGACAATGGCGCGCCGCTCGACCGTTCCATCGCCGACGCCGTAGCAAAGGGCATGAAGCAATGGGCCGACGAAAACGGTGTGACACACTACACACACTGGTTCCAGCCATTGACCGAGGGCACCGCCGAGAAGCACGACGCATTCATCGAGCACGACGGTAAAGGCGGCATGATGGAAGAATTCAGCGGAAAACTGCTCGTACAGCAGGAGCCTGACGCATCGTCGTTCCCCTCCGGTGGCATCCGTGCCACATTCGAGGCACGCGGCTATTCCGCCTGGGATCCCACATCGCCCGTATTCATCATCGACGACACCCTTTGTATCCCCACCATCTTCATCTCTTACACCGGCGAGGCTCTCGACTACAAGGCACCGCTGAAACGCGCCCTGAGAGCCGTGAGCGAGGCTGCGGCAGCCGTGGCACGCTATTTCGACCCCAATGTGAAGAAGGTGATTACCAACCTGGGGTGGGAGCAGGAGTATTTCCTTGTCGATGAGGATCTCTACTCCGCACGCCCCGATCTGCTGCTCACCGGCCGCACGCTCATGGGACATGACTCAGCGAAAAACCAACAGATGGACGACCATTACTTCGGTATCATACCCGACCGTGTGCAGGCCTTCATGAAAGATCTCGAGGTACAGGCACTGGAACTGGGCATACCCGTCAAGACAAGACACAACGAGGTGGCACCCAACCAGTTTGAGTTGGCGCCCATCTACGAGGAGACCAATTTGGCCATCGACCACAATATGTTGCTGATGAGTCTGATGAAAAAAGTAGCCCGCAAGCACGGCTTCCGCGTCTTGCTCCATGAGAAGCCCTTCGCCGGCATCAACGGATCAGGCAAGCACAACAACTGGAGCCTGAGCACCGACACTGGTACCTTGCTGCATGCACCAGGGAAAAATGCGGAACAGAACCTCCGTTTTGTGACCTTCATCGTCGAGACTCTGATGGCCGTTTATAAGCACAACGGACTGCTCAAAGCCAGCATCATGAGTGCCACCAACGCTCATCGTCTGGGCGCTAATGAGGCACCGCCTGCCATCATCAGTTCCTTCCTCGGCAAACAGGTTTCCGAACTGCTGGAGCACATCGAGAAAGCCGACAAAGACGACCTCTTCAGCATCGCGGGCAAGAAGAAGATGGAACTCGACATCCCCGAGATACCCGAACTGCTTATCGACAACACCGACCGCAACCGAACCAGCCCCTTCGCCTTCACCGGCAACAGATTTGAGTTCCGCGCCGTCGGTTCCGAGGCGAACTGTGCCAGTGCGATGATTGCTTTGAACACTGCCGTGGCTGAGGCACTGACCAACTTCAAACAGCGCGTGGATGCCCTCATCGCCGCCGGACAAGACAAGACCAGCGCCATCATCGACGTGGTGCGCGAAGACATCCGCACTTGCCGTCCCATTCATTTCGACGGCAACGGCTATAGCGACGAATGGGTGGAAGAGGCCACACGCCGCGGACTCGACGTGGAGAAGAGTTGCCCCATTATCTTCGACCGTTATTTAGACGAGGACACCATCCGTATGTTCGAAAGCCAAAGCGTGATGAACCGTAAGGAACTCGCCGCCCGCAACGAGGTGAAATGGGAGACCTACACGAAGATTATACAAATCGAGGCCCGCGTGATGGGCGACCTCTCGATGAATCATATCATCCCCGTAGCCACGCACTATCAGAGCCAGTTGGCCAAAAACGTGCAGAACATGTACACCATCTTCGACAAAGAGGAGGCCGACAAACTGACCGTACGCAATAAAAATATCATCAAGGAGATAGCTGAGCGCACACAAGCCATCGAGACGGGTGTGGAAGAATTAGTAGAAGCACGAAAAGTGGCCAATCGCATCACTTCCGAGCGCGAGAAGGCCATCGCTTATCACGACACCGTAGAACCAAAGATGGAGGAGATACGTTACCAGATCGACAAACTGGAACTTCTCGTCAGCGATGAATGTTGGACACTGCCCAAATACCGCGAATTGCTATTTATCAGGTAATACGCCTCTATTTCTCCTAAAGAAAAGGAGGCAGATAAGAACATAATAACAGATGGCCGCTCATGATGAGCGGCCATCTGTTGTTTTTGGTGTTATTAAGGACTCCAAGGTCGTTAAGGACATTAAGGTCGTAAAGTCTCTAAAGTCCTTGATGACACCCCTACCCCTGCACCCTTACCCTCCGGAGGGTAAGGGTGGGTATTGGGGAACTTATTACTTCCTCACTTGCTTTTTGCCATCGGTGATGACAACGCCTTTGTAGGAACGGTTCACACGTTGACCGTTGAGGTTGTAGAGGGGTTGGTCGGTCTGCCGGTCGGTCTCGACAGCATCAATGCCGTCAACACCGTCCAAATAGATGACCTCATTGGCATTCGCCGTATTGAGGCGCAGATAAGCCTTGCCTTCGCCACAGGTCCAACCTGCTTGCTTTTTCTGGAAGCAGACACGCTCTTTCGTGATGGAATAGAACAGACCATAGACGAATCCATAATCCTCTTCAGTGGTGGTATAGGGACCGTCGGCAGTAGCCACGAGCAGATTCACATCCTCGAGAGCGTCAACAGCCGTTGTAGCCACGTTCACCTCATAGGTGCCTGCCTCGGCCTCAACCACCAGACCGGTCTTGGCGGGTGTCATCATCACATTCTGGCGGAAGAAGGAACTGCCGCTCTTTTCGGTGATGATATACGCCTTGACCTCAGAACCAGTGAAGTCAAGCGGATAGGTGCTGCTGTAAGAAGCCGCGCCATACTCGCCGATGGTGATGGTGACAGTGGCGGGAGCCACGACAGCCTCTACAGACTGCTCACTCAGACCACCCATCTCATTGGCCGCACGAACGGTATAAACAGCCTCAACATCCTCGACGGTGTATGACTCTTCGATGGTGAAACCAATCACATTGCCGTCCTTGCAGATGGCATAGAGCAATGCATAGCCGCTGCCCGTCCAAGAAAGCGTATTGCCAGAAAGTACCACGTCAGTGGGCACAGGAGCCTGCTCGGTGTAAAGCGTGGGCTGCCAGTCGCCGAACATATTGCTCATATCGGCTGCCACGGCTGCCTCCTCAGCGGTCAGCACAGGATTATTGGCATGGTTATCACCGAAGACAGTCTTACGTCCGCTTAAATCAACTGTCGCGCCGTTAGATGTCATTGAGTTGTACTCTGCGAATCGTGCGGGCCAGCCGTTGCTCATCTCAGACCATCCAATGGCGGATGGAATGACATTCATCGTGGTATTGATGTAGAGAGCGATAGGAGTGCCATCGCCCCACGGCCGACCGAGGGTGTAGTTACCATCGACACCATTGCCGTCGCCGTTGATGACACAGTCGCTGAACACCCAACCGATATTAGCGGGTTGTGAAGGCACAGCGAGATAACCGCCTGCAATTTGTCTCAGCTCTACAGCATTGAAGAAAGCATCACCCTTGCCGCAGAGGTAGTCGGTGCGTCCACGTACGACACCACCCTCGAAGTAATAGAGTCCGCTTTGTTTGTTCGAAGTCCAAGTGTCTTGGTATCCATGCAGACACACATTCTTATAGATGGTCTTCGTGCCGCGGTCCTGTACTGCGATGTTGCGTCCCAGCGCGTCGCCGATACCGCTCTTCACT
>JAEEGL014752213.1_pt1 | contig 13115 bp, 11 predicted proteins | sample 9134231 | NCBI WGS metagenome assembly JAEEGL01 (sample SAMN16246548, study PRJNA631951) | gut metagenome | biome: gut microbiome; feature: rumen; material: fiber-attached | host: Bos | place: Iran: Karaj | collected 2018-10 | reverse complement strand
CAGGATTTGCCATAAATGTTTTCATGATGTTTCCTCCATACAAAATCAAATCACTGTGTAAATCTATGTTCATATGCCTTACCGGGGCTATGGCTGGGCATAGTAAACTCGTCGCACACTAAGACATTATAGCCTTCACCCATTGTACTGTCAAGTAATTTTTCTTGGCATTTGAAAAGATTCTTTATCAGGTTGACGCTTGAAGAAAAAGCAGCTACTTGGTCTTTAAAATCGAAAGAAGTTCTTTGAAGAATTTTTCTTCGTCGGAAATAATAACTTCCATTCTTTCCACAAGAGTCTCGTTGTAGTTCTCTTTCATGATATTTTTGTATATCAGGTTCTTAAGTCTGATAAGATGCTGAATCAGTTCGTCGCACATTGGCGCGAGTGTGTTAAACTCCTCGCTGTTAAGTATACCTGTTTTTACGAAATAATCCAGTCTTTCACGCATAATACTTATATGTTCGTGTAAAAAGTAACCGGTTCTCTGGTCATGAGTCAGGATATAGCGCCCTCTTTCGGTTTCCGTAAGGGCTTTGAGGGCCGATATTCCGTAGAGATATCTGTTTGAAACAAGCTGGGTGCAGAAATCCTCTCCCGTATCCCTGCTGTATACAAAGTCCTCAACCACTTTGATATAGTGCTTTAAATTAAACTCAAAGGTCTTAACGTCCGGTCTGTATCTGTACAGCTTAAAGCTTGCCGAGGGGTCCAAGGCCAAAGAAACGTCTTCTTTGGTGATGGAAGCCACTGTAACCTTGTTGCTGTAGCCCAGTCCGTATATCTGAGTTTCGTCTTCGCTGAAGCCGTATACCATGCTGTTATGAAGGAAATGATTCTTCATATACGCGGCTCTGTTGTTGATATAGTATTCGTCAAAAGGAATCTCCAGATAGTAGCCCTTTTTCATGAACCATATAAATGCCTTGAAAATGTCGCCGTCAAAAAGTTCTTTTGCCTGGCTCACCGGCACATGGAATATGTCAAGGAACTGCTGTGTATGGTTAAAAGAATAGCACTTTCTGGGATAGAGATAATAATCCAGCCATACGAATGCATCTTCTTCGTTGTAGGTAACCTGGGTATAGTTCATAAATTTCCAGTTGTAGAACTGGTCCCGTCCCATGTTGGCATTGATACCTACGAGAAGTTCTTCCTTAAGCATTTCCGCAGGAATAGTCTCATTAAGAAGGGGCTTCCATTCTCCTCCGGCAAAAGCATAAGTCTTTAAAACGTTTTCGTCTCTTTCTATTTTAAGCTTCTTACACTCAAAACTCTCCTCTTCGCCTATTCCCGTGTCTCTGTATTCCCCGTCCACAGCATTGATGATACCTCTTCCGAGCATCTTGCCAACGCGATAGATGAAGCGGTTTTCTTTTGCACACTTTTCATATTCTTTTGTGCAAAGAATAAGGTTAAACACTCCGGCAAGATCTTTTCTGTACTCGCAGATTTCAACTTCAATGCTTTCTTTTTCCTTACACTCCCTTAAGATGAAGCATTCGGTATTCTGGGCATATTTTTCCGCCCAAAGCTCCATATATCCTTCTCTGGAGGATACGGTTACGTCATTAAGGGTTCTTATGTTGAAGCCGCTTCCCTCTTCATTAACCCTTACGGAAACAAGGCTGTTTGCAAGTCCCTGCTCGATTATTGCAAGGGGAAAAGAATGGTGGGCATATGTAATTACCGAAGGATTGGTGTTAACGGGCAGTATCACGGATTTTCACCTCCCAGTATTTTTCTTTTAACTGCAGATATCTTTCTATGTCGTATTCGGCAGCCACCAGATATACTTCCTCCTGGCCTTTGTAGCCTTCGTATCCGAATCTGTTGTATCTATAGGTTTTCATCATAAACATGTTTTTCTCCAGATATTTGTTAAACATATTCTTTTGAACATTGGCGGGAACGTCGCCTCTTATGTATCTTAAGGTTTCCGAATAATGCAGGTCTTCCCCCTTCGCCAGATGATTTCTTACCTCAAACAACGAAAGAATCCTGTCATTCCCGTCAGCAATGGTGGTATTTACGGTGGAGTCGAAAATGACCCACTTTTTGAGCTCACTGCAATATGCTATCGGCACAACGTGACAGTCATCGTCATAAGGATTGGCCGAAAGAAGCCACATTGCCTGGCTTTTTATTCCGAGAGCAAGGAAGCATTCCACCAGGATACATGCAGCAGCTCTGCAGTTAATGGCCTCTCCCCTTCCAAGTCTGTCAAGAAGGTAGATGGCGTTGTCCTTGTCGCAGTTATGATAATCGGGCTTGTGAATCAAGATTCCGTAGAGCCACACCATAACCCTGTAGCAGCGTTCATAATCGGTTCCTTCTCCCGCAATTTCTCTTATGGGATACTTTTGAAGCAGTCTGTCAAGGCCATCCGATTTAAGTTCGTAATAAAATGTTTCCTCCGAAAAGGCCTTTTCGCTTACCACAAACATATCCATTAAACCCTGGTATACGTTCATTATGAAGCCTCCTCTCCGAAATACTCCAAAGACTTTTGATAAAGAAGCTCGTACTGCTCATCGCAATCAAGGGTGAACACTTCCTTGCCGAGTCTTTCTTTGGCGTTTCTGGTGAAGTCTTCTTTTTCTTTCTCCGTAATGGGACGCTTAAGGCCGCTGTTGCCTGCCCAGTTATTCTCAAACACCATGGGGAAAAGGGCCAAAGCGTAGACCTTTGTGTCGTAGAGGCTTTCGATTGTGAAAATTGTCCTCTTAAGGTAATCCGTTTCGTCAAATGCATTCACACAAAGAATTACACCGTCGGGTCTTGCGCCCATCATAAACTCCATGGAGAATAGCGGAATGTTCTTTAAGCTTTCGTAGTTGTAAGGTACGGAGCCCGACTGGGTACCGGATATGATAATGTCGCAATCCTTTCTGGATACGTCAAAGAACATCTTATTTACCGCAGAAACGAATTTGTAATCGCTTATGCGAACATTGGCACCGTAACCGATGGGGCATACGGCATCGTATCCGTATAAAAGTGCGGAGGGTTCCGTTCCCACCTGGGCAACCTTGAAGCCGTCGTTGTCGAAACGGTCTCTGAGTCTTGTCTGAAGAGTGAATTTGCCCTGAGCGGAGCTGGTACCGCAGACCATAAGTACGGGCTTGGATATGTAATAAAGCTTGTCAAAAGAATTTCTCGGCACATCACACATATCCACCTGGGGATAGTAGTATTTGCAGCCCGCTTCTTTAAGTCTCTTTAAGTACTCGGGGTACTTGGACAAATCGTCAAAGGCGAACACATTCTTTTTATGTTCGATACACTTTTCAAGAATCATGGGTGTAAGCTTTCTGCCCGTAAGAAGCGAAAGTTCTTCGTTGTGGCCCAGAAGAAATGTATCAAAGTCCGCTCCCCAGTCAACAGAATCTATATTTCTGATAACATAGTCCGTACCGGGAATCTTGATGGAAGTGTTAGAGCCTATCATGCCCGACTCTCTTACGTCATAGATTTCGATGTCAAAAGAAAGTCTTTCGTTAAATCTCACAACACTGTGCATCTCCTTGTTAAAGGGGAATACTGCTGCCTTCTTTATTTCAAAAGGAAGGGGCTTGTCGTCATTTGCAATCGGAGAATAATCTATTTCTTCTATGGCATTTGCCTTAAGAAAATCCGGTATACCTGTATGGGGAATCCCTGCATTCAGCGCTTCTGCGATTACACAGGTGATGTACGGAGTGGCGAAGCTGTTGCCCTTTGTTATGATAAACTCGGGATCGCTCCATGCCACTCGCTGCACACCGCCTCTTGCGAGGATGTTGACACAACTGTTTTTTACTATATGGTAGCTTTTATTGCTTTTGATTCCGGGGGAAGAATCCACTCCGATTACGCTGTCAAAAGCAGCCGGGAAAGAAATCTGTCCGAAATTGTCAAAAGCGGATATAATCACTGTTCCTCTGTCGTGGATTTTGTTACAGAGTTCTTCAAGCTTGTTAAGAGACTCATACTGAGTAACTCCGAGACTTAAGTTAAGAATGTCACAGGGACAGTTCTCATATATGTACTCAAGTGCCGCAAGAAGAGCTTCCTCCTCCACCTGATAGTCTTCTTCAAAAATCTTTACCATAAACAGCTCATTGCCGGTGCTGTTATTGGCTATGATTGCGCTGACTGCGGTTCCGTGTCCGTAGGAATCGCTTATGTCGTCGTTGGTATGGACATTGCCTTCTTCGTCCAGGAAAATGTGAATACCGTCTATCTTTGTATTAATGAGTTTTTTATGATTTTTATTGACACCGCTGTCTACTATTATTATCTTTGCCATTTATGACACCTCGCTTATGTAATACTTCGCCTGCATGTTAAAGAGTTCGTTGTAACGTCCGCCTTTCTCCATAAGTTCTTTGTGAGTTCCGTACTCGATAAGACTTCCCTTATCAAGCACCGCAATGTGGTCGGAGATTAAGCAGTTGGACATTCTGTGGGAAATATAGATTGCCGTCCTGCCGTTTACCATTCTTCCGAAGTCTGCGAATATTTCGCTTTCCGCTCTGGGGTCCAGTGCTGCGGTGGGTTCATCCATTATTACTATGGGGGCGTTTTTATAAATCGCTCTTGCAATGGCAAGCTTCTGGTTCTGTCCGCCGGAAAGCTCCACACCTTCATCGTCATAGATTCTGAAAAGATAAGTATTAAGGCCGTGCTTCAAGCCTTCTACCTTGCTAAGCATGCCTACCTCGGCCAGAAGGGCTTTTTCTTTTTCCACGGACTCTTCCGAGAAAAGATTGATGTTCTGAGCTATGGTAAAGGCATATACCTTAAAGTCCTGGAATACCGCCGAAAAGAGCTTAAGATAAAGGCCGTACTCGATTTCTTTGATATTGACGCCGTTTAGGTAAATGTTTCCTTCGGTGGGGTCGTAAAGTCTCATGATGAGCTTAACAAGAGTTGTTTTGCCCGAGCCGTTTTCGCCCACAACCGAGAGCTTTTCTCCGGGGTATATTGTGAGATTAATGTTTTTAAGCGCATAATCATCGTTGCCGGGATACTTAAAGCTCACGTTTTCAAGTCTTAATTCGTATTGGGATGCAAAAGCAGCCTTGCCCTTTTTGCCGGTGAATATGGACTTGATGTCCAGGAATTCAAAGTAGTCTCTTAAATGCATGGCGTTCTTTTCGATTTCGCCGCAGGAATCTATCACCTGATTCATGGCACCCGAGAAGGTTCTGATGGCAAGGGCATAGGTTGAAAATTCAGCTATGTCCATGTCTCTTGTAACTAAGAGTCTGTATCCCAAAAGAAAGTAGATAGCCACTTCCAAAATGTTTGAAGTGGTGCAGGCCATTTCCTGATTCTTCCTGTTGGCCGCAAACACTTTCTTTAATATTTCAAAGGTCTTTTTATAAAGAACCCTGTATTCGTTTAAGAGCTTCTCCGCGAAGTTAAAGAGTCTTACTTCTTTTGCCACTGAGAAATCGGAGCTTATGCCTACGAAATACTCAAGTCTTCTGTTGATCGGAGCCATCTCCTTGTCGGAGTCGTACTGGATTTTTTTGGCCTTAACCAGCTGAATACCGTTGATGACTACTATTACCAGAGCTAAGATCATAAGCTTCCAGTCGGCAAAGAAAACCACACCGACGGTACCGGCTATTACGATTGCATTGCCCACAATCGCTTTAAAGTACATGATGAGTCTGGCTAAAGCGCCGCTTGAGAATGCTTTTGTGGCCATTTCTTTTTTGTCCTGGATTTCCTTCATCTGAAGCTTTTCAAAATCCATATAAAGGCACTTTTCAAAGATATTTTCGTACATCTTCTGGCCTATGAGGTTACCCTTAATGTTATTGTGGGTGTTAAGCTTAACCGATAACAGTCCCAGAATAAAAAGCACTGCTATTACGATACCTACCAATACAAGGTAATTTCGGTATGACTCTCCCGATGTAAGCATTGAAACCGACTGTCTCGTAAGATAAAGCTGTACAAAGGGAAGCACCGCGAAAACTATTGTCTCAATCACTGTTGTAATCAAAAATCTTTTATCTACTTTAAAAAGAATTTTAAGTAAGGTGCCGAGATATTTTAAATCCTTCATGATGCGTCTCCTTCCTTGCAGCTTACTATGCCTTCTCCGAAGTTATTGTAGGATTCTACGGACATAGCCTTGCAGTGTCTGCAATTTTTGCTGCAGTTTTGGCATCTGCCGCAGGATCTGAGTCGTTTAAGTACTTCCGACTTTTCCCAGTATTCTTCCAAAGAATCAAATTTTTCAGGGTAGTAAAGGTGGGTACAGGGTAAGAATTCACCGTCAATGCTGATATTTACGTTAGAATATCCTGCCGCACAGCCGTCAAACTCTGTTAATTTTCTGAATTCGGCCGTAAGCTGAGGGAAGCAGGATTCGGATGTAATGCACACATCCGGATTGGCTTTAATGAGGGCTGCGATGTATTTGATATCGCCGTCATCTATGGGTTCGCAGATTTTGGATTTTTTCTCGGCAAGCTTGTTGCTTGTTACGGAGAACTGCATGACCTTATTCTTTCTGCAAAACTCGATCATATTCTCAAAATCATGAACGTTGTCTTTTCTTGCCACCCAGTTGACTCCGAAGGGACAATCGTGAGCCTTTAACTTCTCAATGGCCTTAATCGATACATCGTAACCCTGTCTGGAGGTACTGTTTACTTTGTCTGTGGAACCGTTTAAGGATATGTAGAATCTAAGCTGCTTTGTTTCCTTAATGGCTTCAATTATTTCATCCGTTAAGCCATATCCGCTTGAGAAGCAGTTGATGCTCACATTGTCATGACCCTTAAACAGTCTTAACGCATCTATAAAATGTGGATATAAAAGAGGTTCTCCTCCGTTTAATACAAACAGGGATACTCCGTTTTTTAATCCATCCGTTATCATCTTCTTTAAAAGTTCAAAATCCATATGCATAGTGCCCAGTTCAATCTTGTAGCACTGCGGACAGTTGAACGGGCACTCTCTGGTAATTTCCATCTGCATTGTCATTGGATACTTGTGATACCCGTTTTTCTTTAAAAAATTTACTTTTTCTCTGTCAATCATTGTCATTTCCCCGCAATATTGTTAACAAACGGCCCTACGGCCGGATTACCCATGGTTTTCAGCTGCGGGCACATCTGAAACGATGTGCCCGTAATCATGCTGAATGTGATTAGCACATACCTGCGCTGTTGGTCTTGCTGATTTCGATGCTCCAGTAAAGGTTAGCAGCTTTCTTTGCAGCCTTCTTTGTTAACTTCATTGTAAGATTCTCCTTTCTTTAGATTTAATGTGAGTGTGATTAGCACATACCTGCTGTGTTGGTCTTGCTGATTTCGATGCCCCAGTAAAGGTTAGCAGCTTTCTTTGCGTTCTTCTTTGTAAGCTTCATGGTATAGTCCTCCTTTCCCTAATATTTTGAATCATGATTAGCACAATCCTGAGCTGTTGGTCTTGCTGATTTCAATGCTCCAGTAAAGATTGGCGTTCTTGTTTCCTTTCTTCTTAAGCTTCATGTTCTTTCTCCTTTCTCTAGATTCTTATTAGCAAAAAGCTCCACAGTTGAGCTTCGGTGCTTCGTAAGCAGCGTACAGTGTCGCCTTGCCGCGACGAGCCTTTTTCTTTAACTTCATCATGCTATAGTCACCTCCTTGTCATTAATTAATTCCAAGAATCCGTTTAATGACTGGATTGTGTCATATGTCAGAAGTTCGTCGGGTATTTCAATTCCGAACTTTTCTTCAACCGTGCAGATAAAATTTATGAAGGAAAACGAATCGGCTATGAACTCCTGAAGGTTAACATCGTTATCACTTCCGATGGTGCAATCGATGCCGAGTTCGTTAAAAACTTCTGCCATAAGCTGTCTTTTTTTGTCCATCTCTACTCCTTTCTGTATTCATATAAGCCGGGGATCCTTTCGGTGAAATATTCTTTTCCCATGGACCCTATCAGGCTGTCTATACAATCTTTTTCAATCGGGCACATCAGTTTACCTTCTTTTAATGCCTTGGGGCAGATGGTATTCATGCATGCTCCGTAGAATGCACATTCACGACACTCTTCTCTGAGATTGGTTTCTTTTGTAATGTCAAACCACTCTGTCGGCGAATCGCCTTTGGATACGTTGCCAAGAGGCTTCTCAAAATCCGAGGTGCATTTGTAGATGCTTCCGTCGGCTCCGATTACGTAATTGTCCGCCTTGCAGGCAAAGCAGGAGTTGCTCCTTGAATCCAGTACGTTTAAGTGGGTAAGCTTCTTCATGCGCTTTTCCGACTTATCCCTTAAGGCTTCGTTCAAAAGATCGATTTCTTCCTGCTCGGTAAGAAGTTCCTTTCTTAAGGCGTTTACGCTTTCTCCGCCCCAGTCCTTCACCGCATGGAAGGTAATGGAAAATCTTTCGTCCTTACCGAAGTTCTCATAGAAGATGTTTTCCGCTTCTTCCCGCTTCTCTTTGCTTGCCTTGAGGCAGTTGCATCTGATGCTTATTGAGAAGCGGTTGCCGGTAACTTCGTCGCTGATTCTTTTTAAGTTTTCAAAGATTACGTCGTAGGTCCCGCCCTTGTTCTTAAGGCACCTTAATCTGTCGTGATCTTCTTTTAATCCGTCGATGCTTACCTGATAATCAATCACTCTGCAAGCCGCAAGTCTTTTGAAGTTCTCCATGGTGAGGAGGTAACCGTTTGTGGTAACTCCTGCGAAGTACGCCACTTTTTTCTCCTTGCACAGTGTCCTTAACTTGGCTGTCAATGCTTCGATTACGTTTAGTGCCAGGAGCGGCTCGCCTCCGAACCAGTTTACGAAGAGAACTTTTTTCCCGCCAAGGAATTTCTCTGTAAATCTGACCACGTCGTCGATTGTTCTTTCGCTCATCATAATCGGCTTGAACTCTTCATAGCAGTAAACGCATTTGAAGTTGCATCCGGATGTGGGAATCAGTGTCAGTGTTAACTTTTCATCTGTTAATAGTTTTTGTTTTTTGCTTTCGACAAGTTTGAACTCGTCTGTGTCCCCGTCTATGAGGTACCCTTTCTCTTTCAAGAGGTTTTCAATAACCGGATTGGAGTGTTTGCTTTCTTTTCCCTCCAGGAAGTTCTTTGCTTCCTCCTGCAGGTCCTTGTCGTAAATCTTCATGATGCTTTCAAGACCTGTCAGGGAATTGTATAAATATGTAGCCCCCTCTTGATTGAATCTGTAGTTAAATCGTGATGCTTTCATCTTAGTTCTTCCCTTTTCTTATCTTCCGAAGAGCCATTCCCAAATATCATCAAACATTTCTTTTTTCCTCCTTTTTTTCTTGTTTTTTCTTTCGTTTTTTTGTTTCTGTTTATCTTGTAACTAAACCATAACAGACATTTTTTTAATAGGGAATGATAACTCCGTTAGCGTTGCCTTAAAGTGGCGAACGTAAAAAAAAGAGGGTTGACGGGGGTATTTTTATACATTTTTTGTGCGTTTAGGCATATAAAAACACCTGCACGTTTTTGTTCGTACAGGTGAAAGTGATTTAGGTATTATTCGGTTTTACGTAACGTAGGTTAGGCTTTGAAGGATGCTCTGGTGATAAATACCTCCGGCGTAACCTCCATATCCAGCCTTCCGCTTAGCTCTTCGAGAGTCCTCCTGACATTCTTAAGACCAAGTCCGTGATTCCTGGTATCCTTCTTGGAGGTTTTGGTCATTTCTTCTTTGTTACGTTTGAGGCTTTCCTCGGAAAGTGTATTCTTAATCTCTATCAGGGCATATTCGCGCCCCTGAGAGAAGTTAATGTCAAGCTCCGCAGGACCGGTACATTTCTTTAGTTCCTCAGTGGCATTGGCCAAAAGATTGGAATAAATGGTGCAGAGCTTAATCTGGTCCACCTTGGTCCTGATACTGCCGCTTACATGGACTTTAACGTTCTCGGGAAGGATATTGGTATAGTGGTTGGTAAGAATATCTATAATGTCGTTGCCGGTTTCATAACAGTGGGCGCGTATCTTCTCTATTCCGCTTTCCATGCCCCTTATGTAGTCCGATAAGGCATCAATGTCGCCTTTTTGGGTAAGCTGGCCCAGGCAGATTATATGGTTGCCTATGTCGTGTCGGAACTTTCTGGTATCCTCCTCACGCTCTAAAAGGGTTTCATAGTACCTTGACTGCATGGCTGTAATCATCTTTTCATTTTCGCGAAGCTCCACAAGCTTCTTGTTGGTCTTCTCTACGTATATGGAGAAAAGCCCCAGCAGGCAGATGCCCGCATAAGAAAGAATGCAGAGGGCAAAGGCCATATTCTTAAAGCCTTCGTTGTCTATATGCTTTCTGGCCCAGTTAAGTCCCGATACGGTAAAAAGCATGACTGAAGCCATGAAGATTACCGAATAGATGACTCTGTTGCTTTTTATCATTACAATGGGGTTCTTCTTTTTCCTCCTGCGATAGAAATAATATGCCAGGAAAAGAAGAAGCTCGATTGCGTAGATAACAAGCTCATGAATTACGTCACCGCTCTCGCTGTCGGTTCCCGTAATCAGCCATTCATCTATTGTAAGAAGCAGCTCCGATATACAGTTTATTACAAAGAAAACAATGAGGGTTCTGCTGATGCGCTCCGTAATCTTACACTTAAGCGCGCACATCAGTATTATGATGGGAAGCACATGGGCAAAAACCGGAATGGACGATGAGGTGGAATGAGGCGAAAGAAAACAGAATGCCAGAAACACCACTCCGCCGACTATGGGCGCGATTATTGACTTTATTTTTTCGTCATACAAGAAACCGTAAACAAGGTAGTAAGACAAACACTCAATAAAATAAAGAAACAGCCATGCCAAAGCAATCATTCTTCATTCCTCCTGTACTTCACGTCATAGGCGATGTATCTGGCTTCAAAATCCTTCAATTTTCTGGCTGAAACACCTATTTTTTCTTTGCCTATGGTCACGACGCCTTTGTCGTAGGAGCTTATCCATCTCATGTTGATTACGTACTGGCGATGTATACGTACAAAGAATTCCTTGGGAAATGTATCTTCTACTTCCTGAAGGGTTATTTCTTTTCTGAAAATCTTGTTGTTCACAAGAAATTCGCAGTAGCCGTTATAGGATTGAATGTACTGGATTTGTTTGAATTTAATTTTGTAAAGAATGCGCTGATAGAAAAGGTCAATACTTTCGTCGGTATTGACAAGTTTACACGCGGCAGTCAAAGCCTCTTCGATTTCAGACCTGACAAAGGGCTTCGTGACGAATCTGAAGGCTCTTATACGAAAAGCCTCCTTGTATCTTTCGATGGCTGCCGTAGCCATAATGATGATGCAGTCGGGATTTCTCTTGAAGACATACTCTCCCGTTTCAATTCCGTCTATGCCGGACATTTCGATATCAAGAAAGATTATGTCGAAATAATCCTTCTGAGATATTAACTCTTCACCCGATTGGAAGGCGCAGACTTCGTAATCTTTCGCTCTCCCGGGCAATAATTCCCTGATCATGGAATCCAAATAAGAAAGGATTTCCTTTTGATCGTCAACAATGGCAATCCTTATCATGCTTCCGTCCCCCCGAACTTCATAATACAATTATATATCGCGAACGGAGGTGTCACAACCTATTTTTTGCGAAATAATGCGCGAATATTAGCATTTATATTGCCATAATGCAGCTGCTATTAGTCATTATTAAGAAAAATAAACGATTTGAGGAGCAATCCATGTGCCGGCGCTGTAGGACCTGCCGCCTCTCTATTGCATGCTTCCAGCATAGTCTTTACATCTTGTGGCTCTCTGATGCCTAATCCCACCCACATAAGAGTTCCTGCAATAATGCGCACCTGATTGTAAAGAAAACCCGTGCCTGATACGCTGATAATGACCTCGTCGCCTTCTTTTGCAACCTTTATGTCGGTAATGGTGCGAACAGTGGTCTCTGCGGTGGTGTTGACACTGCAAAAGCTCTTAAAATCATGCTCGCCTATGAGATATGCAGCGCCCTTATTCATAAGGGCAATATTCAGAGGACGGCGCTCGTGGAAGGCGTAGAGCCGCCTCGTAGGGGGCATAAACTCTGCGTTATATATGTGATACTCATATGTCTTCTCGGTGTTACAGTGGCGTGGGTGAAAGTCGGGAGTCACCTCCCTGGACCATACGACTCTGATATCTTCGGGAAGACGAGTGTTTAGGGCAAAAGAATATTTGTCCGCCGGCATCTTCATGTCGGTGTCAAAGACGCACATGCTGGACATACTATGGACTCCCGCATCGGTACGGCTGGCGCCGATGACCTCGGTGGGGGTGCCTGTAAGGTCCGTAAGTGCTTTATTAAGTTCTCCTTCGATGGTGGGCGCATTGTCCTGGACCTGCCAGCCGCTGTAGGCCGTGCCGTCGTAGGCTACGCACATAAGAACTCGTTTCATATTAAATCCGTCATTATTTTAAAAGAATGCGAAGGGCAATAATTACGCCTAAATACAGCGCAAGGACAAGATAGCCCATTGCATCCCTTCTGTGGTATTTAAGGGGTTTCATCTTGGTACGACCTTCACCGCCTCTGTAGCAGCGGGCTTCCATGGCCATTGCAAGGTCGTTGGCACGTCTGAAGGCCGATACGAAAAGGGGCACAAGAAGTGGCACAAGGGCCTTAACACGCTTAAACATGTTGCCGCTGTCAAAGTCGGCACCCCTGGCCATCTGGGCCTTCATTATTTTGTCCGTCTCTTCCATGAGGATGGGGATAAAGCGAAGGGCTATGGACATCATCATGGATATCTCATGGACGGGAACATGTATGATTTTTAAGAATCCGAGGCCCTTTTCCAGGCCGTCCGTTAAGTTATTGGGGGTGGTGGTAAGGGTCATGACCGAGGAACCTATTATCAAGAAGGTAAGTCTTATGGCCATAAAACCTGCGGTCTGAATACCCTGTTTCGTAATCTTTAACTTCCACCATGTAAATACCACGTCACCCTGGGTCAAAAAAAGATTTAACACCACGGAAAAAACAAGGAGGAAAGCGATGGCTTTCATACCTCTTACCATAAAGGAAAAAGGAACCTTGGAGGCTTTTATGATAAAAATCAGGAATAAAAGCGCGGGTATGTATCCGTAGAAGGATTTTGTGATAAACAGGGAAGTTAAAAATATAAGGGTT
>JAEEGL014117631.1_pt1 | contig 13115 bp, 10 predicted proteins | sample 9134231 | NCBI WGS metagenome assembly JAEEGL01 (sample SAMN16246548, study PRJNA631951) | gut metagenome | biome: gut microbiome; feature: rumen; material: fiber-attached | host: Bos | place: Iran: Karaj | collected 2018-10 | reverse complement strand
TTAAAAAGCTTAATAAAACGGTATATTCATATAAAAAAAACATAATTATAATAAGTACCATTAAATTGAAATAAGAACGGTAAAACTACAATCTTATTTTAATTTAACTTGTAAAATTGAAATAAGTTGGCTATAATGATAGTGATAATTGCAACTTGGCACATCCACAAGATTAGAAACGCCTAAATACTCATTGTTGTTATTACGATTTGTTCCGCCCATCAACCGTGGAGAAATGGAGATGACACCATGAACAAGAACCGTGCAGGTTATTACAGAACCAATCTGACCGGAGAAGCAGCCTACCAGTCCTTCGTACCCAGCCCGCTGCCGCCGGAACCTTTTATTGAACCGGATCAGGATATGATTGGACTGCTGATCAACGCCAATACCCAAATCGCGACATTAAATGAAATCGCAAAACGCATCCCAAACATGAATCTCTTTGTTTCCATGTATGTGCGCAAAGAAGCACTGATGTCTTCACAAATTGAAGGCACCCAGGCCACCCTGGAAGATGTGTTCGACCCTACGCTGGACACGAACCTCAATCGCGACGTGGCAGACGTAATCAATTATATCAAGGCAACCGAATATGCCATCCGGCGATTGGAGACGCTGCCTCTGTGCAACCGGCTGCTACGGGAAACTCACGCCATCCTGATGGAAAATGTTAGAGGCCAGGAGAAGAACCCCGGCGAGTTCCGGCATTCCCAAAACTGGATTGGAGGCCAGGGCAGCACACTGAAAACCGCACGTTATATTCCCCCCAACCAGGAAGACATGACCATCGCCATGTCAGACCTGGAAAAATTTATAAACGAAGATAACACAACAGATCATCTGATCCGGGCAGCGCTGATCCATTACCAGTTTGAAACCATCCATCCCTTCCTGGACGGCAACGGGAGAATCGGCCGCCTGCTGATTACCCTGTACCTGATGGAGAAGAAACTGCTCACCACGCCTGCACTGTATATCTCCTATTTTCTGAAACGAAACCGGATAGAATATTATGACCGGATGACCGAGGTACGCAACAAAGGCGATTACGAGCAATGGATCCGGTTCTTCCTGCAAGCCGTTTATGAATGCGCCGCCGATGCTATTTCTACCATTGATAAACTGGCCGCGCTGCATGAAAAAAACGAAGCTGCCATATTAGCAATGGGTCGGGGAGCGAAAAACACGCTGTCGGTTTTTCATTATCTGGAAGCAAACCCTATCATTGACATAAGAAAAACCGCGGAAGCCACCGGTCTGTCTTTTAACACCGTGACCGCCGCGATAAAAAAGCTCACTGCTATGAAGATTTTGATTCAAACAACCAACGCATCCCGCAACCGCACCTTTGCTTACACGAAGTATTTGGATTTGCTGCGGGATGGGACGTAAAAGAAGTCCGGCTGTTAGCGCCGAGCTGAAACAACTCTAGGGGGGCTAAAAATTCCCGGCGCTAATACGGCCAAACATTGTCACTCTTGCTTATAAAGAGAACAATGTTTAAACCCAGTGTTACAGCTCCGATTTTTTGTCCGATTGGGACAACCCGCCCCGACAGAAACAATTAAACATACGAATCCCTTTAATCCCATAATAACGAGCAAATGCAACATTTTCCCAAGAATTTTCATCTTCAGACAAGATGTTATCAAACGTATTACAACCGCTTAAAAAATCTTCTATCCGGCTTCTTTTCTTAAACGAAGCTTTATAGGAAAAAATGTTTTGATTGCCTTTACATTCCAATTTCCATTGATGAACAGCTGACAACAAATCTCGAGTCTCTATAAAGTGTTCATGCAAATGATGTGCCATAATACCGGAAGACACTATAAAATAAACTGTTCCTACACTAACCAAAAACACCTTTACTCTTTTTGAGAGTAATTCAATACCCAATTCGTTTTGAGCACGCATTATTACGCCTGTAGCAAGAATAAGCTGCACAGTTCCCGGAAATGCGCTGCGCAAAGGAAACTCTGGTGAAAACAGCATGATGGCTGACATGCCAAATGCCAAAGCACAAAAGATCTTCGCCAACATAATATCTTTTTTTAAGCTTAAAACCATTTCATTATTCAAATCAGGGTATTTCCCACAACTATAATCTAAACTATGTAAAGAACGAATACAATAATGCCACAAAAAGAATTGCCAGAGAAATACTTCGGTAAGATTTTTAAAGCGATGCAAAAAACCATCAATGCTAAACCAGATACGGTTATCTAATCTTACCGCATTCCCGGGTGCTAAAATCAGCAACGCATAACCTAATATAAGGCCTGACAATCCTGTAAACATCCATGTTTCAATTCCAATCTTATCGTTTCTATGTATAAAAAGAAACAATGATAATGAAACAATAACCCAGCAAATACTGTTTTCATTCGTCAAACCGATAAGCATTCCATAAACAAACATTCCACATGTAAACCATCTGCTTTTTGCAAATTTTATATGAAAAAAATAATATTTGCGAATATAAGGAAGCAGAAACCCTAGTAACAAAACGGTTGGCCATAAATAATTACATGCTCCCACAAGCCAGAAAAAAACCGGCGAAAACCGCGGAGTAAAAACCCATAAAGAAAAGAATACCCATAAAAGGAAACTTTTTTTTAAATCAAAAGAGATGACTCCTCGATGGGTACACCAGTAAATTTCTAATATCAACAATATTGAAATCGCTGCATTATAAAAATTAAATACATCTTTCCCAAACCATAAAAAAATCTGAGATATCGTATTATTTACAGTTCTTCCGCTCCATGTAAAATAGCTAGACCATTGGGAAGCAATCAAATCACTCAAGGACGAAACCCGTATTGCGTCTTCAGTTAGTGGCACATACATAGGCTTTCCCTGCCAAATAAAGGAATACACATAGTCATCACCAAAAATCATAGGCATAAAGTAATTGAACAGGAAAAAGAACAGATAAAGTGCAGCACAAAAAAACAAAGTATAGTATGTGTTGTATTTTCTCAATTCAACCAATTACCCCCTTACGTGCAAACTGCGGTTAGTAACACCGGCAGAAATGTACGGGAAAAAGTAACACTGTACATGAAATACAGGACAGCCCATTCTATTTGAATAAGCTGTCCTGTTGTCATTTTGCAATCCACTGTAGATATCAGGACTTATTTACCATAGCGGTTAATCCACCCTGGGAAAACATCAGATTCTTGCAGGCAACTCAGTCATCTGACCAGAATCTGAATTTTAGAAACACTTCCGTTTGAGTATGTCATCCATGCGGGAAAAATTTTACAAAACAGCCCTTTTTACGGGAAACAGTTAATATCTCCCTACGCTGTCATCATTTTCCCTTTTTCCTCTAAGTAAAATATAATCCGTATCATTAATATCAAGATCATCATATGGTATATTTGTCCCTGTCCCTACATATATATACACCTCACCAGTACCCTTAACGATAAGAGTACCATGCTCTATTATAGTTCTTCTCTTATAGCAATGATTATTTGCGTCCCAGTCTTTATATCCGTTCTCACGGTAATATCTGTTATTCGAGTTATTCTCAACATCATAACCAGTAACTTTTACGAAAATATTGGAGTCCTTCGGACCATTATTATTATATTTGTCAAACTCCAAATCAGGTACCTGTTTATAGCTATCTTTAATTGTCACGTTTTCTGCCGACTTCACTACAACGTAATACTTACCGTCTTTAAACTTGTAAATCTCACCTCTCGTAAAGTTTAGCGTTTTTCCAGTCATATTCACACGATCGGTTTCAATATAAGCTTTTATAGCGCTAGAAATGCAATCTCCATACCAGTTAGTCATACCATTCTTGACATTGCTGTTCGCGCTGGTTATCTTAACGCCTGTGTCATTACCTGTAATCAAATATTTGTCCTCGCCATATTCATTTTTGCCATCTAGTCTTACCTGTACTTCAAGCCCTCTGGAGTCCTTATCATTATATTTACCATCAGATTTTACCAACCCCAGCACGTCATTGTGCTGACTCTTAGGGTCCAGTGCCAACTGCACGCCGACAACTCTCACATCGTCGGATTTGAAAGTTCCATTCGGATCAGGATCATTATGATCAATATAATCATATTCGAGCCTTATTCTAAGTCCATTTCTCTGCTCGCTGCCAGCTGTAGCGGCCCATGATTGGCTTACTACATAATCAGAATACAAATACATGGAATTTTTATCGTAATTTGGATTCTCCACAACTGTTTTTTTATCAGCATTCAAATCCAACTCTGTATCAATTCCCTGCAGCCAGGCAAAAATATTTTGCGACTGTGATGCAATTAACTCTCCATCTACCAGAAACTTCATACCTTTATTTCCTTCACCCGGAACAAAGTGCCCTAACATGATTTCTTCATCTATTGCCATGTCAGCAGTTACATTATTACGATTCCTGCCCAGCAAATATTTCACTTGTTCCTGAGTCAAGCCAATAAAATGTTTTGCAATATTTATCAATGCACCCTGATCCATCGCAAGGCGTTCTGCCTTGGTAGCAGCATCCTCATAATAGGACGTCGGATCTGCCGATTTCCAACCGGTGCCGCCTCCACTGGAACCGCCTTCACCGTTGCCACCAGTTTCACCGCCAGATTCGCTGCCGCCAGTACCACCGCCGCCACCAGTTCCACCACCGGTTTCGCTGCCGCCAGTACCGCCGCCGCCACCAGTTCCACCACCGGTTTCGTTTTCGCCACTACCACCACCGGCTCCGCTGCCGCCAGCACCACCGCCACCAGCCCGATTACTACCGCCGATGGCTGCCGTCACATACTCGGGGTGATCGCCACTGTCAAGCAATGCACTGATGGTTTCCTTAAATCCCGATTTCGAGACTGCAAAAGCTATAACAGCGCAAAATGCAAGAATTAAAGCAAACTCAACTAACCCCTGTCCTTTTTCGCTTTTCATTTTCCTAAACCAATACAACATAATGGTTTCCCCCGCAACTTTCCTCAAATGATCATACTGTCCATGAATGAATTGAAATACAGAACTTGATTCTATCACTATATACAAACTAAAAAACCTGCAAAAAGCACTTGCTCCAATGTAGGGATGCCCGACTTACGCTCACCCGTTCCCTTTGATATTCCCAATCTTGAGCCAATCATCATTAATACCGGAATACAGAATCATCGTAGCGTCACCTTTATAAACATATACATCGCCATTATCCATCGTCAAAACAGTGCCGCGTTCTTTTATGGTTTTGGGTTTAAAACTATGACTCGCGCTGTCATAGCCAACATCTTTATTATCCATTCTGTCATTCTCATGCCAGTATCTAACGTCTTGGGTAGTAAATTTAACAAAAATATTATTAGGGCTCTTGGTAGGATCATACAAAGGAATACTTGAGCGACTAATAGGCTGCGTTCCGTCCGCAATTGCAACGTAGTAATTGCTTGTTCCGGGCACATTTATAATATCGCCTTTGTTAAATGTCATATCTACTTTATTGGTGTTTTCGATAGTTGTAGCTTTGCCTGCAATATACTCCTTCACCAACCGATAATCCCCTTCACCATACCAGTTATAGGATCCCAAACCACTTTCATTACCCGTCACAACGGGAACACCCGTATCCTTTACGGTGATATACGGATTACCGTTAGCATCCTTTCTTACATTCACATCAAGCCCAGTAGATGACTCCGTATTGTATGTGCCGTTTCCCAATACCTGATTATTCTGGCTTCGGGGATCTATCATAACGTGAGCACCAATCACCTTCACCTGACCAGCACTTGTATAGCCACCGGGGGGAGCATATTGGCCGGAATAATCGTATTCCAGTCTCAGTTTGACGCCATTACTCTGCATTGAACCAACAGTCGTATCATCCACCCAGCCCTGACTGACCACGTAATTAGAAACCAGATAATTATAATTGGGATCATACATTACGGAATCCGGGTCAGTTGGATTTTTCATCCATTGGAAAATTGCTGTAGGATTTGTTAATATCGATTCAGTTACTTTCATACCCGGTGTTTTCCCGTTATTTGGCTTAATATGACACAAACGCAACTCTTCATTAAGGCCCGTTTTTCCCATATCGGCAGTGTTATTTGCATTGTTTTTCAATAAGGCTATTACTTCACCTTGCGTCTTATCCATAAAAAAGAGTGCAATGTTTGCCAACGCCGTCTGATCAGCGCCAAGACGATCTAACCGGGCAGCTTCTTCCGTAAAATCTACGGTAGTGGCACCGCCATCCAGTGATGCGCTGCCGTTTTTATACGATTTTTTAAAATACTCATTGGGAACTATCGTCCCACAATCAAAGCCAGTGTAATTAATAGGGGCTGGAGGTTCTGTAGGAGTTTCACCACCACCAGGGGTATCACCACCACCGGGAGTATCACCACCACCGGGATTAACGACACCACCGTTCTTCTTACTACCGCCGATAGCGGCCGTCACATACTCAGGGTGATCGCCACTGTCAAGCAATGCACTAATCGTTTCGCCAAATCCTGTTTTCGAGACGGCCCAGGCGATGACAGCGCAAAACGCAAGAATTAAAGCAAACTCGACCAGTCCCTGTCCTTTTTGCGTCAACAGTTTCTTCCATTCTTCCCTACATTTTGTGCTTATTTTACTCATAGCGACCTCCAGTATAAAAGCATACCAAAACCGCTTTCAATGTTCCCACGGTCGTGATAATTCAAACTGCATATATTTGTTGCAATTGTCTCACACACCACAATCTCACTAAAAACGAATCCCTGTACACTCTTACCCAAACTTCGCCAACAATCAGTACGAATTTGGTTTGCCCAATGTTTCGAAAATAAACGGATCCAACACTTTTCCGTCCTCTATACTTCCATCGGCTCTTGTCTGGTATTCTGTACGGTAGTTGATTAGGAGAAGGGTATCGTCAGCTGTGTCAATTTGCTCTTCGCCAGGCCCTATATTGAAATGCTCATTCCATGGCCATAAAATATTCCTTATTACCGGATCATTTTTGTATTCTTCATACAGTGCTTTCCAGTTATTATATAAATTTTGTTTTTCAGGATATCGCAATTTTTCAAACCAATCTTTGCTATCCATTTGTTCTGCTGTTACACCCAGCCTATCCAGCAACTTCTGCCTGATTTCAGGAGTCAAAGCAGCATTCGCCTCTTCAATTCGTTGTTTGTTAGCATCGGATACAGCTTTAATATCAGCATCTGTATAGGAAGTATTTTCCAAGAAGTTTTCTTGTTTCCATTGCATGCTGCTCGAAGCCTGAATATATATATCTTTTGTTATAATATTTCCACGGAATTTTCCCGTCAGATTTTGGACATGTTCAAAACCGGATATTGGAGCATAAATAACCCCTTTAAACTCTCCTCCAGTAAATTCATATTTTATCTGTGTTGTGTCCGCTGATAAGAAAACAATAATTACAGGTCTGTTCGTAGTAACAGCGTTGCCTATAATTTTAACTTGATTAATTCCTTCAACAAGAATGTATACCGGTTCGTTTTCATTACCAGGAATAGGTTCATTGATTGCTATTTCAAGATTCTTAATCGTATCATTTTCGTTATTTAGTCTCTTCAACAAAATATGATAAATATTGGTAGGCGTACCCCCACCACTCACAGTTTGTTGTTGGAAATTATTAACATCAATAGGATCATCAGGTTTAGCCGGAATAAACCGGTCATTAGAAATAGTAGGTTGCCAATTTGAATCTACAAAAGCCCCATTATTATAGTAAAAGTTCGTTGTATCATTACCAATACACGCTGCTTCATATTTCCAATAAGGATTTGAAGGCTGAGGCTGTATTATTTTGATATAGCAATTTGTTAATCTGTTATCCGCGGTCAATATATAATAAGTATCATCACCATCTGTTTTACCACAGCGAATCAGATAGTTTGTGTTAGGGATTTTATGATAACATACTATATAGGTTTTTCCATTACTTTGGAAAGTTGTATATTCGTCATTTGAAGTTAGCAAATAGTAGTCATCATCAACCTTGTAATATACTCCTTGGCCCGTTGCACCGGAAACAGTATATTTCGCTCGACAGGTTGCATTCGATGTAGCACTCGCTTGCGTAATTGTGAATGCATTACTGCCGGTGAAATCATTTGCACTTCTAACATCAACATGTGGACCATTTAATTTCTTTTTAAATGCGTCTAAATACGCTTTTGTATCAAATGTAGTATCGATAATGGGATCATTAATCAAAGTTGTATTACCACTGCTCCCTGCGCCCCCCATTTGTTCATACCAATGATTTTGATTAGTATTCGTAGCGTCGTCATCTCCAGCTGGACCAGGAGTAGAAGATTCAAAATATATACCTGTTGGAGTACCATCTACCAGACTATTGCGATGGGTATAAACCATATCCCCCTGAAATGACTGATGTATACTTCCGTCAGCATCAATATTATTACGGGTAAACAAAGACTCACTAAACGTAAATAAATTGTCAAATATTGATGTATGGGTTATTGTAGCAGTACTCCCCCCTCCGGGATTTGAACCCGGCGTCCCCGGCTGAATCAATGCAACAGCACCGGCGCGGACCGTTTCATTATACTTATTGGTAAGCAATGGTAAAAAGCGCAGCGGCACAGTTTCATATAAACCAATACGATAAAAAATCTCATCCGCTACAGCATAATTCGCTCCACTTTTTTTCAGGCCTTTTAACGCATAGTGAGAATATTTGTCACTGTAAACCTTCTCGCCTAAATTTATAATATTTCTGTAGATATACTCATCAGCGGCTCGATCCGCATCCGGATGTTTTCCGCCACGGGTCTTAGAACCACCAATGACATATTCTTGATCTGCATTGCCATTTGTATTATCGTCAATGGTATCTTTAACGCCTGTTGTCTTAGTCTGGCTATCCAAATATGCCCGCCCGCCAGCCAGTGCAGCCGCATCGGCCACGTTTTGCAGGCGTGCCTTATGCATGTACAAATTGCCTATGTCGTATCCTATGCCCAGGCAGCCAAATATAATGGGCAACAGCAAAGCCGTCAGCACCAGGATGGCGCCGCTCTCCTGTTTTAAATATTTTAAATCTTTTATTTTTTCTGAAACTTTATGGTAGAACGACATAATCTCACTCCTCCCCGCAGAAGATGAAAACCTTTACACATATAAAATCACAGGATGCTACGACCCCTTAATAGGAATCCGTAAATCCCGATAATTTCTTCCTTATAAAACACACACTTACACACATTAATTATAATATTATTTTCCGCACAAATCAATAGTTAGTAGTATCACAAAAACAAAAATAATTCAAATTTTCAACGTTTTTCCCACTTCCAGACCGCAGCGTTCTGCTTCCCCGGCAGTCATCTCCAACACCGCCCAGGCCTTTGGACACATACTCAATCCAAGCCAGGGACGCAAATTCTTTACCACTTTTACAATGTTATATTCTTTATCCAGGTACACTACATCAATCGCAAATCGCATAAAGCACATATGCACACTGTTGCAGGGTGCAAGAAACAGTCCTGTTGCTGCCGGTAACTTTTTACGGAACATTAAGCCGGCAAACCGGGTAAAAAAAGAATCTGCCAGTAATACATCTAAAAAAGGAGCACCCGCTGGCGCTCCTTTTATAAACATTATTTGCTTTTTCATAGTTTCATTTCATCAATACACCCATGCTGCGCACAATCGAAAAAATAGGAGGCACCAATATTACAACGAATAATGCCGGGAAAATAAATAATACCAGGGGAAACAGCATCTTTACCGGAGCTTTTAAAGCTGCTGCTTTTGCTTTTTGCCGGCGTCTTTCCCGCATATTGTCTGCCTGGTTGATCAACGTCCGCCCCAGACTGGTCCCCAGCCGTTCCGCCTGAATAACTGCGGTAATAAACAAATACATATCTTCCAAATCACAACGCTGCGCTACAGCCTGTAACGCCCGTGCACGGGGAGACCCCATCTGGACATCCTGCTGCATATGGCGAAACTCATCAACCAAAGGTCCTGTCATGCGATCCGTAATCTTACGCAAAGCCCCGTCAAACGAAAGACCCGCCTGTACACTGACACTTAATAAGTCAAGTACTTCCGGCAACTGTTTTTCAATAATTCTTTGCCGCTCCCGTATAATGGAATTTAAATACGCAAACGGAAGCACCGCACCAATAATCAGACACGCCCACACAAAGAAAATACCCTGTGCCGTAGAAAATGGTCTGGTAGAAGTCATATAGATGGCTACTCCCAGCGCAACCGCCTGACACAACAGCCATACAATTATAACACGGTTTACGCTCCATTTTCCCTGTTTACCGGCCAGCATCAATTTTCTTTCAATCGTGGCATTAATTTCAGATGGCGCAAAACGCAGCAGAAATTTTTCCGCCTGATGAAACAAGGGCATTACAGTTCGATCTAAAATCGGAGTTCGTGATAATTCATCTGCCCGCGACTTTATCACACGATCTCCATCACCCTGTAAATCCTTGAGCCGTTGATGCACCTGATTGCCCGGCGCAATTTTTGTTTTGATAATATAATACAAAACAAAAAAGAGAAATACCGTTAGCAAAAAGGAAATAAGCAAAACGGTTGCTTTCATCCCCTTCACTCTCCTTCAAAGTGATTCTTGGTGTTTTTTAAAAAGCTCTTCGGCAATTCCACACCGTTCATCTTGAACTTTTGCAAGAACATGGGCTGCAAACCACTTGCTTCATAATAACCCACAGATCTCCCGTTTTCATTAATCCCGGTCTGTACATATGTGAATAGATCCTGCAAGACGATCGTATCGCCTTCCATCTTCTGTACTTCCGTAATGTAGGTGATTTTCCGGCTGCCATCCTGAATACGGGACTGCTGAATAATCAAATCCAGTGCAGAGGCAATCTGTTCCCGAATGGCACGTACCGGTAACTCCATACCCGCCATCATAACCATGGTCTCCAGACGACTTAAGATATCACGGGGACTGTTCGCATGACCGGTTGTCAAAGAGCCGTCATGACCTGTGTTCATTGCCTGTAACATATCCAGCGCTTCACCGGAACGGACTTCGCCGACGATAATACGATCCGGACGCATACGCAGTGCATTGCGCACTAAATCACGAATGGTAATAGCGCCTCTTCCTTCCAGATTGGCAGGACGGGATTCCAGCGTAACTACATGCTGCTGCTGCAAACGCAATTCAGCAGCATCTTCAATGGTTACGATACGCTCTTTATCCGGTATAAAAGAAGACAATACATTCAGAGTGGTTGTTTTACCGGAACCGGTACCACCGGATACCATGATATTCAGGCGCGCTTTTACACAAGCCTGCAAAAACTCTGCCATCTCTTCACTTAACGTACCAAATCCCACTAAGTTGTCAATGGAAAGCGGATTTTTGGTAAATTTACGGATCGTCACACAAGGCCCGATCAAAGACAAAGGCGGCACAATCGCATTCACACGGGAACCGTCTGCCAAACGGGCATCTACTAACGGCGATGATTCATCAATACGCCGCCCTAAGGGCGCAACAATGCGCTCAATGATCGTCATCAGATGAGCATCATCGTGGAACTGAACATTTGTTAACTGCAGCTTGCCTTTCCGTTCTACAAAAATCTGCTTGGGTCCATTAATCATTACTTCCGTAATGGTCTCATCCTTAAGCAATGGCTCGATCGGACCAAGGCCTAATATTTCATCACAAATATCAGCTACAATACGCGCCCGTTCCCCACGGGGAATAGACATCGGATTGTCATCTAATACCCGTTGACAATAAGCAGAAATTAATTCCTCAACTTCTGCACGTGTGTGACTGTTGCTGGTCAGGAACTGCTGTTCCGCCTCAGTCATCTCATCTACAATACGACGATGGATGGCCAGCTTCAATTCCTGATAGTTATCCTCTTTTGCCTCCGCCTGGCGTCTGCCAAATATAGGTTTTTGCTGAATGGGTTCCCCGGCAGGGCATCCCAGACGTTCCAACAATAAAGACATTTCTGTCACTCCAATCCACGCCGCTTTTATTTATAGTAAGCCAATACTATGATTGACTAATTTTCTGCCTTATAATCTTTTCGCATATGATATACTATGCTGTATCTATCCGGTACAACAATTTCCATGATAGGAGACCGCTCACCCAGCACCATGTTAATTGTCACCACAATATCATCACCGGATGTTGTGATGTCTAAGGGGTTGCTCGCAGGTTTATAAAGACCTGTAACCAGGTTTGGTCTGAATTGTTTTGTTCCCGAGTTAAAATAATAACTTTTAATATCCGCATCGGTAACTCCCGTGGGTGACGAAATCGCCCTCTCCCTTGCAGCAGACCGTGCAATACTACTTAACGTACTGTAATCATAAAACAACATGCCGCTATATATAATAGCAAAAATTAACAGGAGGAAAAACGGAAAAACCAACGCAAATTCAACCAGCGATTGGCCCTTTTGTTTTTTCATAAAATCCCCCCCTTCCTGTAACAAAGGAACCCTTGCCCTCTTTCCAAAAAAAAGAGGGCAAGGTGAAACCAATTAGTTAAGATTAGAAGCAGCAACTTTAATCTTGGACTGAGCATTAGAGAATGTGCTGGTAACATCAGACTGCATTCCGGAAGAGCTAAACATCATGTAAGCCAGAACAGCTACGAATGCAAGAATCAGTGCATATTCTACTAAACCCTGACCTTTTTCTTCTCTAAAGAATTTTCTCAAAGTAACTAACATTTCTTTTCCTCCTTTCCTCTGTTTTAAAAAACTACGTGTACACGTATATGTTAAAGTGCGACGCACTTAAACATCAATATCCACAATATGGTTAATTACAACCGCTCCGATAATTTCCATCACAATCGTAATGGCCAGAATGATCCGCCCTATCGAGTCATGGAATAACGGATCTAAATACCCCGGATTCATCGAAGTCATGAATAAACCCACAGCGATAGGCAAAAGCACTAAAATCCAACCTGACATACGGCCCTGAGAAGTTAACACTTTAACCTCCCGTCTCATCCTGATACGATCCTGGATGGTCTCACTTATGGTATCCAAAATCCGGGCTAAATCACCGCCGACCTGCTGCTGAATTAACACGGCTGT
>JAEEGL014116549.1_pt1 | contig 13115 bp, 13 predicted proteins | sample 9134231 | NCBI WGS metagenome assembly JAEEGL01 (sample SAMN16246548, study PRJNA631951) | gut metagenome | biome: gut microbiome; feature: rumen; material: fiber-attached | host: Bos | place: Iran: Karaj | collected 2018-10 | reverse complement strand
CTGATAATTCTCGGCATAATTATGTACCTCCTATAAAAATAATTGTGCTGAGTTCCCTCTTCACAAGGCCATTGTAACACCGGGAACACAAAAATCAAGACTTTTTACAAAAAATTAATAGTGTCTAACTAAAATTCGTCACTTTTCGCCTTTCCAAAGGTGTTTTGTTAAAATAAAATTATAAAAAATCAAGAAAAAATAAGATATAGTGAGAAAATCGAAGAAAAACGAAGCTAAACCAAAATTCGCTCCCGCTAAAGGTCAAAGAAGGTCAAAACCGAACCTTGATAAAAATCAGCACTCGCGATATTATAGTGCCAGAAGGTCAAAGAAAGTCAAAGTCAAACAAAGGAGATGAGCGGCGTGGGAATAAGCGACACGATAGCGGATTTTATCAACGGGCTTTTGAAGGACGAGAGCGCGGCGGAGGTACAGAGGTCGGCGCTCGCCTCGATGTTCAACTGCGTGCCGAGCCAGATAAACTACGTTATATCCACGAGATTTTCGCCGGAGAGAGGCTATATAGTCGAATCGAGGCGCGGAGGCGGAGGGTATATACGGATAATCAGAGTGAGCCCGGAGCCGGAGGATCTTCTTATGCACACGGTGAACTCACTGGGCGACGACTGCGACGCGCAGACGGCAAGGGCGCTCATATCGAACGCGGTGACCGCGGGAGCTCTGTCGCAGGCGGCGGGGCGGCTTATGCTCGCAGCAGTGGGGGACAGGGCGCTGACTCCGGCGGCGCCGGAAGAGAGGGACGCGCTGAGAGCTGCCATACTGAAAGAGATGCTTCTCAGAATGATCGGCTGATATTTTAATGAAAAGGAGAGAATGATAATGAAATGCACCAACTGCGGAATGAATATCGCGACCTGCCATTACAAATACAATATTAACGGAAATATCACGGAGGCGCACCTCTGCCCGGACTGCGCGGCGAAGCTGGAGGGCAGGATAGGAGGCTTTGACCTCGGCGACGCCTTCGAGAGCTTCGACAGAGCTTTCGACGATATGTTCTCCGGGCTCTTTACCAGACCGCTGCTCGGCTCCTTCGGCTTCGGTATGCCTCAGCTTACCGCGCCGGTCAGAGTGAGGAGAGCGGAGAGAACGGAGGAGAAAAAAGAGACGGAGGCGCTTGACCCGGAGCTTTCAAAGAGGCGCGAGATAAACGCGCTGAGCTCGGAGCTTGAGGCCGCCGTCAAGGCTGAGGATTTTGAGAGGGCCATTGAGCTCAGGGATAAGCTGAAGGAGCTTCAAAAGTGAGAAACAGCCGGGCGAATATACGGAAAAGAGGGTGAATAATAATGAGGTTTGAGGATAGATTTACGGAGAGAGCGAAGAGAGCGCTGGCTCTTGCGCACGAGGCTGCCGCCGCTATGGGGCAGGGCAGCATAGGCACGGAGCACATACTCTGCGGCATAGTCAGAGAGAACGGAGGAGCTGCTGCTCAGGTGCTGAGAGCGAACGGGATAGACGATCAGCTCGTTTCTGACGCGGTTGAGAAGTATTCCGGAAGAGGCGCGGATACCGAGGTGCAGGGGCTTACCCCGAGAGCGAAGAGACTTTTGGAGCTTGCCTCCGCGGAGGCGCAGAGACTCGGACACGGCTTTGTAGGAACGGAGCATTTGCTTATCGCGATACTCAGGGATAAGGATTCATCCGCCGCAGGCATTTTGAAGGCAGTCGGAGCGGATGCGGCGAAGATATACGGCGAGATAATGCGGCTCTTCCCCGCGGAAGCGGAGAGAGATACCGAGCCGGTGAGGACGGCGGGCGGAAGCGAGGAGACGAAGTCTCTCGATCAGTTCAGCCGCGATCTTACGAAGCTTGCCCGGGAAGGGAAGCTCGATCCGGTGATCGGAAGAGAGAACGAGGTGCAGAGAGTTATCCAGATACTCTCGCGCAGAACGAAGAACAACCCGGTGCTGATAGGCGAGCCGGGAGTCGGAAAGACGGCGATAGCGGAGGGACTTGCCGAGCGCATCGCAGCAGGCGACGTGCCTGAGGAGCTGAAGGACAGGAGAGTCGTTTCCCTCGACCTCACGGGTATGCTCGCGGGCACGAAGTACCGCGGCGACTTTGAGGAGCGCATCAAGAACGCCATAGACGAGGTGAAGAGCGCGGGTAATATCATACTCTTCATCGACGAGCTGCATACGATAATCGGTGCGGGCGCGGCGGAGGGCGCAGTCGACGCAGCGAATATACTGAAGCCCGCCCTCTCAAGGGGTGAAGTCCAGGTCATCGGCGCGACGACGATAAACGAGTACCGCAAGCACATAGAGAAGGACGCGGCTCTGGAACGCCGCTTCCAGCCGGTGCAGGTCGGAGAGCCGAACGAGGCGGAGAGCATTGAGATACTCCGCGGCCTGCGCGATAAATATGAGGCGCATCACGGGCTTAAGATAACGGACGGGGCGATAGACGCCGCCGTTAAGCTCTCGGCACGCTATATTAACGACCGTTTCCTGCCGGATAAGGCGATAGACCTCATCGACGAGGCGGCGAGCCGCGTCCGCATGGAGGGAAACAGAGCGCCAGAGGAGCTCCGAAGCCTCGACGCCGAGGCGGCGGGACTTGCGAAGGAGAAGGAGGCCGCTGTTCAGGCTCAGGACTTCGAGCGCGCAGCCGAGCTGCGGGATAAGGAGAAGGAGAAGCGGCGCGAGGCTGAAAATATGCGCGCCGAGTGGTCGAAGAGGAAAAACGGAGGCGAGCGCGAGGTAACGCCGGAGGACGTCGCCGCAGTCGTCGCAGGCTGGACGGGAATACCGGTCACGACTCTCTCCGAGGACGAGTCGCAGAGGCTTTTAAGAATGGAGGAGATACTCCACAAGCGCGTTATCGGACAGAACGAGGCCGTCACAGCCGTCGCAAAGGCTATCCGGCGCGGCAGAGTTGGGCTGAAGGACCCGAAGAGACCGATCGGCTCCTTCCTCTTCCTCGGTCCGACCGGAGTTGGAAAGACGGAGCTGTGCAGGGCTCTCGCGGAGGCTATGTTCGGCGATGAGAACGCCATGATCCGCATAGATATGTCCGAGTATATGGAGAAGCATACGGTCTCGAAGCTCATCGGCTCGCCTCCGGGCTACGTCGGCTACGACGAGGGCGGTCAGCTCACGGAAAAGGTGCGCCGCCGTCCGTACAGCGTCGTCCTCTTCGACGAGATAGAGAAGGCGCACGAGGACGTTTTCAACATCATGCTCCAGATAATGGAGGACGGACGCCTGACCGATTCGCAGGGGCGCCGCGTGGACTTTAAGAATACCGTCATAGTGATGACCTCGAACGTCGGCGCGAGAAATATAACCGACAAGGCCGCGCCTCTCGGCTTTTCCGCGGCGGACGGCGCTGAGAAGGCGGCGGACGAGGGACGCATCAGGGACGCAGTTATGGCAGACCTGCGCCGAACCTTCAAGCCGGAGTTTTTGAACAGGATAGACGAGACCATCGTGTTCCACAGGCTCACGCGGGAGGAGATACGCGAGATAGCCGGGCATATGCTCGACTCGGTTGGCGAGCGTATGCGCTCTCTCGGCATTGAGCTTACGGCGACGGACGCGGCTCTCGATAAGCTCGCGGAGGTCGGATTTGACCCGGTCTACGGTGCAAGACCTCTTCGCCGCGCCATACAGTCGAGGGTGGAGGACACGGTAGCGGAGGATATGCTCGAGGGAAAGATAAGCTCCGGCTCAAAGGTCACGATAGACCTCGACGGAGACAGGATAGTAGCTAAAACGGAATAAAAATATTCCCTGGCATCGGGCACCCTCTGTAAGGAGCGCCTTGAGGTTGCAATTACCAACTCAAAAGAATATGAAATCGGCGTGGCCACTGCGGTCACGCCGATTTTGTCTGCCCGATCTGGATTTTGTGGGGGCAAAATCCGATGCTCGCTATGACTGCGGACAGAGGTGCATCCAAGGCTTCCCCTGGAGGGGAAGCTGTCAGCCGCAAGGCTGACTGATGAGGTGCCTTTTCATGCTTCCTCAATACCTGGCAATTCAAGCCGCCTCAAAAGGTCGGCACACACCCCGTCAAAATTTCGATTGATGTCGTCATTGGAATAGCGCACGACTGTGATCCCAAGCTGGTTCAGAGCATGGTCTCTTCCCCGATCGGAAGCGGCGCCCTCATCCTCATAGTGCTGTGAGCCATCCAATTCGATGACAAGCTTGCGCGAGGCGCAGTAAAAATCCACGATATAAGGTCCGATGACCTTTTGCCTGTTGACCGTAATTGGGAGCCGCTTCAGGAAGTCATACCAAAGTCGGCGCTCTTCCTTCGTCATCTCACGGCGCAGCTTCTGCGCGTTTTTTCTTAATTTGGGGTTGTTCGTTTGATTCAAGGATTTCCACCTCATCCGTCGCGGCTGACGCCGCGCCACCTTCCCCTCCAGGGGAAGGCTTTTTCTGTCCTCAAGATATTTCCGTAAACTGGTATTTGTTGACGCTAGAATCCACCATTATACTTCTTTTGAACTTTCGCCAGAATAACAAAAGAGACGATGAGTCCTGCAAACAAAACGATTAAACTGGCCGCTATAATTGTGCCTTCTTCACCGAATAACGCAATAATTCCGCTGATGATAAGTGTTGCACATATTGTAAACATTCCCTTTGCAAATGCCCTGCCATATTCTTGCCGCTCGGATTCCTTAATATGTGTTTGGTGGTAATCATGTATCAACTTAGTGTTTCCCTTATATATAGCGATACCAACAATAAGGAAGAACGCCGCTATTACAAACATGAGTATTGAATAGGCAATCATCTTTTCACCTCCACATATCCCAGGTTGTTTAGGACATTATACCACTGCTAATTGTCGTGGTCAATTACATCGCGTGCAAACGCCCGAAGGAGGCACTTCCTTACGAAGCGCCCCCTTCGGGCAGGGGATTTTTTTATCTTCCGCTCTGGGCGACCTGGCCGAAGCCGCTTCCGTCGTCCTTCAGACCGTCGCGCCTCAGCATATTTTCAAGCACGTCGATATCGGTGCTTATATCCATCGCCTCGGTCTCGTAAAGCTTGTCGAGCTGCTTTCTGAAGCCGTCGACGAGCATATCGAGGATTCGCTCAATATCCGCCTTCGCACTCTCCACGCTTTCGCCGCCCGCGCCGGCGCGGTCAAATTCCGCATAGGAGTGGAGCAGCTTCAGAGCCGTGGGCAGGTAGTAGCTCATAAAGCTCTTTATCTGCGGGAGCTTTTCGGGCTTTTCCTGCACTGCCTTGAAGATCTTGGCGGTGCAGTCCTCCATAACGTCGATCTTGCGGGATATCTCCTCGTCGGGGATATCCTCGTTCACCTGACGTATCTCGCGGAGGATGGCTTTGTATCTGTTCTCGTCGTCCACCGGCACCTCGGGCTCGGCAGCCTTTTCCGGGGCCGCTCCGGGCTTGAGAATGAGAAGACCGTTGCCTCTGTCGATGTAGGCGCTCTCGCCGAAGAGACCCTTTTCGATCATAAGCTCAAGGTCGCGGGTGAGCGTTTTGAGCTTTACGCCGCAGGTCGACGAGAGCTCGCGGAGGGATATATAGTCCTTGCCGCCGATGACCGTCAGGTAGCTCGCCGCCCTTTGGGCTCTGCGCCTCATACTTATCCGCGCGATAAGAGACGCGCCGGCGCCGAGAAGGGAGGAGAGAGCTGAGACGAGGGAGAAATAGTTTATGCCGGGAAGGTAGGCGGCGAAGCCGATGCCGAAAAAGCCGGCGAATATGAAGAGGCTTATCGAAACGGCGAGCAAAACGCCGGGAGCCGCGCCGAAGAGCCTTTGCAGAACGCTCGGCTTGTTCTCTGCGCGCGCGGCGGAGCCGGACGAGGTGCGCGGATTGTTCTGCACGGGTCTGCCGGACGAATAGCGGGTCGGAGTTTTTGAAGCGCCGGAATAGGTCGCGCCGTAGTCGGAGGAGCGGTAGACGCGGGTATCGGCGCCCGCCCCGGGAGCGCGCTTTCCGAGGACGAGAGTCCTGTCGACGTAGTTTATATATGCGTCCTTGCCGAATTCTCCCGCGGCAACCATCTTCTGCACCTCGCGCAGACAGCTCTCGTAGGAGATGCCGACGGCGGACGCCATATGGTCGATGCTGAGAGCGGAGGATTCCCGGCTCATCAGCTTGTATTTCTGCATTCTGTTCATTTCCGTCCCGTCCCACGAACCTCTGGCGCTCCTTATGAATCCGTCGAAAAGCCCGAGCTTGTATAAAAGCATACCGATTCCGACGGGCCACCAAACGATGAAGCCGATAACTATAAGAGCTATCGGAGGTCCGTGTTCACCTTGCTTGTTGTTCATACTAACCGCTTCTTCCGTTTATATTTCTAAATTGAAGTTATCCAGTCCGTTCGACTCAAATTCGTCGATATACTCCTTAACCCTGACGCAAAGCTCGGGATAATTGTCGTCCGTTATCTCAACGTAGCCCATATCCCTGTGCGCGAGCTCCTCCGCGAGCTTATCATAGAAAACGCAGTCCTCATAGTCGAAGATCGCCTCGTGGATGCCGCCCTGCTGGAAGGCCTCGGAGGGATAGAAGCCGTTTTCATCCGCGTCGGCGAGGGCGTCGGCCCCGTTGTCGCGGCAGTGGGAGAAGATGAGGCTCTCAACGCGGTCGTAATCCGCGAGCCTGTCTCCGTCGCGGTTGGAGTTCAGCACCCAGTTGCCTATATATACCATGTCGAGAAGACGACGGAATTCTTTGTCGGATAATTCGAGCTTGACCGTAATACTCACCGCCCTTATAACAATGCACAGTACAGTATAGCACATAGCTTTGAGAATTTCCAGTTTTTCTACTTGTTTTATTTCAATAAATCTATTAATATAATATGGCAAATCAACAAGGAGAGTGGCTCTGTGGACAGAAGACCTATCGGAGTGTTCGATTCCGGACTCGGCGGACTTACGGCAGTTAAAATGCTCTCGAAAGTTCTGCCCTGCGAGGATATAATCTACTTCGGAGATACGGGCAGAGTGCCCTACGGCGGGCGCAGCCGCGAGACTATAATGAAATACGCGGGCGAGGATATAGCCTTCCTCCGTTCCTTTGATATAAAGGCGGTACTTGCCGCCTGCGGCACGGTGTCGACAAACGGGCTTGAGAAGGTCGCGGAGGATTCCGACGTGCCCGTCTGGGGTGTTGTCGGCGCGGCGGCAAGAGAGGCCGTGCGTATGACGAAAAACGGGACGATCGGCATTATCGGCACGAAAGCGTCTATCCGTTCTGGAGCTTACGACAGGGCGATAGCCGCGCTTCTGCCCGGCGCCGTGACGGCGAAGGCCGCCTGCCCGCTCTTTGTGCCTCTCGTCGAGGCGGGGAAAACTGGGCGCGACGACCCCGTCCTGCGCCTTGTGGCCGAGGAGTATCTCGCGCCTGTCAGGGACGCGGGAGTCGATACCCTCATCCTGGGCTGTACGCATTACCCGATTATCGCCGAGACGATAGCGGATATCATGGGGCCGGAGGTAAGCCTTATCGACCCGGGCTCCGCCTCTGCAAGAGAGATAGCGGAGTATCTGAGGGAAAACGGACTTGTGAACGAGGAGGGCGGAAGCCGCCGCTATTTCGTGAGCGACAGTCCGGAGGCCTTCTCCGAGTCTGCGCGCCTCTTCCTCGGCGGCGAGCTTATGGGCGAGGTTATGAAGGTGAGCCTTGAGGAGATGCAGAGATGAGATACCGCGACGTTGTTATTTCTGTGAAGGGGCTGCTCGGCACGGGAGAGGACGGTGACGATATAGAGCTCGTCACATCCGGGAAATACGCCTACAGCCCGGAGAAGACGGAGCTTTTCTACTGGGAGTCGGAGCTGACGGGCATGGATGGCACGAAGACCACCTTTGAGATAAGCCCGGAGGCGGTCATGCTGACCAGAGAGGGCACGGTCGCCATGCAGATGATATACGAGGAGGGGCGCAAGAACTATTTCGCCTACGGAACGCCATACGGCTCCGCAACGATGGGGCTTGAGACCCTGGAGATACAAAATTCGCTCGGAGAGAGCGGAGGGCATCTCCGCATAAAATATATACTGAGCTTCATGGAGTCCGCGGCTATGCGCGCCGCGGTCAACATCCACGTAAGACCGGTCAAAGAGGAGACAGGAAAATGACGAATATGACAGAGGCCGCCAAAAAACAGGTTTCAGAGCTTATAGAGAAGGCCTATCGGAGGGCGGCGGAGATGGGAGTCCTGCCCGCGGGCATAGAGCTTAAGGGTACGGTGGAGATACCGAAGGATACGGCTAACGGCGACTGGGCCGCAAGCTGCGCGATGGCGGCGGCGAGGGATATGCGCCTTCCGCCGCGCAAAATAGCGGACGCGCTCCTTGAGAATCTGGAGCTTGAGGGCAGCTATTTCTCGAAAGCCGAGGTCGCGGGACCCGGATTTCTCAATTTCCGCCTCGGCGACAGATGGTTTTCCGAGCTGATCGCCGGAATAGAGCGCGACGGCGGCGATTACGGGCGCGGCGACAGCCTCTCAGGTCAGAAGATAATGGTGGAGTTCGTCTCCGCAAATCCCACGGGACCTATGCATATGGGCAACGCCAGAGGCGGAGTCCTCGGCGACGCTCTCGCGGAGATACTGAGCCGCGAGGGGGCGGAAGTGAGCCGCGAGTTCTACGTTAACGACGCGGGAAATCAGATCGAGAAGTTTGCAAAGAGCATAGACGCGAGATACCGTCAGCTCATCCTCGGAGAGGACGCCGTCGAGTTCCCGGAGGACGGCTATCAGGGCGCGGATATAAGGGAGCTTGCCGAGAAGTTTCGCTGCGAGAACGGCGACGCATACCTCGACAGACCGGAGGCGGAGCGTCACTTTGCGATGGCTGCCTTCGGCCTTTCGCAGAACCTGCCGCGAATGAAGGCGGACCTCAGCCGCTACGGGATAGAGTATGACAGATGGTTCCTCGAATCGAGCCTCCACGAGTCCGGCTTCGTTGAGGATACCGTTAAAAAGCTCGGAGACCTCGGATATACCTATGAGAAGGACGGGGCTGTGTGGCTCGAAACGGCGAGGATAATCAGAGAGAAGCTCATCGCCGGCGGCAAAAAGCCGGAGGACGCGGAAAAGCTCGACCTGAAGGACGACGTTCTGCGCCGCGCAAACGGCTTCTATACCTATTTCGCCGCCGATATCGCATACCACCGCAACAAGCTGGAGGTGAGAGGCTTCGACAAGGCTATCGACGCCTGGGGCGCAGATCACCACGGGCATATCGCAAGGCTGAAGGCGGCTCTCGACGCCCTCGGTCTCGACGGGGAGCACAGGCTCGACATCGTGCTCTACCAGCTTGTGAACCTCCTGCGCGACGGACAGGCGGTCAGAATGTCAAAGCGCACGGGCAAGGCCATATCCCTCACCGACCTGCTCGACGAGATACCGCTCGACGCGGCGCGCTGGTTCTTCAGCGCGAAGCCGGATACGCATCTCGACTTTGACCTCGGTCTCGCCGTGCGTCAGGACAGCGAAAATCCGGTATATTACGTGCAATACGCCCATGCCCGCATCGCAAGCCTTATCGCCCAGCTCGGAGAGGACGGGCATACCGTAAAAAGAGCGGCCGAGGTCGATATCGCGCTTCTGAAGGACGAGACGGAGATCGAGCTTATGAAGGCTCTGAGCCTCCTTCCCGACGAGATAAAATTAGCCGCGAGGGATTACGACCCGAGCCGTATCAACAGATACGTTACCGACCTTGCCGCCCGCTTCCACCGCTTCTACAACGTCTGCCGCATAAGAGGGGCAGAGGAGAAGCTCCTTGAGGCGCGGCTCAAGCTCGCTGATACCGTGAGGAGCGTTATTGAAACGAGCCTCGGCATCGTCGGAGTTTCCGCACCCGATAAAATGTGACGATAAAAATGCCGCCTGCTGATAAAGCAGGCGGATTTTTTTCCCGTTATGATTTCTTTTTGAAGCGTTCGCCGCATTTGGGGCAGGTGACCTGTATCTTCCCCTTGCCGCGGGGGACGCGCAGTCGGTTTTTGCAGGAGGGACAGCGGAAAAATTTGTATTTCCGGCTGTCCTTCAGCCTGCGAAAAAAGGAGGAAACGCGGGTTTTGAACGGCCACCAGTACTTGATAAACTTATCGTTCTCGGCGCGCCTTTTGAGAACGTTTCTGGAGAGGAAACGGAACAGCGTTATTATGAGGAGAAGGTAGGCGAGGATAGAGAGGGGCCAGAGACCGAAGATCCCGGCGATCAGATTGAAGATGAATGAGAGGGCGAGAGTGAAGAAGCAGAGCTGATCCGGCCCGTAACGCCCCATCATGAAATTGCGAAACCAGTTCCCCATAAAAAAACACCCTCAGAAATACGTTCTGAGGGTATTATATCACTGTGTTATCGGTTTATCGCAAATGACATAAAGAATTTACAAATTAAGCCTTTACCTTCGGGAGCTTCGGCATAACGGGGATGAGAAGAGCGCAGACGAGAACGGCGAGCAGCGTGTTGGGCAGCATATAGGTGCCGTTGTAGAGTATAGAGTAGAGCGCGGGGGTCATCCTCTCAATTCCGAGGAAGGAGGCGGGCATATACTCTGCATAGACTGTCACGCCGCTTATGAAGTGGATAATAAAGCGGGCAAAGCAGCCGATGAGGGCGGCGTCGACCATATGCTTATACCTGCCGCGGAGAAGTCCCGCAAGGCCGACGAAGGCGTAAGCCGCAGAGTAGTCGAAGATGATGGAGACCCAGTTCACCGCGACCCCGTTGGCGACGAAGTATTTGAGAGTGCCGAAGGCGAAGCCGGCGAGCATGCCCCAGCCGAAGCCCCAGCGGACGGAGAACACGATGAGAGGCACCATAACGAAGTCTACCGAGCCGCCGAAGCCGCCGAGCTCGACGCCGAGAGGTATCTTCAGATAGCTGAGAGCGAGAGAGAGGGCGACTGCTATGCCGCCCTCGGCGAGCATTTGCGTTTTCTTTTTCATTTTTCTGTCTCCTGACATATAAAATTGCCGCGCCCGATATGGGCGCGGCAACAGGAACGATCGCATTTCATCAAGCTCCCTACGCCGGCATTACCCGTATCAGGTTAAAGGGTCCGGCGCGATGCCGTCTCAGCCCGAAGGCGCCCCTGTGACTTATGCGATGATAGCACTTTTTTCCGGAAATGTCAACTAAAAGAAGAGAGAGGCAAGGCGCAGAAAGATATCGAAGAAGCTCATACGCTCCACAGTGGAGGCTGCGACGAGCGGCACCTCGGCTACCGTCTCTCCGTCAAGCGTGAGCGTCAGAGTTCCGAGCTCGTCGCCCGCGAGGACGGGCGCCTTCAGTCCCTCGGCGAGGCTCACCTCGGAGACCAGGGAGGATACCGAGCTTTTTTTGACGAGCACGCTTTTTTCATATTCCATAACGGGCTGCACGAAGCCCGTCTTTCCGAGCTCGACGGGCAGAGGAGGTATCACCCGGTCCGGCGCAGCCTTGACGAGAGTATAATTTGAGAAGGCGTAGCTCAGAAGAGTCTTTGCGCTGCCGAAGCGGTCGTCCGTTGTCGCGCAGTTCAGAACGACGGCGATATACTCCACTCCGTCGCGCTCCGCGGAGGCGGAGAGGCAGCGGCCGGCGCGGGAGGTGTAGCCCGTCTTAAGCCCGGTCGCGCCGGGGTAGTAGCGCACCAGCTTGTTGGTGTTCGTGAGACCGAAGGAGCCGTCTCTTATCGTATCCGTCCAGATCGTCGTAAATTCCCTTATCCAGCGGTGGCTCAGAAGCTCACGGCTCATTATTGCAATGTCTCGCGCCGTCGTGACGTGCTCCGGGTCGTCGTATAGCCCCGTGCAGTTGTGAAACGTCGTGTTCTGCATCCCGAGCTCGGAGGCGCGCTCGTTCATCCGGGCGACGAAGCCCTCCTCGCTTCCGGCGAGGTGCTCCGCCATAGCCACGGCGCAGTCGTTTGCCGAGGCGACGACTATGCACTTGAGCATCTCGCGGACGCTCATCTCCTCGCCCTCCTTGAGATACACCTGACTGCCGCCCATGCTCGCGGCTCTCGCGCTCGCCGTTACCGTGTCGTCAAAGCTAATCGCGCCGGAGTCCAGAGCCTCTGCGATGAGAAGTATGGTCATGACCTTTGTGACGCTCGCCGGCTCGAGCTTTTTATCCGCGTCCTTCTCGTAGATGACGGCGCCGGTCTCGCGCTCTATGAGTATCGCGGAGGGCGCGGGCACGGTAAGCTCGGCGGCTGAATACACGGCGGGAGTTTCAAGGAAGACGGACTGCGAGGGCTCCTCGTCGTCCTCCGGCCAGTCCTCGGCTCCGGCGGGCAGGGCGAGAAGCGAGAGGACGGCAATTATCGAGATGAGCTTTTTCATTTCTTCACTCTCCTTTTTGCTAAAGGGTATGAGGGCGAGAGGCGGATTATTCTGCGGGGCGGCTTTTGCCCGCCGCTGCTGCATAGAAAAAACTGTTTTTACAATCTGTTTACCTTTAAGTTCCGATTAAGTGTATAATCATATTATAACGATACGTAAGAGAACAGGGGGGATACCTATGAAGGAAAAGATACTCGTTATCGAGGATGAGAGAAATATTTCGGAGCTTATAAGGCTCTATCTCGAGAGGGAGGGCTTTGAGGTCAGGCAGGCGTTCGACGGAGGCGCGGGAGTCGCCGCCTTTGAGAACGAGAAGCCCGATCTCGTGCTCATCGACGTTATGATGCCCGTTATGGACGGCTGGCAGGTGCTGAAGGAGATAAGAGCCGCGTCGAAAACGCCCGTGATCATGCTGACGGCAAAGGGCGAGACCGCGGACAAGGTGACGGGTCTTGAAAACGGGGCGGACGACTATATGACGAAGCCCTTTGAGGCGAGGGAGCTTATTGCGCGAATCCACGCCGTTATGCGGAGATACGGCGGCGAGAAGAAGGACGCGGCGAAACGGCTTGAGTTCGATAAGCTCGTTATCGATATGGACTCCTTCGAGCTGACGGTCGACGGGCGCAAGGTGGACGTGCCGCCCAAGGAGATGGAGCTCCTCTTCCACCTTGCCTCCAGTCCCAACCGGGTGTTTACCCGCAATCAGCTTCTCGACGAGGTCTGGGGCTTCGACTACTTCGGAGACAGCCGCACGGTGGACGTGCACGTCAAGCGCCTGCGCGAGAAGCTTGAGAACGTG
>JAEEGL013599758.1_pt1 | contig 13115 bp, 11 predicted proteins | sample 9134231 | NCBI WGS metagenome assembly JAEEGL01 (sample SAMN16246548, study PRJNA631951) | gut metagenome | biome: gut microbiome; feature: rumen; material: fiber-attached | host: Bos | place: Iran: Karaj | collected 2018-10 | reverse complement strand
GCAGTGTTGTTTAGCTCTGTCTTAAAACGATTCAAAATAGGCCGTAAGCTTTTAGACGTCATTAATCTTAAGCAATAGTTTTAACATGTTCTGGCAGATTATTCATATACTCGACATACTGTTATGGCTATTCATGGCTGCTTCCGCAGTGTATGTGCTATTTTTTGCCTTGGCCTCCATTCTCTGGAAAAAAAGAGAATCTTCTTTAACCCAATATCTCACGAATAAAGTGGTGTCCATGCGCAAGAAAGAATACTATTCTTACTTGGTTCTCTACCCCGCATATAATGAAGACCGCGTTATCATTAACTCTGTCCAGACCTTTATAGCTCAATACTACCCTTATGACAGTTTCCATGTAGCAGTCATTTCAGACCATATGCAGCCGGAAACCAATGAAAAACTGGCAGCACTCCCCATAACCCTTCTCCAACCAGTATTTGAAAAGAGTAGTAAGGCAAAGGCCATGCAATATGCCATGGGGCAAATCAAAGAAGAATACGATTATGTCATTGTGATGGATGCTGACAATGTAGTCAATCCAGATTTCCTTCAGAAATTAAATGAGTCGTGTGCGCATGGTTATAAAGCCATTCAATGCCACCGCTGTGCCAAAAACAGCAATAATGATGTCGCCGTATTGGATGGCGTTAGTGAAGAAATCAACAATACCATTTTTCGTAAAGCCCATAACCGCTTAGGTCTGTCATCTGCTCTTATTGGTTCCGGCATGTGTTTTGATTATAAATTATTCAAGGAAAATGTATTTAAATTATCTTCAGTAGGAGAAGACAAGGAATTGGAAGCTCATCTTCTACTACAGAAAGTTTTTATAAAATATGAACCAGATATTCATGTGTTTGATGAAAAAGTATCCAACAAGGACAATTTCCAAAAACAACGACTTCGCTGGATGACGGCACAAATACAAAGCCTCTTTAGGCAAATCCCCAACATGCCTTATGCCATCAAAACATGAAATTTTGACTATATCAACAAAACGATTCAACAAGCTCTCATCCCGCGCTCCATGTTGGTGGTTGGAGCCTTCATCGTATCTATTTTTATAACAGGCTTCTCATTGGCTTTTTCACTCTCGTGGTATATCAAATGGTGGTGTCTGTTTCTGGCTATTTGCATTTCCCTATATTTAGCCATCCCCAAACAGCTGCGTAGCCACACGGTATTCGGCAAAATCCTCTCCGTTCCTGTTCTCGTATGGAAAATGGTCGTGAATATTCCTAAAATAAAACGGAAGAATACAGATTTCATCCATACCACCCACGATAAATGAAGTATCTAAAAAACTTCGAATTTATTTGGAAAAGCAAAAAAAAATAAGTATCTTTGCAAAAATTATACACTATGGCAAACGATTGGGATATTATTATTGAGCCAAGGAAAAAACTTTTCAGTCTGGACTTAGGAGAAGTTTGGAGATACCGAGACTTGTTGGTCATGTATGTCAAACGCGATATTGTCACAATGTACAAACAAACTATCCTCGGTCCACTATGGTATGTCATACAGCCACTTTTCACAACCATCATGTTTATGTTTGTGTTTGGTGGCATCGCCGGCATACCCACCGACGGACTGCCGCAGCCGCTGTTCTACATGGCTGGCATCGTGTGTTGGAACTACTTCTCAGAATGTCTGACAAAATGTTCAGAGACATTCAATGCTAACCAGCATATCTTCGGAAAGGTATATTTTCCCCGTTTGGTCGTACCCTTCTCCATTACCATATCAAGTATGCTGAAGATGGCCATACAATTCATCCTTTTTATCGTTATCTATATCTTTTATATATTCAAAGGCTATACTCCCAATATCACATGGTATATCCTATTAGTTCCAATTCTTATTATCATGCTTGCAGGCTTAGGATTGGGATTCGGACTCATTATTTCTTCAATGACAACGAAATACCGCGACTTACGATTTTTGGTCTCTTTTGGTGTCCAATTATGGATGTATATCACGCCCGTCATCTATCCACTATCCATACTAAAGGACAACTATCCCAAATATGTGTGGGCGATTGTTGTCAATCCACTCACCTCCATTATCGAGACATTCAAAATTGCATTCTTAGGACAGGGAACATTTGAATGGACATATCTTCTCTACTCTCTTGTATTCACCATCGTTGTGATGTTCTTTGGCATGTTGACCTTCAACAAAGTTCAACGCAGCTTTATGGACGTTATATAAAACATATTAAGAAATCATGTCAAATACAGCAATAGAATTCAACCACGTAGGCAAGCAATATAGGCTTGGAACGATAGGAACAGGTACCATCAGTCACGACTTAAACCGTTGGTGGGCAAGAATTCGTGGCAAAGAGGACCCATTCTTAAAGATTGGCGAAGTGAACGACCGCACTCAGAAAGCCAATAGCGAGTTTGTGTGGGCCCTAAAGGACATCGACTTCAAAGTGGAGCAAGGCGACGTGCTAGGCATCATCGGTAAAAATGGCGCTGGCAAGTCCACTTTGCTAAAAGTCTTGTCTAGAGTAACATCTCCCACTACCGGAACCATCCGTGCCCGCGGTCGAATTGCATCACTATTAGAGGTTGGCACAGGTTTCCATCCTGAGATGACCGGGCGCGAGAACATTTACATGAACGGCTCCATTATGGGCATGACTAAAGCCGAAATTACCCAGAAACTCGACGAAATTGTTGATTTTGCTGGTGTAGAGAAATACATCGACACGCCTGTAAAGCGCTATTCTAGTGGTATGACAGTCCGTCTCGGCTTTGCCATTGCCGCCCATCTGGATCCAGAAATACTCGTTGTCGATGAGGTACTGGCTGTCGGTGATGCTGAATTTCAAAAAAAAGCCATCGGCAAGATGCAGAACATATCTCAGGGCGGAGGTCGCACCGTGCTGTTCGTGAGTCACAATATGCCTGCAGTGAAGACTTTATGCAAAACGGGGGTCGTTCTTGAAAATGGTATGATTGCGCATATAGGGACATCTGAAGACTGCGTTAATCATTATCTTCACAAAGAGTTTTCTGGAGAAAACGACTTTGATATCAATAAAGATATCGAGACCAAGCACAGGTTGTTCCATATTGAAAATCTCTCAATAAATAACACCCATTCACGGAAAATATATCTAGAAGAATGTAGCAACAAAATAGACATCTCAATTTCTGGGCATCTTGATGTTCCTATGAATGTAGAGTTCATCGCTCAGATTTACGACGTCAATTCTATTATGATCGCCTCATACGTCCCAACAAATTCCACTGGACGTTATTATAAGTTTGATAGAGGTGAATTTTTAATTAAAGAATCGATATTTTTGCCAAGTTCTCTAACAAATGGAGAATATCGTCTAAAATTAGACATCACGCAACGCAATATTGAGTATCTTGCCATCATTCCGAACGTAGCCACACTAGTAAAAAGAGATAAAATCAGTAAGTATACTGGAGCAGAGCTTAACAACAGAAATATAGGCTATTTCTTTATTGACGAGAAAAGTGAAAATAGGGACACTGACTTACCATAGAGCCGACAATTACGGTGCTGTATTGCAGGCATATGCTTTATGTCAATATCTTTGTGATCAAGGATGTAATGCTGAGAACATAGATTATTGGCCCAAACACCATGCTGTTGTCTATAAGTTATGGTGTTGGGAAAAAAAATATTTTCATTTTCAAGGAATAAGAGGTAAAATTAAATACTTATGGAATTTCCCATTTATCTTATCAAAGAACTATAGAAGAAAAAGAAAATTTGACATATTCAGAAAGCAAATGATGAAAATCGTTCCCATCAGAGCTGATTACGATGCAGTGTTTTATGGAAGCGATACCATTTGGAACAGATGGAACCTTAATGCACTTTACACTGGATTTGATTCAACGTATTGGGGATCTGACACAATTGCAGCTAAACATAGATTTTCGTATGCTCCCAGTATGGGTAATGTCATTGATAATGATGGCACAAAGAATCAATGTAAAAAATATCTTCAATTATTTGATAAGATTTCTGTACGAGAAGTTCCTTTGAAAAAGAAATTTGAAGAATGGGGATTTAAGAATATTTGCATAACAGTAGACCCAACCATGCTTCTTTCCAGAAACAGTTGGCATCTATTAGCTTCACAGAGAATTGTTAAAGACGAATATATCTTGTTATACAATTTAGAGCGTTCTGAAGTTTGCAAAGAGTTGGCTGCAAAAATAGAGAGAGAAAAAGAAATGAGAATTATTCAGTTAACCGCACTTGTATCAAAGGTTGGTTCCAAAGACATCTACGACACTGCCGGTCCACTAGAATTCCTCTCACTTATTTGTCATGCATCATATGTAGTCACATCCTCATTTCATGGCTGTGTTTTCTCCATCATATTCAACAAACAGTTTTGTTTCCATTCTGAGGTTGAGACTGAACGCATATCCTCTTTGCTTCAATCAAGTGGTTTACAAGAACGGTTCATAAAAACTCCTGATACTGCAACGATGTACAGACCTATCAATTATGATCAAGTTAATATTTTAGTTGAAAAAGAAATTACTTCTTCAAAACATTTTATAGCCGATTGTTTAAAAATTTTCAGTTAGCATCATGGAGACAATATGTGATAAAAAACAATGCAGTGCATGTAAAGCTTGCGTCAACATATGTCCGCAGCAATGCATAAGAATGGTTACAGATTCTCTAGACGTTCCATACCCAGAAATAGACAACGAAAAGTGTCTTAACTGCGGCTTATGCCAAAAAACATGCCCCAACAACAACGAGCTTGAATTCCATGAGGCAAGAAAGGTGTTGGCTGCATGGAGCCTAGATACTGACACCAGAAAAAGAAGCGCTTCTGGAGGTGTTGCTGCAGAACTCTATAGATATGCCATTGAAAATGGGTGGTTTACCTGTGGTGTAACTATCAATCGCCACCAAGCAAGATATATTGAAATTAAATCTTTTGAAGACATTGAAAAAGTGCGTAACTCAAAATATGTTTATAGTGACACCATTGATATATATAAGAGAGTACAAGAAACGCTAAAAACTGGGCAGAATGCATTATTCATTGGACTACCTTGTCAAGTAGCTAGTCTTTATTGTTTCTTAGGTAAAACATACACCAATCTTTTAACGGTTGATATTGTCTGTCATGGCGTAGTTCCAGACAGATACCTTAAACAACATATCGATCTTATCGAGAATGAAACGAAAAGAAAGACTACCCATATATATTTCAGAAATCCAGAATTATACACGTATACTTTTAATTTTACATTAGGAGACCGTGATGGTCTATTTTATAAAAAAGAAGTCTTCGAAGATGACGTATACCAGCTAGGGTATCACAAAGCACTGATATATAGGGAGAATTGCTACCATTGTCAGTATGCTCAACAAAAGCGCATTGGCGATCTCACTATATGTGATTTTTCGGCCATTGGACAGCTTATTCCTGTGAAATATGATCGCATGAATGTTAGTTGCGTCTTAGTCAATACCGACAGAGGTGAGAAAATGTTAAATCAACTTGGCGACAGGCTCTTTTTGGAACAGCGTCCTAGAAGAGAGGCTTTTGACTATGAGCCCCAACTCAATCACCCATACGAAAAACATCCAGGCAGAAATATTTTTGTTTCAGAATACATACGCACTCATTCTTTTGACAATGCGGCATCTAAAGCCCTAAAAAAAGAACTAAAAGATAGCAACCCAAGTGTATTCCGAAAAATAGCAAAAAAAACGAAACGAAGAATTGTGAATTGCTCTATTTATAACAAGTTTCGCAGAACAGCAGGACGTCTTATTCATCATCAAAGTGTTCCATTTGGTGCTATTTTGATGCTCCATAGAGTAGATAGTCCTGACAATAATGGTATTTGGTGGAACCAACATTTGAGAATCTCCCCCAAAACTCTTGAGGAAATGATCAGTTATGCCCGCAAGCGGAATTGTAAGTTTGTGTCACTTGATGAAATGGCAGATGCATTGACTGACAAGAAAAGACATCGCCGTATGATTGCAATTACTTTGGACGATGGATACCGTGACAACTACACTAATGGTTGGTCAGTGTTCTCAAATACAAGAACCCCCTTTACCATCTTTATATGTACAAAGATGGTAAAAGGCGAGATGTTATATTGGTGGGAAATCCTTGAGCAGTTAGTGCTACATCACGATAGTATCACCCTAAACGATGGTCGAAGTTTTTCCTGTTCTACTAAAGAGGAGAAGGAGCTGGCATTCTTAGATATTCGCGAAATCATTCTTCAGTTGCCCCAGGGCAATTTAGAAGAGAGCCTAAGACCATTATTTATCAATTATGACATAGACTATCATTTTGGCAATCAAAATCTTGGACTGTCATGGGAACAGATACGGGAACTTAGACAAGACCCTCTTGCCACAATTGGCAATCACACCTATTCTCATAAAGCCTTTACTGGTTGTACTGACAAAGAGATTGGCGCTGACATTGACCGAGCCGACACTGAGATGCAAAGCAACACAGGAATCAAGATGCGACATTTTGCTTTCCCTTTCGGTGAAGCTGTTGCTGTCTCAGAGCACAATATCGAACTTGTAAAACATCTTGGGTTTAGAACTTCTGCCACCACCAAAGAAGATTTCGTCCGTTATAATACAAGTCCATTGGATTTACCTCGTCTTTTTGTTACAGAGAAGAACTGGAAACAGGTTATCGACAGAATTGCAGAATGTTGTTGAAATGAGAGTACTTCACATAAGCACAAGTCAAACAGGAGGGGCAGCCTTATGTGCCATGCGCATCTGTTTAGCACTCACTACCGAGGGCATAGATTCTCGTATGCTTCTTGCAGAGGGAAGTTCAATGCCTGAGGGAATCACTGGTGCTATTGCAACACCAGACAACATTTTCTGGAATAGAAATCTATTTCTGAAATCCATAAAAAAACTCTTGACATTGTTTGGCATCTGGCTTGTTGATGTAGAAAAGACAAAGAAATGGCTGAAAAAGGCAAATAAGACCAATGAATTTGTCCAACAGCCGCTATCATATTTCAAGAACATCGCGACACATCCTCTAGTGGAATGGGCTGACATTGTTCATCTTCACTATGTTTGTGACTTTATTGACTATCCTACTTTCTTTAAGACTGTCAATAAGCCCATCATTTGGACGCTGCACGATAAATATCCTGCTATGGGTGTGATGCATTTTAGCTCCAAATTTCGTCCTCTTCCTGACGAATTGAAATCCATTGACACATATTGTAGAAATATAAAACGTGAAGGAGTTTCCAAGGCAAAGAACTTAAATATAGTTGCAATATCAGAATTCATGGTTGATTTTTGTAAGAACTCCTATGTTCTCAAGGGATTCCCAATCACACTCATACACAATGGTGTTGACACTACCATTTTTCATCCATCTGACAAACAAGAAGCAAGAAAAAAAACAGGTCTTCAGCCTAATGCAGTTATATTCCTTTTCTCCTCTTTTTTCATGGACGACCCGAACAAAGGTATTGACCGTGCTGTAGCCGCATTGGAAAAGATTGATGTTCCTAACAAAGTTATTGTTTGTTTAGGTGGGCTCTATGAGAAGGTACATATACAAAGTTCATTCCCTGTCATTTTTGCAGGAAGAATTAATGATCCTGACCAGATTTCTTTGTATTATTCTGCCGCTGATTACTTTTTACAGTGTTCATACGAAGAAACTTTTTCACAAACCCCATTGGAAGCTATGGCCTGTGGTATACCAGTGATTACAACCCCCTGTAGCGGAGCTATAGACATCATCCGGCCTTTCAATGGCATCATTTGCAAAGGATACGATAAGGATGCAATAGCAAAAGGCATAAAGGAAGCTATGGACAAACAATATAACTCAGATGAGCTCCGACATTTTATTATCGACAATTTCAATTACAACATTATTGCAAAACAATACATTAGTCTTTATGACAAATTATTAAAACTATAACAAATGAGGTTCCTACTCAACATAATGCCAATAGTCGGCGAAGGAATTTGTTTACTTAAGATTGCAGACAATGTCTCAACATTCTTCAAGTTGATTTCTAGCAAAGATTACTTTGCAGAAAAAGTCGATATTATTCATATCAAGAGCTATTTTGAAAGAAATAGATCATTGAACATACTAAGTTACAAGTTCACCACTTGTTATAATGGTATAGTTAAGTCTATAATGGTATAGTTAAGTCGCGAATTATTATACAAACAAAATGAAGATAATTATAGCATCTGCAGGCCTAGGAAATATGATGTTCCAATACGCACTTGTTGTTGCCTTTAGGGCACGAGGTGTGCGTGCAATTCTATTTGTATCAGAGGCTAATGCACATCATAACGGCTATGAACTTGAGAAAGTGTTTCCCCGCGTGAAGCCCTATAAAGGGTTGTCGTACATAGAAATGATTTATTATCAATTCCTAGGTAAACTAAGGAAGAATACGTTTATATTCAAGAGAAAATTCCCTCATCGTATTTTGTTCCTGCCATTTGAGAGAATAAGTCCTAAAAACAATTTTGTTTATTATAGCAACGTATTCTCAAAACTTTATAAGAATCAATATTATTCCGGTGCATTTCAAAGTTATAGATACTTTGAGAATTATCGTCAAGAATTATTGTATGAATTTGCTTTCAATGAATCAAATTTGTCAGAGGAATCAAAACAGATGATCTCTAGAATAAAAAACACTACAAGTGTCAGCATTCACGTTCGCAGAGGTGATTATTTGACTCCGCTTTGGTATAAAGACTTGGGAAGCATCTGTAACGTTGAGTATTATCAACGTGCTTTAGCAGAAATAGGGAAAAGGATAAAAGATCCTTGCTATTTCGTTTTTTCCGATGACATTGATTATGTCCACGAAAATCTAAATATTCCCAATGCTATATATGTTAACTTCAACCATTCCAATGATTCGTGGCAGGATATGTATCTAATGTCACTTTGTAAACATCATATTATTGCCAATAGTTCATTTAGTTGGTGGAGCGCATGGTTGAACAAACATGAAGATAAAATTGTTATAGCTCCTAAGAAATGGTGGGCATCACAAGATAATGATGATGTAGTTCCTCCATCATGGATTCGACTATAAGAAATAACCAAAAGAATAACAAATCCAACTTTTGATATATGAAGACTATCTGCATAACTAATATAACAAATAAAATCAATCCATATTGGGTTATACTATTCCTTTGTGGACTGAATCTAGTAGTAATGCACTATTATTTCTATTATGCAGGTCTAATTGATCACTTCGTGGTTTATGATTTACCAGCCAAAGTTGACAACATTCTAGGGATAGTCATAGATATAATTATCATTTATCTTCTTTCGTACTTATTTGCATGGAAGCATCAAAAAATTGCCATGACTATTGTTTTTTTAGTAACACTTGCATGGTCGTTTTCAAATGTGCTATACTCAAGGTTTTTTCACCAATACATATCGCTGTCTGCTATCGGTTATGGAGATAATCTCTTGGACAAATTTCTTATTAAGTGTATCATTGACGGGCTACGATGTAGCGACCTGTACTATATAATAAGCACATGTCTTTATTGTTTGCTTATCACAAGGATCAAGCAAGTCTATCACCCTATAAGGAAAATATTTATTATATTGGCAGTAGCAATAGGATTTTACATTTGTACATATGTCGCATTTGGGTTATGGACCCCCAAATGTAAAGATATTGATTTTGTATTAAATAGAATCGAGCAACGGCAATTCTCAGCCACCCAACGTTCCAGTGATCCCACAAACTTTACCTATTTCAAAGGTAGCATAAGAACACTGACATATGAATTGTTTCTCGATGACCTTAAGGGAATAATCAAACTTACTCCAGAGCAACAAATTGCAATTAAGGATGAAATTAATGCCACCATAAACAGTATCTCATGCAAACAACACATACAATATGACAACATTATTTTTATCATCATGGAGTCTTATATGTCATTTACTTCCAATTTAGAGACTGATGGAAAAGAAGTAACACCATTCCTTAATTCTTTAAGGAGAGAACCTACAGTATATTTCAACGGGAAAATGAAAGAGAATGTAACTATAGGTGAATCATCCGACGGACAATTTATTTACATGACAGGCCTACTGCCTCTTCGTGCCGTTATCACGGTTTCCAAAGCTAAAAATGTTTCACTGCCGGGTTTACCCAATATGATAAACAAAAAATCTATGATGGTGATTCCCACAAACACATCAATTTGGAATCAAACTGAGATGTGCAACAAATATGGAATTGATGAACTTTATTCTAATAAAGACTTCGGAATAGAATATAACTTAAGCGATCAGCAACTATTTCAATTGGCCATTGTAAAAAACAAGATATTCCATAAGCCTTTTTTTGAAGTAATTCTCACCTTGTCAATGCACCAACCATACAATGAAATGATAGATTCTTCATTCCCTATTAAAGATACATCATTATCACAAGAATGTGCATGTTATTTGAATGCATGTCACTATACCGATAAAGCTCTAAAACAGTACTTCGATTATCTGAAAAGTAATGGTCTCTACGAAAACAGTCTGATTATTATTACTGCAGACCATCCTGTTCATAATACAGACCTTGGTGGAGTAATTAGAGACATTCCTCTTTATATGATTAATATTCCGAATGAATTAAAAAAAGACATGTGGTCAGGCGAATGTAACCAATTGGACATTTACACAACCCTATTGGATCTACTTGGTATTGAAAGTGATTGGTATGGACTTGGTCAGTCTCTTTTTTCGCCCAACTACACGAATGTCATTTCCCCACGCAAATGGGATATATCAGAATGGATTATTAGAAGCAATTATTTTTCAAAAAAACAATAATCCATCATTTACAATCTAAAAACAAAAATGCAATGAATAGTAAAAGAGAAGTATTTTGGGATGTAGTTAAGGGAGTAGCGATACTCTTAGTGGTTTTTGGACACTCTATTCTCTATGCTAGTGGAGCCGACTACTTAAGAAGTGAAGTCTTTTATGATAATTTCTTGTTAAAATTCATCACTTCTTTTCATATGCCCATATTCATGGTGGTAAGTGGATATCTATTTCACAACACATTATCCAGACGTTCAACATCTTCCATTATCATATCTAGGTTGAAAATGCTAGTCGTACCGATTTTGTCCTTTGCGGTTATCTATAAACTTCCTATCTTGTTATCTGTGTTCAAAGGTGAGTCTTCGATTCTATTCTTTTTGAAAGACTTCTTTACCTTCTCTTTCCTTGGGTATCATTTATGGTTCTTATGGTCAATTTTCTTAAATACCATATTTGTCATTATTGTTGAAAAATATAAAATACCACGGTTTACGTATTTCCTTATTTGGATTAGTTTGTCAATGATACCAGATAATCTCCTGTATGCCCCATATTCTTTTTTATTCCCATATTTTGTCATAGGCTTATTATTTCACAAATATGAATACAAAATCAAATGGAGCGATAACAAAAATATTCTGATATGTTCTGGCACATTTTATATAATATTTCTTTTCTTTTATAATAGAGAGACATATGTTTATGTTTCTGGACAATATATCTTAAGAGAAAATAGTTTTCATTTTCTATTATTAAACATACAGCGTTTCCTTACAGGAATCAGTGGTAGCGTATTTGTCATCAATGTCCTAAGATTAATCTATGAGCGTTTCAGGAATCATCAGATAATCAACCACCTATCAATGTTGGGGCTGAACAGTATGGGTATTTATTGCTTTCACCATATCTTTTTCTGGCAGTACATCCTACACTGTACAAGAAGAATCCATTTAAATTCATGGAGTCCGACATTAACGATTTTGGCATCTATTGGAGCACTAATCTTTAGCCTTGTTGCTACATACATATCAAAGAAATTCACTATAACAAAAATTCTCTTTCTTGGCGGTAGATAGACAAACACGAAACATAACGTGTACAGAAAAATTATCTAGAATTGAACTTTAGTATAATAGCCACAAAACGGCTCTACAACACAAAACAATGTTAATTGTTTTGCTATATATAAAAAAAGTTCTATCTTTGCAATATCATTAATGATTAGGCTTCTATGACTATACACAACAATATTGTACAAATGCGACCACTACATATCATCATGCCAATGGCTGGCGAGGGGAGCCGTTTCCTCAAGGAGGGATGGACAACACCTAAACCATTAATAGAACTGAAGGGAGTGCCCCTATTCAAGAGGGCAATAGGTAGTGTGGTAGTTGACGGAGCACCCATGAAATATAGTTTCATCGTGCGCAAAGAGCATATCGACAGCTATCACATAGAGCAGCAAATCAAGGCAATACTGCCTGATGCCAATGTGTTCTATGTAGTAAAAACGACACGTGGCGCTGTGGAAACATGCCTCATTGCTGAACCAGTCATTGATAAAGAAGATTCCATCGTAGTGATGGATTGTGATTTGGAATTTCGTAGTAAGGGCTATATTCAAGGTATCAAGCACATTCTTGAACAACCTATTGAGAAGGTAAATGGCGGAATGCTTGTATCATTCGAGTCATCAGAGCCTCGCTATAGCTATGCGGAAGTTGATGACAATATGATTGTCAAACGTACGGCAGAAAAAGAAGTGATTAGCAACCATGCCCTTTGCGGAGCTTACTTCTTTTCTTCTGCCAAAGGATTTCTAAGTGCGGCACATCGCTTGATGAACGAGCCCATATTTACGAAACCTGAGTATTATGTGTCGCTACTCTACAACTATCTGCTTGCTGATGGAGAAACGGTTAGATTAGCAACAATGGAAGAGTATTATTCATACGGTACACCCGAAGAACTAAAACGGCATTTATGATTAAAGCAATTATAACAGATTTTGATGGTACTCTTGTTGATACCTTCGAGGCTAACTTTAAAGCATACAGTTTGACTTTTAAACAATTCGGCCTTGACATAACAAGAGAACAGTATCATGCTTGCTTCGGTCTTCGCTTTGATGCATTCATGGATGCCATGAAAATAGATGATGCAAACCTACGTAGCAATATCAAGAAGGAGAAGGCGAAAGTTTATCCGACATGTTTTAGTTATCTCAAGCCTAATG
>JAEEGL012389282.1_pt1 | contig 13115 bp, 10 predicted proteins | sample 9134231 | NCBI WGS metagenome assembly JAEEGL01 (sample SAMN16246548, study PRJNA631951) | gut metagenome | biome: gut microbiome; feature: rumen; material: fiber-attached | host: Bos | place: Iran: Karaj | collected 2018-10 | reverse complement strand
GTAATAACTATACTATGCTAAATTTCAGTATTACAAATATTACGAGAGATGAAGGAAAAGATTTTAATAAACAATTAGACAGCTTATTAAGAAATTTATTATATTTATACTCAAATGTTAAATATATTGATTTAAACGATAATAGTTATATTGATATAGATAAATTAACAGGTGTAGATATTAGCAAAGAAAAAAAATATGATCTTGATAGTTTTTCTGAGTATTATATAGAAAATGTTATTTATAAACCAGATAGAGAAAGGTTTAGAAAATTTATTTCTCAAGAATATAGAAAATCAAATAAAGGAAAAGATATATTCGCAGAATTATTTAGAACAAAAGATAAAAATGGTGAATATATATTATGCGAACATACAATCTTTTGTGTCCCTAATACTAATGAAAAAGTTTATTTTGCTTGTGTAAGACAACAAAACTATACTAATGATGATATAGCTAATATTTTTAAAAATAATATTAAGCAAGATAAGTTAGAAACAAATGAAGATATGCTAAACTCTTATCTATGGAAGAATTTAATGTCTACATCTGATATAAATTTCTTCTGGAAAGATAAAGATAGACGTTTCTTAGGAGCATCAGAATCATTTTTAAAAGTTTACGGAATTAAAGATGTCAATGAATTAATTGGTAATACAGATGAAGATATGCATTGGCATGTATATGATGATCCATATAAAAATGATGAATATGCAGTACTTCAAGAAGGTAAAATTATTAGAAATTCTCAAGGTAAGTGTGTAATTAAAGGTGTTGTTCATAATATTAGCGCTAATAAATTCCCTATTTATGTAGATGGTAAGATTATAGGCCTTTTAGGATTCTTCGTTGATATTGACGAATATAATAAGAGTTTATCAATTAATAAAGCAAATTCAACATATGATTCTTTAACTAATGTTAATAATAGTAGAGGATTTTTTGAACATTTATCAGGTTATAACGAAGCATATAGACTTAGAAGAACTGATTTTGCAGTAGTTAAGGTAGATATTCCTGAATATTTAAGTGTTGTTAAAAATTATGGTACTAAGATTGGAAATACATTACTAAAACTTATTGCTGATAAGATTGTTATTAACTGTATGACAACAGGTAGTGTTGCTCATATTACTGAAGCTAAATTTTTAATTATTTATAGATATAAAGATCAAGTAGATATGAAGGATTTCTTAACACGTATAAAGAATGAAATAGATAATATACATCTTATTCTTGATTATCCTGTAACGCTTTTTGCACATATAGGTGTTATTTATGCCTCAGAAACTAACTCCTTAGAAGATTTAATAGAACGAATAGTAGCATTAAAAATATAATGATTTGACAAATTGAATTAAATGCGTTAAAATCTTTACAATCATTAGAAGGGAAAAAGTATGATTTTAAGTGAAGCAATTGAAATTATAAAAAAAGATATAGTAAATAGAGATAATTATTATAATTTAATAGAAGCTTTTTTAGAAGATAATAGTGAGAATAATGCAGCTTATTTCAATAAGTTGGTTACACATTATGAAATGCCAAGTTCTCCTCAGTTATATTCTTTAATTATAAAAGTCTTAGATAGATATGAAGCACTTCCTTTTGATTCTGCTTTATATAGATATTATGTTTATTATTCAAAAGCATATATATTTTTTAACATGGGGGATTTTTATCACACAATAGACTATAGCTTTAAAATATTAGAATTAGAAAATCTAGATTATAAATATAGATACTATGGTGATGTATTCCTAGTAAATGTATTATTTGCGTTAAAAGATGATGAGCATGTTCTTGAAACAAATACTCAAATTTTAGCTGATCCTAGATTTAAAGAATTAAGTGTTGATTATCAAATTGTATCATATTTTAATCAATGCTTAGCTTATATTAATCTTAATAATTATGATAAATCTCTATATTATTTTAATATTACAAAAGATTTATTAGAAAAAAATGCTAATAAGAGATATTTAAATATACAAGAAATTAATAGATATTATGCTATTTCAAAATTTGGACATAAATTTTCTAAAGATTATGTAGAAAAATCTTTAAATAATTATATTAAATTTGTATATGAGATTGATGCTGATATTTTAAGTCAAAATTTTGATATTCATTTACTTATTCTTGAAGCTTTATTAGATTTAGGAAAGAAAGAAGAAGTTAAAGCTATTTGTACATATTTCTTACAAGAATCTAGCTGCAGTAATTATACTGTAGATCTTTTAAGGATTTTATTAAAGTGCATTGATAAATCAAATGTTGATGAATATATTAATATTCTTGAAAAATACAACAAAGCTTTAGAAAGCGAATTTGAGAAGAAGTTTGAAAGAGAAAAATTATATTATTCTCAAGTAAGCAGATATTATCAAATGAATACTAAATATACAGAGCTTGAAACTAGTTATAATCATGACGCTTTAACTGGTTTATTAAGTCGTGGTAGCTATGAATCAATTTGCGATATGAAGGATTTTTCTGCTCTTGCATATATTGATATTAATAATCTAAAGACTATTAACGATACTTATGGACATAGACATGGTGATTTATATCTAAAAGAATTTGCTAAAAATTTAAATGTTAGCTTAGATGCTGATATTTATAGAGTTGGTGGAGATGAATTTATTGCCGTATTTAAGAATAAATCTAGAAAAGAAGTAATTAATAGCATCAATAGATTAAATGATTTACCATTATTTGAGACTAAGGATGATGATAAGTTCTCATGTGGTATTTATTTTAATACGGATAATATTGATATTAAGCAAGCTGCTATATTTGCTGATGAGGCATTATATTTAGCAAAAAAAGATAAAAATATTTTAGTTATTTACAATGATTAAAAATACGGTAAACCGTTTTCATAAAAAATGGTTTTGAATTCATTAAGTTATTGTGATATTATAAAGATAGAAATAAGGTTGAATCCTAGAATTTAACTAACACTTAAAGGTTTTAAGTCTAGGACTTGAAACCTTTTTTTATAAAGAGGTGTTAATATGAAGGGTTTATTTAATTTGAAGAGTCTAACAATCACACAAGTTAATTCAATTCTTTCTTTAGCAACCAAATTCAAGAGTGGTTATTCTTTTTCCTTTTCTGGTAAGAGAATAGCCACTCTTTTTTTTGAAAATTCAACAAGAACTAAAAATAGTTTCTTAATGGCTATGCTAAAGCTTGGTATTGATTATGTAGATGTGAATATTTCTACTAGTTCAGTCAATAAAGGAGAGTCTTTATATGATACTGTTAAAACTTTAGAATCTATTGGATTTGATGCAGTTGTAATTAGACATTCAATTGATAAATATTATCAAGAATTAGAGAATATAAATATACCTATTATAAACGCAGGTGATGGTAAGAGTGATCATCCTACTCAAAGCCTATTAGATTTATTTACAATTTATGAAGAATTTGGTCACTTTGATGGATTAAATGTGACAATTATAGGAGATATTGCGCATTCTAGAGTTGCTCATACTAATGCTGAAATTATGAAAAGATTGGGAATGAATGTATTTATTTCTGGTCCTGATTGCTTTATGGATGATACTGCACCACAAATAAGCTTAGATGAAGCTCTTAAGAATAGTGATGTAGTTATGCTTCTTAGAGTACAATTTGAACGTTCTGCTCATCTTGATATTTCTAAAGAAGAATATAACAAGCTTTATGGCTTAGATATTGATAAAGTAAATAGAATGAAAAATAACGCTATTATTATGCATCCAGCTCCAGTAAATAGGGGTATTGAATTAACTGATGAGGTTGTTGAATGCGAAAAGAGTCGTATGTTTAAGCAAATGGAAAATGGTGTATATGTCAGAATGGCAGTTATTTATAAATTATTAAAAGAGGAGCTATAGGGAATGTTACTTAAAAATGGAAGAATCAGAATAGGAACAAAACTTATTAAAAAAGATATTCTGATTGAAGGAAACAAAATTATTAAAATTGAAGACGAAATAAAAGGTGAAGGCCTAGATTTAAATAATATGTACATATGCCCAGGCTTAACAGATTTACATGTACATTTTAGAGAGCCTGGCTTTGAAGATAAAGAAACTATAAGAACAGGTAGCTTAGCAAGTGCTAAAGGAGGTTATACTACAGTACTTGCGATGGCTAATTTGAATCCGGTCCCTGATTCTTTAGAAAATTTGAAAATTGAAGAAGATATTATAAAGCGTGATGCAATCATTAATGTTATTCCTTATGCGAGTTTGACAAAAGGCCAATTAGGAAAAGAATTATCTGATATTATAAATTTAAAAGATAAAACTAGATATTTCAGTGATGATGGTGTTGGAGTTAATAATATAGATTTACTTGATAAAGCTCTTAAATTATCAAATAAATATAATTTATTTATTGCAAGTCATGCTGAAGATTATGATTACGCAAAAGAAGATCCTAGAAGTGAATATGTAGCAGTTAGAAGAGAAATAGAAGAAATAAAAAAATATAATGCTAGATATCATTTTTGTCATATGTCTTGTCTTGAAAGCTTTGAAGCTATTAGAGATGCCCAAGATAAAGGTTATAAGATTACATGTGAGGTAAGCCCTCATCACTTATTCTTAAATAAGGATATGATAAAAAATACTAATTATAAGATGAATCCTCCTTTAAGAAGCGAAGAAAATAGATTAGAAACTGTTAAAGCGCTACTTAATGGTGTTGCATGCTGTATATGTACAGATCATGCTCCACATACTTTTGAGGATAAAAATAAAGAATATGCAAAGGCCGCAAATGGAATTATTGGAATTGAAACAGCAGCGCCTCTTGTATATACAAATCTTGTAAGAACAGGACTAATAAATTTTAAACAATTTGAAGATTATATGTCTAATAACGCTCTAGATTTGATAGGACTTCCTAGAAATGAAATTAAAGTTGGAAGTACTGCAAATTTATGTGTATTAGATATTGATAATATACATACTTATACAGAAACAGAAATAAAATCAAAAGGACACAATTGTCCATATATAGGAATGAGTATGTACGGATTTAATACACTTACAATTTATAACGGTAAGATAGTATATCAGAAATAAAAAGGAGAAATTTAATATGAAAAGAAAGCTAGTTCTTGAAAATGGCAGCATTTTTCATGGAAACGGATTTGGTTCACATGAAAAAAAGATCGCTGAAATTGTATTCAACACAAGTATGGTAGGTTACCAAGAAATTTTAAGTGACCCATCTTACTGCGATCAAATCATTGTAATGACATATCCTCTTATAGGAAATTATGGTCTAACAAGTGAAGATTATGAATCTAAAGGTGTTTATTGTTCAGGATTTGTAGTTCATGAGTATAATGATTTACCATCTAATTTTAGATACACTCAAACTCTTGGTGAAAAGATGGAAGAATCACATGCTGCAGGTATTGAAGGTATTGATACAAGAGAGCTTGTTAGGATAATTAGAGACTATGGCTCTATGAAGGCCATGATAGTTGATGAGGATGTACCTGATGAGCAATGTTTAAAGGAACTAGCTTTTTATTGTCTAGTTCATAATCAAGTAGAAAAAGTATCTAGTAAGAAGATTTGGTATTCTAGATGCCCTAACCCTATGTTTACAGTTGTCGCTATTGACTGCGGTTGTAAGCTTAATATTATTAGACTTTTAAATGAATATAAGTGTAATGTTGTAGTTGTTCCTTATAACACTAGTGTAGAAACAATTCTTAAATATAAGCCTGATGGTTTATTTATATCAAATGGACCTGGTGATCCATTAGATGTAGTTGATGTAATAAATACCATCAAGACTCTTAAAGGTAAATTGCCTATGCTTGGTATTTGCTTAGGACACCAAATGATCGGACTTGCTTATGGTGCTAAAACATATAAGATGAAGTTCGGTCATCGTGGTGCTAATCATCCTGTTAAAAATCTTAAGAGTGGCAAAATTGAAATTACATCTCAAAACCATTCTTATGCAATTGATATAAAGTCTTTAAAGAATACAGATTTAACCTTAACTCATATCAATTTACTTGATGATGAGGCTGAAGGTATGGAGGATATTAAGAATAAAGTTATTGCTGTACAATATCATCCTGAAAGTGCTGCTGGTCCTGAAGATTCAAGATATATCTTTGAAGATTTCTTAAATAATATGAAGAGTTTTAAGGAGGAAAAGGAAAATGCCTAAGCGTAATGATTTACATAAGATTATGATTATTGGTAGTGGTCCTATTATGATAGGACAAGGAGCAGAATTTGATTATGCAGGTACTCAAGCTTGCTTAGCTTTAAAAGAAGAAGGATATGAAACAGTACTTGTTAATTCTAACCCTGCTACTATTATGACAGATACAAAAATAGCAGATAAGGTTTATATGGAACCTTTAGATTTAGAAAACGTTGCAAAGATTATTAGAAAAGAACGCCCTGATGGTATTATCTGTTCAATTGGTGGTCAAACTGGTTTAAATTTAGGTATGAAGCTTTACAAAAATGGTATTTTAGAGGAGTGTCAAACTGAACTTCTTGGTACTGGATATGATGCTATCAGTAAAGCTGAAGATAGAGAATTATTTAAAGAATTATGTGAGGAAATTGGAGAACCTGTTTTAGAGTCATTTAATTGTAACAGCTTAGAAGCTTGTTTTAACGCTGCTCATAAAATAGGTTATCCTGTTATTTTACGTCCTGCATTTACTCTTGGTGGTACTGGTGGTGGATTTGCTGATAATGATACTGAACTTGAAGAGCTTGCTAAAAATGCTTTAAAGCTTAGCCCAGTAGGAGAAGTATTAGTAGAAAAGTCCATTAAAGGATATAAAGAAATTGAATATGAAGTATTACGTGATAAAAATGATACTGCAATTGTAGTATGTAATATGGAAAATGTAGACCCAGTAGGTATTCATACTGGTGATTCAGTTGTAGTTGCACCAAGCCAAACATTAACTAATAAAGAATATCAAATGCTTAGAAATAGTGCATTAAAGATTATTAGAAGCTTGAAAATTGAAGGTGGTTGTAATGTTCAATTTTCACTTGATCCTTATTCATTCCAATATTATGTAATAGAAGTTAATCCTCGTGTATCTCGTTCGTCTGCATTAGCTAGTAAAGCTTCTGGGTTCCCTATTGCTAGAGTATCAGCAAAAATTGCAGTTGGTTTAACTTTAGATGAAATTAGAATTGCTAATACAGTTGCAAGCTTTGAACCTACTTTAGATTATGTTGTTACTAAAGTGCCTCGTTTCCCATTTGATAAGTTTAATGATGCTAGTCGTATTCTTTCTACGCAAATGAAGGCTACTGGTGAAGTAATGGCACTTGGTAGAACAATTGAGGAAAGTATGCTAAAGGCCTTTAGAAGTCTTGAAAATAAAACTTGTCATTTAGAATTAAAGAAATTCAAAGATAAGACAGTTGATGAATTACTTGAAATTATTAATGAGCATACTGATGAACGTCCTTATGCAATTTGTGAAGCTTTAAGAAAAGGTGTTACAATTGATGAAATCTATTTCTTAACTAAAATTGATAGATTTTTCCTTGAAAAATGGAATCACATTATTGAAATTGAAAATAAATTAAAAAACAATAAATTTGATATTGAAATTTTCAAGGAAGCTAAAAAATATGGATTTTCTGATGAATATATAGGTTCTATTTATAATAAATCCAAAATTGATATATATAAATTTAGACGTGAAAATAATATTTATCCAGTATATAAAATGATAGATACTTGTGCAAGTGAATTTAAGAGTTATATTCCTTATTTCTATTCAACTTATGAACATGAAAATGAAAGTGTTAGAAGTGATAAGAAAAAGATAATTGTATTAGGTAGTGGACCTATAAGAATTGGTCAAGGAGTAGAATTTGATTATTCAACTACTCATTGTATTTGGTCTATTCAAAAGCTTGGATATGAGGCTATTGTTATTAACAATAACCCTGAGACAGTATCTACAGATTATACATTATCAGATAAATTATATTTTGAACCATTAACAATTGAAGATGTCATGAATGTAATTGATTTTGAAAAGCCAGAAGGTGTTATTGTAACACTTGGTGGTCAAACGCCAATTAATTTAGCAAATGATTTGGTTAAGCTTGGAGTTAATATTATTGGTTCTTCAATTGAAGCTATTAATAAAGCTGAAGATAGAGATTTATTTGAAAATGAAATGGCTAAGATTAATATTCCACTTCCAAAAGGATTTGCGGTAAATTCTGTTAATGATGGTATTAAAGTCGCAAATGAAATAGGATATCCAGTATTAGTTCGTCCTAGCTTTGTATTAGGCGGAAGAATGATGAAAATCATAAGTGAGGAGAATAGCCTTAAGAATTTCATGAAGGAAGTTATGGAATTTGATTCTGAACATCCTGTATTAATCGATAAATATATTTATGGAATTGAATGTGAAGTAGATGCTATTTGTGATGGAGATGATGTATATATCCCAGGTATTATGCAATTAATTGAACGTACTGGTGTTCATTCAGGTGATTCAATGAGCGTATATCCACCATACTCTTTAAGCCAAAATGTTAAAGATAAAATTATTGAAGATACTAAACGTATTGGCTTAGCTTTAGGTATGATTGGTTTGTTTAACATTCAATTTATTGTTGAAAAGAATGATAATGTTTCAATAATTGAAGTTAATCCTAGATCAAGTAGAACTGTACCTTTTTTGGCTAAATCTACAGGAGCTCCTATCGCAGATATCGCAAGTGAAGTTATGCTTGGTAAAAAATTAAAAGATTTAGGTTATGTTGGAGTAAAAGAAGAAAAGAAACGTTGGTATGTAAAAACACCTACATTTAGCTTCTCTAAAATTCAAGGAATGGATGTTGTGTTAAGCCCTGAAATGAAATCTACAGGTGAAGCTATTGGTTATGATAAGAATTTAAATAGGGCTTTATATAAATCCCTTAAGGCTTCAGGACAACGTCTAGTTAATTATGGTACTGTATTTGTGACAATTGCTGATAAAGATAAAGAACAAGCCCTACCTTTAATTAAGAGATTTTATGATTTAGGATTTAATGTTGAAGCCACTTCTGGTACTGCAAGCTTCTTAAAAGATAATGATATTAAGACTCGTGTAAGAAAGAAGATTAGTGAAGGAAGCGAAGAAATTCTTGAATCTATTAGAAAAGGTTATGTATCTTATGTTGTAAATACAATGACTGATGAATCAATTTCACAAGCTCATGATGGAGTTAAAATCCGTCGCTGTGCCATTGATAATAGTGTTCCAGTATTTACTTGCCTAGATACTGTAAATGCGCTTCTTGAGGTTTTGGAAGGAATCACAATGAATGTATCTACTATAGACTCAGAGGAATAATATGAATGCAGTTGATTTAAAAGTATTAGAGAATAAACAAATTAATAATGATATTTACCTTATAAAGCTTGAAGGGGACACTAGTGAAATAAAGAATAGTGGAGAATTTGCTGAGCTTAAATTAGATAATTATTATTTACGCCGTCCTCTTTCTATTCATGATTATGATTCTAAAACTGTTTCATTTTTATATAAAGTGTTAGGTCATGGTACACGTGACCTAACAAGATATAAAAAAGGAGACGTAATAAATACTATCTTAGGCTTAGGAAATGGATTTAATGATTTAAATGCTATATCACCACTATTAATTGGTGGAGGTATAGGAATGGCTCCTTTATTAAATCTAGCTAAAAGATTTAATGAAAAAAATATAAGACCAAATATATTATTAGGATTTAAAAATATTAATGAAGTTTGTTATGTTGAAGAATTTAAAAAATATGGGGATGTATATGTAACAACAGATGATGGTTCGTTTGGATATTGCGGAAATCCTGTATCATTCTTACAAAATAATAATTTAAAGTTTGATAAATATTATGCTTGTGGTCCACTTGTAATGCTTAAGTATTTAACAAAATATAGTACTTTAGGGTATGTATCACTAGAAGCTCGTATGGGGTGCGGTATTGGTGCTTGTATGGGGTGTTCGATTGAAACAAAAAATGGTATTAAAAGAGTTTGTAAGGAAGGACCTGTTTTTGACGCAGATGAGGTGAATTTATGAGCATAAATATTAAATTTTTAAATAAAGAATTTAAAAATCCAATAATACCTGCTAGTGGTACATTTGGATTTGGTTATGAATTTAATGAATTCTATGACATAAGTATTTTAGGTTCAATAAGTTTAAAGGGTACAACTTTAAATCCTCGCTATGGAAATCCTTTGCCACGTATTGCTGAATGCCCTAATGGCTTAATTAATGCTATCGGTTTACAAAATCCTGGTGTGGATAAAGTAATAAGTGAAGAGATACCTAAGCTTAGTAAAGTATACAAAGATTTAGTTATTGCTAATGTTGGTGGTCATTCTATTGGTGAATATAGAGAAACATGCAAGAAATTCAATGACGTTGATAAGGTTTTTGCGATTGAACTTAACATAAGCTGTCCTAATGTAAAGGGCGGTGGAATGGCTTTTGGAATTGATAAAGATGTTGCTAGCGAAGTTGTTAGAGAAGTAAAAAAGGTATGCAATAAACCTATTATTGTTAAATTATCTCCAAATGTAACAAATATAGTTGAAATGGCGCAAGCTGTTGAAGAGGCAGGCGCTGATGCAATCAGCTTAATAAATACGTTAGTAGGCATGCGCTTTGACCTTAAATCAGCACGCCCTATTATAAGCGTTAAAAAGGGTGGTTATTCAGGTCCTGGTATTTATCCTGTCGCTTTAAGAATGGTTTATGAAGTTTATAAGGCTGTAAATATTCCTATTATTGGTATGGGAGGTATCAGTAGTGCTTATGATGTTATTGAAATGATGTATGCGGGTGCTAGTCTTGTTATGGTCGGTTCACAAAATTTAATTGACCCATTTGCGTGCAAGAAAATTATAGAAGATTTACCTCGTGTTATGAAAGAATTAAAGATAGATAATTTAGAAAGTATTATCGGAAAGGCTCATATTTATGAATAATGTAATTATCGCATGTGATTTTGATTCAAAAGAAAAATTAATGAATTTTTTAAAAGATTTTAAGGGATTAAATCCATATTTAAAAATTGGTATGGAAATGTATTATAAAGAAGGCCCAAGTCTTGTTAGAGAATTAAAGAATCTAGGCTTTAAAATATTCTTAGATTTAAAGCTTCATGATATACCTAATACAGTTAAAAAGGCTATGAAGCAAATTGGTGAACTTGGGGTTGATATAACTAATGTTCATGCAGAAGGCGGCATAGAAATGATGCGTGCTGCTCGTGAAGGCTTAAATGAAAGCCAAAATGGTAAAAATACCAAGCTAATTGCTGTAACTGTACTTACATCAATAAATGAAGATATCTTACATAACGAGCTTTTAGTAGATAAAACTTATAATGTGGCTGATGCTGCATCTCGTTTAGCTTTAAATGCTAAAAGTGCCGGTTTAGATGGCGTTGTATGTTCTAGCTTTGAAGCTAAAATTATGTCTGATTTAGGATTAATATCAGTTTGTCCTGGTATTAGACTTAAAGGAGATTCTTCTCAAGATCAAAAAAGAGTTGCAACTCCTAGTGTTGCAAAAGAAAATCATGCAACATTTATTGTTGTTGGAAGAAGTATTACAGGTTCTTTAAATCCTGTTGAAGCTTATAAAAAATGTTTAGAGGAGTTTAATTAATATGACAGATTTAGAAAATAAAGTAGCATCTTGCTTACTTAGCATTAAGGCAGTTTTTTTAAAGCCAAATGATCCATTTACTTGGGCTAGTGGAATTAAGAGCCCTATATATTGTGATAATAGATTAACATTATCTTACCCAGAAGTAAGAAATGTAATTGAAGAGGGATTAGCTCAAATTATTCGTACATATTATCCGGATTGTGAATGTGTTATGGGCACATCCACAGCAGGTATTGCTCATGCAGCTCTTGTTGCAAATATTTTAAACCTACCTATGGGCTATGTTAGAAGTGGTGCTAAGGACCATGGCAGAAAGAATCAAATTGAAGGAGTTGTACCTACTGGTAAAAAGGTTGTAGTAATTGAAGATTTAATTTCAACTGCTGGTTCTTCAATTGAGGTCGTTGAAATTTTAAGAAGTGCTGGTGCAAATGTTTTAGGTATTGCCTCTATCTTCACATATGAATTACAAAAGGGTTTAGATAATTTAGCAAATGCAAATGTTATTAACCATTCTTTATCTAATTTTAGCGCATTAATATTAAAGGCAGTTGAAGAAAAATATATTGAAGAAGATGATTTAAAAAAGCTTAAAGCTTTCCAAGCAGATACTAGTTCTGACTGGCAAAATGCATAATATTTAAGGGAACCTAAAGGTTCTCTTTTCTTTTTACAAATTTTATTATATAATACTTGCGGGCTTATGGTACTCACGCACGGTGAGACTAGAAAGAAGGAAAATAATATGAAACACAATGATATTTTGAAGATGGTAGTCTTAGCAGTTTTAATTGCATTGACAATTGTACTTCAAGCATTCGCTACAACATTTAAGGTTGGTACATATTCATTACCATTATCTTTAATTGTAATTGCAGTTGGTGCATTTTTATATGGACCTTTAGCAAGTTTATTGCTAGGAACTATTTGGGGGATTTTCATTTTTGCAGCTGATAGAAGCTGTGATGTATTTATGGCATATAGCGTACCAGGAACAGTTTTAGCTGTTATCGGTCGTGGAGCTTTAAATGGATTATTTGTTGGGTTAATTTATGTGCTTTTAAAACTTGTATTTAGATTTAGAGGTGGAGATTATGTTGCTATGTTTATCTCTGCACTTTTATTACCTTTATTTAACAAGTTTTTCTTCGTATTATGCGAATATATGATATTTAGCGAATTATTCAAGAATAAGAACCTTTGGGCTGGATTCTTTGCAGCTAACTTAGGTATTTCTTGTTTATCTAGCTTTATTATTGCACCAGTTATTTGTCGTATTGTTATTGCTGGAAGATATATTCTTCATCTTGATAATGAGAACAACTCTAATGAATCAAAAGAAGAAGTTTTTGAAGATATATCAAATGATGGTGTATTTAAGGATTTAAATTAATTATTTATTTAGATAAG
>JAEEGL010798326.1_pt1 | contig 13115 bp, 13 predicted proteins | sample 9134231 | NCBI WGS metagenome assembly JAEEGL01 (sample SAMN16246548, study PRJNA631951) | gut metagenome | biome: gut microbiome; feature: rumen; material: fiber-attached | host: Bos | place: Iran: Karaj | collected 2018-10 | reverse complement strand
TGAAGTAGTTGTTTTGGAAGTATATGACAAGAACGGCAATTCTGTAGATGAGGCATCAAGTATCCGTGATAAAAAAATAAAGTACGTAAAAGGGCAGACCGTAAAAGCGAAAAGAGTAGATGAGAATTGCTATGGGGATGTAACCGGCATATATTTTGTTCTTTCCCGTGAGGAAACAAAAAATTATGCAGAAAAAGAAGATGAGGAAAAAGATTGAGTTGTAAGACTAACATCTAGTAAATGGTCAGATAACAAGATTGCCATGTAGGGTTATTCAGTAGTTCCAATGGCTGTCATGTTAATGTATATCAGTATAAAGGAGACCAACTCTATGGAAAATGTAAAGTTTATACGATACAAGAAAAACAAACAAACTGTCGAGTATTTTTTTCTGATACATGAACGGCTAGGTGATTATATTCGAAAATACACAAAATATAAGAAAGATTCGTTGCAGGTATATCTAAGCGATAGGAATCTGTTTAGATATGAAATTTCAATTCCTAATGATTTTGAGAACTTCAATAAATCTTTTACTGAGACGATTGAGAGAATCAGTAACTCAGGTGATGATAAGTTTTTTTTCTACCACCTGATCACTGACGATGGACATCCAAGAACTCCAAGAAGTGTGCATGACCTTATGCGTAAGGAGTATGGTCTCATTGATATTGATGAGGCTGAGGAAGATAATAACTCTGATGATTTAGAAAAAGATTTGGAATGGTGGACTGCCCACTTTTTTATTAGGCTAATATGTTTGGCATTTCACGAGCCTCTTGAATCTTTTGATGAAGGAGAAGAAGACTATACGGAAGTGGTCGAGAACGCAGCAACAATTTCTGAGATTCTTAGTAAGATTAAAAGCATTGATACTATTGTTGTTGTCGATGATGCGAGAAAAATAGGGCATGAAGAAATGAAGAAAATCCTTAAGAACGCAAAGCAAAAAAAAAGAGGATGATGATCAACGGTGCAGTGATTGAAACTTGGTTTGGAAGGTGTAGAAAAGGAATAACACTTTGTGAAATGAGATGCGATGTTCAAGAAATTGGACATCGTTTTTTATATACTAATCTCATAAAAGAGGAAAGGTGGTGAGAATATGAGCATATTAAATATTTGTGATTATAAGGACGAAAAAGAAAATATTTATTATAAGGAATTACAGAAGTGTTTTGGCACGAATACACATATAGTTTCAATTGCTTTTGAAAAGGACAAGAATCCTGCTGAATTACTAATGCAGCTTATGACTGAAACCTATGATCTGATTGTAGGGCATGGTTTTGGTAGTCTGTTGGCGTTGTATATTGGGCGGGCAACAAAAGTGAAAACCATACTGATCAATCCGGCATATCCTGCATCGAGATATTGGTCAGATGATCTTGCTGATTATGAATATAAGGCACTGATTGAAAAAAACACGGAAGATGTTATTTGCTGGGCTTCTGAGCTTGAAACCATAAAAAATGTCTATATGATTCTGGGACGCGATGATGATGTTACAGATACAACAACGAGTGACAAATATCTGGTCAGAAAAAACTGTTTCTATGTTGAAGGGGGACACTGGCCGTCAGGTGCAGATTTTTCCAAGATTTTCAAAAAACTTGCGTTGGGAGACTCTTTCGAAGATTTAGATGAAGATCAAATAGCAGAGAAACGAAGAGATGAGGCGACATATGAACTGTTCTATGATTTTGCTACTGGGGATATGGGTCATTCACTTCTATATTTGTATTCTTATGAAGAGAACGCATATAACCGTATGAGTAAAAATGCGAGGCGACTTACCGGGAATGAAGCCGAGGAGGAACTGATTGGAAAGATGAAATATATATCTGCTGATCAGTTGGAAAAAGACACCGCACACTTTAGAGAACAATATGCTGATGTTTCGCTTCTTGTCATAGATAATATAACGAGCTTGTTAATGGACAATGATGTGAAAAAAGCGCTGTGGATTGCATGTAATGAGGTACTTGATAATAATGGGCGCGTTTTGCTTCTTTCCAGCGAATGGGCAGAAGTTATTTTTGAAAAGGAAAGGGAAATAACAGATTTAATTAATACCGGATGCGTGGCAGAGTTTAAGGATCATCCTTTTAGTATCAAGAATGCTTATAAAGGTGTAGTTACCATAGAAGAAGAAATGGAAACCTATTCTGATCAGCATCAAACTATTATGATCGATGAAGTTGATTCAGAAGGTGGGAATTTCACAATCAAATGGCATTCCAATCAATTAAATGATCAGATTCTATATGTATATTATGAAAAGGGCAAATGGCATATAGATGAAAAGGATGGGTGGGCAGATAAAGAAAGAGCAGCGGTTATACTTGAGAAAGCAAGCTCAGAATTTGTGAAGAATATTGAGATAACTAAACATGATTCGAAGGATTTTTTTGGATGGGGATGGTGAATCATATGTTCAAGAAAATAAAAGTATATAAATCAATAAACGCTGTTCTTCATCGGATCACCATTAAAAGGGAATTTGCGCTTATTTCTAAGGCAGAAGAGATGGCCCAATGTGATGATGACAGTCTTAATCTTGTTTTTCTGATTGATAAATCTGGAGCTAAAGTGTTTTTGTATGTAGGGGATAAGGTATATAGCCGGGAATGCTTTGATAAAGAGGCTTGCCTCTCAAAAATATTGGAGAAATATCCTGATATTAAAAAGGATGAGGTATCCTTTCCGACAATAAATGAACTTTACAGTATAGCAGCAGATAGAATTCTTGAGATACCTTTCATGGACGATCGAAGGGAAAAGATCAATAGAAAATGGCTTAATGATTACCTTCAGATTGGAACAAGTGAAGGGGAATGGTATATGACTGATGATTTTTCTGCTATAAGTATTCAACTTCAAGAAATCGGAGGAAAAGAAGATTCTAACCCTGCAACGATAGAAAGAGTGGTAGATCCCGCGGAATTTGAAATATACGACAGATTAGTGAAGATACTTTATGACAGCGGAAAGGAAGAACATTATGGAGATGCCTTTTGCATAGAATACTCTATTATATATGCGCATCAGGAATACAGATATTATCTTATGTATTTCTTTTCAAATCATAACTGGCGCAGAGATCCAGTCAATATCCTGAATGTGTGCGTTACAGCTACAATCGTTCCAGGAATATATGATAGTAAAGAAGTCAGATTTACTCATCCAACTAAAAAGACATATTGTAAAGAAAACGGTGAGGAATATCTGATGGTCCTTATGACAATGGACAATGATGTAAGCGTGAAATTTGTTTCCGTAGGAGAAGATAAGTCTGAAAAACAGACGGAAGGGGATGTGGCGGGAAATAGAGTTTATGATAACCTGATAGATTTTTCAATGTGGTTATCCGCATTTCACCAGGAAATATATATGGCATGAGAATACCCACTTTAGATATGGAATATTGTTTGGGATATCTTAGCGATAGGAATCATTTAAATATTTACTTATAAATATGAAGACGCGATGTTCAAGAAATTGGACATCGTTTTTTTTATACTCATCTCATAAAAGAGGAAGGGAGAACTGAAATATGGCAGTTATAGATAAAAATATGTATGAAAAACTGAAAAACTGGTGCGATTACTGTGAAGAGTGCAGACCTAGAAACCAGAAAATTATGTATGTGAACAGTCATGACCGTGAACTAACTAACGCGACTATCAGGAAGATGATGTTTGAAATGACTGAAGAAGATGTTCATGGGGAATTGTTTATTTCTTTCTATTCAGCTAGGAATTTTTACCATAATATGCGCGATTATTATTCATATATTTCTAAGCGTTATGGTCATACCCCAATGGATGATGAGACAGTTATGGATATCATAGAGGATTACCCGCCTACTTGTGGATGGATAATACTCATCGTTGAAGATGTTGAAGTCCTGTCGGACGATGAAGAAAAAATGCAGGAAATGATGCAAACAATTCTGGAATTTGCTACTATGCGCGCCAGTATCATTCTTATAGGTAATGGAGAGTATAAAGATATCTTTTCCGGATGTGAGTATGCCATGCACGAAATGGAAGAAGGGATTGCGGCTAAAGAGGAGGATGACATTGTAATGATCGGCTGCTATGAGCAGGAAAAAGCTCCTGAGAGGGAAGATGTAATCTATGAACTCCAGGAAAAGCATTGTGATGAGTTGGTTTTTTACTGGGATGTTTTATATAGGCAGCTAAAAAAACGATACTTTGATTATGGTGGTTTTAAGGCATTATTCAAGGAAACGTTGGAATATATCATCCCCCGAGTATCGAGTGAGCATGTTTATAGAAAAGATTTAATGATTATTGAAAATATAGGAGCTCTTCGCCATGAGAATCACAAAGACGTTGAAGGATGTAGACCATGGGAATTTGATGCCGCTCAGAAGTTTTCGAAAGGGTTACATAGGGCAATTATCAACAAGTACAATCGCAATAATGATTTTTCTGATGGAAAAATCGGAATTGGTATTGAGATAGAAGACGCGAAAGAGGAGTTTGGAGCTATTCATATTAGCGGTTATACGTGCACCACAGTTGAATTAGAGGTTGAAACTGTATATCACGAAATGGACAGTCTTTCGAGGACAATTTGTGAATGTACCTATAAGGGTGACAGCATGCAAGCCTGGAGATATTTAGGAAAAAAATACGCTAAAAATGATAATACAGAGGGACTGGAGAATAAATTTGAAGAAGCTGGCATAAATCTAAACTGTCTCATGGAAGACATTAAATATATTGCAGACAGAACGATTAATGAACACTCTGGAAAGAAAGTTCGAAGGTATAAGAACGGCCAGGATGATGTCCTTAGCTGAATGCAGGAGGTGAATGAGAGATGAAGATTCTTCAAAGAGATTATAACAAGCTAGATGTAAGTAAAATTAAAGGAATTGAAAAGCTTGAGAATGTAAAGTCTGTGATCATTGATGACAGTATCCTTACCCGCTTTATAGTGGTATTGGACGACAAACAGTATTGTGTTAACGCGGATGGAGAGCCGGAAATGACACAAGATGCGCAGAAAGAATACGATGATTTTGTGGCCAAAATACGCCAGATGTACATGCGGGATGAGATTACAGTAATAGATGAAGGGTATGGCGTAGACGAGGATGAGTTGGAATGGCATATAACAGTTGGCTTAGTGGATCCGGAGGATGAAAACCATTTTATAGGTTTATATGAAACAGATACTTGTGTCAGGACTGAAGAAGGGGAGTGATGATGTGAGCATATTAAACATCTGTGATTATAAGGACGAAAAAGAGAATATTTATTATAAGGAATTACAGAAGTGTTTCGGTTCTAATACAAAGATAATTTCTGTAGTTTTTGAAAAAGATACGAATCCTGCTGAATTATTACTGCAGCTTATGACTGAAACCTATGATCTGATTGTAGGACATGGGTTTGGTGGTGTGTTGGCATTGTATATTGGGCGGGCAACAAAAGTCAAAACTGTTCTGATTAATCCGGCATATCCCGCATCCAGATATTGGTTCATCGATGATCTTGCAGATTATAAATATCAGGAGCTGATTGAAAAATACACGGAAGAAGCTACTTGCAGGGATTATAAATATGAAACCACTAAAAATGTCTATATGATTCTGGGACGCGATGATGATATTACAGATACAACAACTAGTAACAAATATCTGGTCAGAAAAAACTGTTTCTATGTTGACGGGGGACACTGGCCATCCGGTGCAGATTTTTCCAAGATTTTCAAAAAGCTTGTGTTGGGAGACTCTTTCGAAGATTTTGATGAAGATCATATAGCAGAGAAACGAAAGGATGAAAGGACATATGAGCTGTTCAAGGAATTTGCTGCTGGGGAAACGGGCTACTCCCTTTTATATTTATATTCTTATGACGAGAAGCCATATAGTCGCATGAGCGAAGCTGCGAGGCTCCTTACCGGAAATGAAGCCAAGAAAGAACTGGTTGGAGAGATAAAATATCTATCTGCTGATCAGTTGGAAAATGTTACATCCAATATTAGGGAGCAATATGCTGATGTTTCGCTTCTTGTCGTAGATCATATAACGAGATTGTTAATGAGCAAAGATGTGGAAAAGGCTCTATGGATTGTATGCGATGAGGTGTTGACTAACAATGGTCGAATTTTGTTTCTTTCAGACTGCAGACCGGAACGTATTTTTGAAAAGGAAATAACAGATTTAATTTACACTGGATGCGTGGCAAGGTTTGAGGATGATCCTTATAAAGTTCATAATGCTTACAAAGGTGTAGTTACCATTGAAGAAGACGAAAAACCCAGTTCTGATCAGTACAAAACAATTATGATCGATGAAGTTGATTCAGAATACGGTAATATCACGATCAAATGGCATTCCAATCAATTAAACGATCAGATTCTATATGTGTATTTTGAAAATGGCAAATGGTATATAGATGAGAAGGATTGGTCGGCAGATAAAGAAAGAGCTGTGGCGATTCTTGAGAAAGCAAGCGCAGAATTTGTAAAGAATGTTGAGATAACAAAACACGATGGATGGGTGCGATGATGAAGAATATGTTCAAGAAGGTAAAAGTATATAAAGAAATAAATGCTGTTCTTAATCGGATCACCATGAAAAGGGAATTTGCGCTTATTGCTAAAGCAGAAAAAATGGTCCAACATGATGAAAACAATCCTGATGACAGTCCTGATCACCTTTTTTTGATTGATAAATCTGGTGCTAAAGATCTTCTATATGTAGGGGATAAGGTATATAGTCGGGAATGCTTTGATAAAGATGCTTGCCTCTCAAAAATATTGAAGAAATATCCTGATATTGTAAAGGACGATGTATCCTTTCCGACAATTAATGACCTTTACAGAATAGCAGCAGACAGAACGCTTGAGATACTATTCAATGATGACCGCAGGGGAAAGATCAATAGAAAATGGATTACTGATTACCTTCAGATTGGGGCAAATGAAGGGGAATGGTATATGACTGATGATTTTTCTGCTATAAATATTCAATTGCAAAAAATCGGAGAAAAAAAAGATGATTCAGTCCCTGCAGCGACAGAAAGGGTGGCAGATCCTGCTGAGTTTGAAATATACGACAGATTAATTGCGATGCTTTATGACAGCGGCAAAGAATACCATTATGGAGATGATTTTTGCATAGAATACTCGATCATCTATGCGCATCAGGAATATAGGTATTATCTTATGTTTTTCTTTTCAAATCATAACTGGTGTAGTGATCCGGCTAATATCCTGAATGTTTGCGTTACGGCTACAATCGTTCCCGGAGTATTTGATAGTAAAGATGTCAGATTTACTCATCCATCAAAAAAGACCTATTGCAAAGAAAACGGTGAGGAATACCTGATGGCTTTCATGACAATGGACAATGATGTGAGCGTAAAATTTATGTCCATAGGAGAAGATCACTCTAGAAAGCAATCTGCTGGCGATGTAGCGGGAAACAGAGTCTATGACAATCTAATAGATTTTTTCGTGTGGTTATCTTCATTTCATATGGAAATATACATGGCATGAGAACACATACTGTAGATTTTAAGAACTGTTTCGAAATTCAGTCAACAGGAATCATTATAAATATGGAAAGCGATGTCCAAGAAATTGGACATCGTTTTTTTTATACTCATTACATAACAAGGAAACAAACATGACAGTTATAGACAATAATATGTATGAGAAACTGAAAAAGGACATATGTCGATGGTGAATTCATAGAATTCATAGAAGGAGATAGGCTGAAAATTATGGGATACATAAGTGACTACGATATGGAATTATTACTGTCGGGTGACCAGGAAAACCTTATCAGAAAAATCACAGAGAACAGAAGTTTTGGGGTTTTCTCAGTTGATGATAAACAACATGGAAAGCCATATTATTATTACAGTTGGGAGATAAAAGACACAAATGGCGTAGCTGATAGTACAAAACGTAGATATTTATGCCTTTCGAATGAAAGAGGGGTTTCAGATGATACGGGTAATCTTCAAAACTTCAACTCACCCTCTGTTGAATGGCTACTAGAAGAATTAAAGGGAAAGACACTTTCATATACTGTCCGTCACCATGGGGGTGGTACTGGAGACACTGAGAAGATCATTAACAGGGATTTTTTGGAAAGAATTCTCTTACTTTATGAAGATGATGACCAGTTCCTTATAAATGATGAATTCTTTGATATTAAGGTATTTTTAAGATGTATAGGAAACAACCAATCAGCGCAAAAGTATATAAAACCAACTGATATAAGAGGTTTTAACATCAATGGCAGAATTATCAGATTATTACGAAGCAATAGCAATATTCTTGATCGTGACACTATAATAGCAGAATATGCGGCTGTTTCAGAAGATATTCAGGCACAGTATTTTGTTACCAGTTTTCATAGCAATCGACTGTGGGATGAAGATCCTGTTTGTATTCATGTTTATAGGATATCAGCCTTTATAATTCCTGGAGAAATACCTTTTCAGGAGGCTTCGGAACTTAGTAAAAACAAAACTGCCATAAACTATATCAATGGAAACAGATACATGATTGATTCAATCCACTTCAACAATGATATATGTTTTGACTGGGCTGAGTTTAAGCAGTTGATTGGCTTTTATCGGTATATTATTGCATGCGCATAAATATATGGAAGGATAAGTTTATGAAAGTATTTATTGATGGTTTTCATGATTCCATTTCCATGGCTGGCAGTTTAAGGGACAAAATAAATGACTTGATAAGTTCAGGTGTGAATATATTTATTAGGGACATTGGTGAAGGAAATTTGTTAATACAGAAGTATCTTGCAGACACATGTTACAGAAATGTTCAAATCTGTTTTATGCGGGACTGTTCTGAATATGAAGAATGGCCAAGAAATAATCATGGAGAATGGCCGTATAGGATATTTGTGAGACAACAGCATGAATATGACTTTGATCCCTGTATAGAATGTGAACTAGCAAAAGATGTGGATAAAACAGTTTTTATTTGGGATGGAGAGGAAATTGAGCAGTTTGCAAGAATATTGATTTTTCTGGCAATGGGCAAGGAATGCGAGATACATTTTAAGGAAAACGAGGATGTCAGGAAAATTACTGATATATCTGAATTAAAACAGCTGATTAAAAAAGAAGAGGATACGGAAATTACAAAAAGATTCCAAGCAGGAAAAAATATTGGCGTAACTGAATTATGGGAAATGGGGTTGTACCTTCCAACTATAGAAGAGTGGATAAGGTCCCGTGGAAAACCGGAAAGATTCTTTTCAAAGACAGAAGTGAAGAATATGTTATGTAAACTAGCGTATCCACTCAGTGAAAAAGAGGATGGATTTTTAAAACTTGCTAAAGCTGATGATCTGTACGGAGAACTCATTACTAAGGTTTTGGACTGGAAGAAATACAGCAGCGATACAAAAGCTTTGCGAAAGGCAATAATGGTAACAATAGAACACTCTTTCCAGCATGCTTACAATGATATTGCAGAAGCTAATCGATGGATAAAAAAGGCGGATGGACATGACGAGAACATCATACTCTATCTATATGAGCTATATAAAAAGGAAGGTAGATACACAAAGCTTCCGATTGGAATGTACAAAAGCATTGCTGCCGTACGTGATTATATGAGGTGGAGTATTTCCGGGGCTAGAGGTGGTCAGATAGAGTTGTGGGAGGTAAAGAACAATTGCCAATCTGGTATGTCCTGTGAGCATAAGTATAATATCTATACTTTGCAGGGCGATATTCGCTGGTTTGAGGTCCTGCGAAAGAATGATCTTGAGGATGACTGTGATTTATCTGAGCCTGTGACATATGTGAGTAAAAACCATCATTATGTTCCAGAGAGCCTATGCATTTGAAATATTTTTGTAATGTCTTTTTTGATGATAAAGATATCTGCAACCCTAACAATGGAGAAATGACCCAATTTAAAGTTCTGAGGTTTTATTATGAGTGTTTTTGTAAGTGGAAGTAAAAGACTTTTTATAAATGAAAAAGATGAAGGGAACGAGTGGCACCTTCCAGAGACAGTAAGAGAACGCCTTAATGAATTGATTTCTGATGGAGAAGATATTTTAATAGGTGACTGCCCGGGTGTTGATAGTTATGTTCAGAAGCACTTGAAAACCTCTGGGTTTAAAAAGGTCACAGTATACGTCTCTGGTAGTAAAGGGAGAACTCGTAATAATGCCGGTAAGTGGGAAGAAAAGCACTTTAGAACGCAAGGCAGGACGGCATACTCTTATAGAATCGAAAAAGATTTTAGAATGGCCGAGAATGCTGAATATGGAATTGCCATCTGGAATGGTGAAAGCAAGGGAACCTTTACCAATATGGCATACCTTGTTGCTCAAGGTAAAACAGTTCAGTTGTATTATATTCCAGAAAACAGGTGGATTAGTATAAGTTCAGTGGAAGATCTCATGCCTTTTGCAGGTGAAGAGGGGAAAATTGGAAGCGAAGAAATACAGATTATTATGGAAAGATGCGCTTTTTCCAAGGAAATGATAGAATTCCAGGTTTCTGAAAACGTTATGTCGCCATATACTCTTGCAGATGTGGTTTACCGAGCAGCGATTCCTCTTGATACTAAAGAATACTTGCTTTCCATCATGTTTAATAAGCGCAATATGAAGACCGAAGTATTGGATTCCGTGAGCAATAATATATCTCAAGGAAAACATATAAAGGCAATAAAGCATGATATTCGGGCTATTGCAGACTGTAGAGGTGAAGAATCCATCTGGACTCATTTATGGGATTTACATGATGAGATAGAGCAGGCAAAGAAAGAAAGGTATGAAGGCGCCATCGATTTATGGGAAGGCAAACCGATGTATCTTTTTACAGAATGGTATGATACTGAAGATTTGTGCTTTAAGAGTGAGCCTTGTGGTTTTTTTCGAGAGTATGGTGCGGTACAAAAGTATATTGAAAACGAAGAAAAAGATAATGAAACAGATGAAGGATACTACCGATTGGAAGTCTGGGATGACCTTGACCATGGATGGGATAATACTAGATATGATTACTACTATTATCATGGACAGATCTGTTGGTTCAAGAAACTTACTCCTAGAATGGATAATAACGGAAATAAATACTATCTGACAGAATCGCGGAAGTTTATTTCCTTGAACGTTGATTTGAATATTAGAACCCCATATAAACCAGGAGATGTCGTAAGTATTGATTGCCGTCCTTTTGGACCAGTATTCCAAGCAATGATATTGGAGGCAAGGCACCAGTACGACTGTTGCTTTCCAACAATTCTTTTTAAAGTATTTGGGACTGATGATTGGAGGATTACATCGCTAAAACACAGAAGGTTTTTTAAAGATATAAGTATGAGATCATATGAGCCTATGCTTTCACCGCTTTACAAAATAAGGAAGGTAAGTGAGGATGATAATGATGATTATACATCCATGTTATTTACATTGAGCAAATATATCAGTGAAAATGAGGAGAATGCAGCAAGAGTATGGAATAAATGGGATAAATATGGATACAATGATATGAGTGAAGAAGAAATGCTGGATTTGTTTCATGCAGATACTGACTCACAGATTAGGAGTTGAACATATGGCAGTGTATGTAGTTTCAGATATTCATGGACAATATAATCTGTTCCTAAAGGGGTTGGATGAAATCAATTTTTCCGAGAAAGATTATCTCTGGTGCCTGGGAGATGCTATTGATAGAGGACCAGATGGGATAATGCTTTTACAACATATAATGATACATGACAATATGGATCTGCTTATTGGCAACCATGAGCTCATGATGCTTGATGCGCTGGATCAATCAGGTGAATCACTCTGTGATGAGAGGGATAACTATCTATGGCTTGAAGCTAATGGAGGGAGGATTACATTTGATAACTACAAAGAGCTTTCAAAAGAGGAACGCTGGAAGCTTCTTGAATGGATGAAATCCAGATACGTCATAAAAACAATTGAAGTCTCGGGACGCAGGTTTTGTTTGACACATTCTTTTTATAAAGAAAGATGTGAAAATAAAATGTTTTCAGAAATGGATTACAGAGATGCATGGAATATTACCTGGTCATCAATTTGGAGAAATGATGAGTTTACGCATGCAATGGACATTTATCCCCAATATTCTTACACATTTGTTAATGGTCATGTTCCGGTGCAAATTATTAGAAGACAACAGGGGACTGTTTCGGAATGTGGTAGGTTGAAGAGTTTTACGCACAATAATGTAATCTGTATTGATGGAGGCTGTGCATTGGAAAATGTTGGGGGAACGGAGAGAGGAATTATTTTCCTTAGACTTGATGATATGGAGGAATACGCAGTTTCGCTAAGTTGAATACAGAATTGACATGTGTTTTTCGCGATAGAAATAAAAGATAGAAAAGGATAAGTAATGGCAACTTATGTAATATCGGATATTCATGGACAGTATGGTATGTTTATGGATTTGCTTAATAAAATCAATCTAAAAGACTCGGATATTTTGTATATTTTGGGGGATATCCTGGACAGAGGACCACATCCAATGAAGACTCTTCTAAAGATAATGGAGATGTCAAATGCCATTTGTCTTGTGGGCAACCATGAACTCATGGCTCTTGAGTGCTTGGATTATCTTGATCAGGAGGTCACTGACGAAGCACTTGAAAAACTAGATAGGACCATGTGGTATGCCTGCCTGGAATGGAAAGAATACAATGGTGGGGATACCACGATAGAAGAATTTCGCAAATTGAATTCCGATACGAGAAGGGACGTGATAGCCTTTCTTAAGGATTTTCTAGCATATGAAGAATTAACAGTAGACGGAACTAATTATCTTCTTGTTCATGCAGGTCTTGGGCATTATTCTCCCGGAAATAGTCTCGAAGAATACTCGCTTAATGACCTTATATGGGAAAGAGCAGATTACAGCATACAGTATTTCTCTGATAAATATGTTGTCACAGGTCATACTCCTACACAGGGAATAGAAGGTAATTCAAAGCCCGGATATATTTATAGGGCTAATAAACACATAGCCATAGACTGCGGTTCCTTTATTCCAGGGGGCAGACTTGCAGCTTTATGTTTGGAGACTGGCGAGGAGTTT
>JAEEGL016271934.1_pt1 | contig 13116 bp, 12 predicted proteins | sample 9134231 | NCBI WGS metagenome assembly JAEEGL01 (sample SAMN16246548, study PRJNA631951) | gut metagenome | biome: gut microbiome; feature: rumen; material: fiber-attached | host: Bos | place: Iran: Karaj | collected 2018-10 | reverse complement strand
TCACCCTCCCTAAGACCCTCCCGGCACTCAATAATCTGCTTTACGCAGGTCGTAATTCTTTGGACATCGCAGATTATTTCTGTGCGCACCTGGCGGTGCTATAATTTTCTTTTATAATATAAGCTTCCGACAAGGGAAACGGCTAGCACCACGATCATAGCGGTTAGGCCCATCTCCGCCAAAGAGGCGTATTCGCCGGCCACACCCGTTTCAATAACAACAATAAAGGCGAGGGCCAGAACCGCCCCTACAGAACCCATCTGCTGGAACATCTTGACTTTATCCTCAGCCGTAAACTTTCCGTCGGGTCTCTTAATAAAGGGCATCGACGTTACCTCCCATACAAATCCAAACGATAAGCCCGGCCATTACCAACACGCTGATAGCCACATTGGCCAAGAAAAAATCCCTATTCATAGCATCTAGATCATCAGATTTTCTGAACAAATGAATATAGAGTACGGCTGCCGTCATAAGGCCTGTCACCACCCACCAAGGTACCCCCATACTCCAGAACACGCCAAAGGCTACACAAAGGGCAAGCATTGCCATATGGCTCCAGAAAGCTATTTGCAAAGCCCGCTTGCGGCCAAAGCGCGCAGGCACAGAATGCAGCCCCATAGCCCGGTCAATTTCTTCGTCCTGGGTGGCATAGATGATATCAAAGCCCCCCATCCAGAGCATAAGAATCACCAGCAAGAAAATCGGGAACAACGCAAACTCCCCACGTATGGCGATCCAGGCTCCCAGAGGGCTCATACCAATGGCAAAGCCCAGGAACCAGTGGCAAAGCCAACTGAAGCGTTTCCAATAAGAATAAGAAAGCAACAAAAGCCACACCGGCAAAGCCAGCAGGCCGGCGAGGGGTTGCAACAGCGCCGCAAAGGTCACAAACAGAATCCCATTTACCACCAGGAACGCAATGACCGACGCCTTGCTCAAGCGCCCGGCAGGCAAGTGACGGCCTGCCGTGCGGGGGTTTTTAGCATCGATATCGGCGTCGGCAATGCGGTTGAAGCTCATGGCGCTGTTGCGGGCGGTCACCATGCACCCCACGATCAACGCGATAATTCTGACCGCCTCCACGGCATCCATGCCGCGAAAACCCCTCGCCGCCACCCACATGGAGCCTATAGCAAAGGGCATCGCAAAAAGCGAATGACTGAAGCGTACCAGATGTCCAAATTCCAGGATTTTTTTCAACATGGAAACTTATTTGGCCTTTTTCACCGTAGCCATTTCCACTTCAGCAGCCTCGTAATCGGCTTCGGTCACCCATTCGGGCTTCCACACAATCACCTGGTTACGACCGCCTTCCTTACCTTGGTACAAGGCCTTGTCCGCAAGCTGGATACTACGTTCTGCTCCTAGACGAGAGTCGTATTTCGACACGCCAAGCGTTATGGTCACCTTGATTGTCAAATCACCATAACTGACAGACATCTTTTCCACTTGGGCACGGAAACGCTCCGCCACAACAGTCGCCCCGGGCAAATCTGTCTCGGGGAGAAGTGTCAAGAATTCTTCTCCACCATAGCGAGCAAAGACATCGTACTTTCTCAAAAGTCTTCGGATTGTCTGCGCCACAGACTTCAAGACAGCATCACCGCAGGCATGTCCATAGGTATCGTTGATATTCTTGAAATGGTCAATATCCATAAAGATAAAGCAGAACGGCTTCTGAGTTCGACGGGTGCGTTCCACCTCGTTGGCAATCGTTTCATTCATGTCACGACGATTGGGAAGTCCCGTCAGTTCGTCCGTCTTGGAGATAGCCTCCAGCTTCTGATATGCCTTCTCCAAGTCCTGGGTACGTTCGCGAACTTCCTGTTCCAACAATTCCCTATGGGCATTCAGTTCCTTAATCTGCCGCTTAATGGTGCCATGCATGGAATTGAACGCAACTCCCAACTGTCCCAGTTCATCTTTACGGCGGCCAACCGCTATTTCCTGAATATCAAGATCGCCCTTGGTAATCTGATTGATATGCTTAATGATACGGTTCAGGGGGACGCCCAAAACAAAGAACATCCACACAGCCACAATCAAGATAATAAGAATAGACACCAACAAGGTGACAATGCTAGACATCTTTGACGACTCAACTAGCTTGTCAATCTCGCTTTTCGGCTGAAAAGAGAATATGCCAAAATCGTAATTGGAATCATAGTCATAATTGACCTGATAAGACCGTCCATCGTTTAACTTCAGGAACTGTACTCCCGTGACATTGTAGTTACGGGGATCAATATCACCCAAGCCCAATTCCGATATCTTATGAGAACCTGTCAACCAGCGCTTCAAATCTGGGTGATAAAGAATCTCCCCTTGACCATTGACAGCCAACAAAAAGCCGTCCTTTCCAATTTTATGGCTCGGGAAAGTCGTCCATAGACGGCGAAGCGAAAACGTTGCAGTCAAATAGCCATCACCTGCAGCCCGATTCGAAATGTTGATTCCGAAAAGTCGCATTGGCGGAGAATCCTCGTCTTCCCTGAACCACGGAGTCACATAAGGGCGATGGGGCGTAATGCGTGAAAAATCAATCGGGTAAGGAGATTCCGACGGTAATCCAAATATCGAATTATCGCACAAGAAACGATTGTCTCTGTCGTACAAAGTAACCGTTTCGCCAGAAATAAACAGCGATGAAATATTAAAGCTCTTGAGGTAACTAGCCGCAATCGTCGGATCCATGCTCTGGATTTCAGAGGTCTTAGCAAGCAACGAAAGACGGTCACCAAACTGTTTCATCTCTCCAGACGCCATATTGGAAATCTGGCTGAGTGACGACTCATTGTTATTGAAGCTCCACTCCAATATAAGGTCTGTCTGCTTAGACGAAAATATGAGAGTGCCTCCAGCAACCACCAGGGTCATGGAGACAATCAATACCACGAGCAGTTTAAAAACAATGCTTCGTGAAAAGCCAGACAATACCTCTATAGCCATATCCTATAAGATACTATTTTTTTCTCTTCCACAAAGCAACGAGAAGGCCCAAAATAACGATAATAACAACCGCAATCAGCACAGTATTGCTCGATTTCTTTTCGGAAACCTGAGTCGCACTATCCCCAGTGGTCGTATCCCGCTTTTGGCCCTCATCCCTTTTATCCATTTTACGCCACGCCGTCTTGAATTCTGCGGCAGTCATCAAATTTGTAGTAGGATAATTCAGTTTCTTGTTAATTTCGATGGTAAACTGTTTGAAGACTTCGTAAAGCTTATCTTCGGAATAAAGAGCAGGAATTTCAATCTGTTCCCAAATAGTGCTAAACATGGACACAAACAGCTGTTCCAAGTCGCCCCATTCTGGGATAGCCACATAAGTCTTGCCCGTTTCCAAGGCATTTACCAAAACGCGATAATTTTCGTCTTCAGACCAAGCCTGAAGCACCTTCTTTGAAGGCGGAAGCAGACCAATCTGCTTAGTATAGGCATCCAGGTTTTCGTCTTCAATCAGGAAGAACAAAAGTTCCTTCGCTTCTTTGCGGGTATTCTTTGCAGGAATAGCAAGATTGGAGCCTCCGATAAAGCTGACACTTCCGGTTTTACCTCTAGGAATAGGCAACACCATCACGCTATCGCTGCCAATACGTGCATTAGAAAGTCCGCCCTGACTACCGTGAATGCGCGTCTGCATCACAATTTCAGAAGTATTCACGATAAAGGCCAGCTCACCATTATTGAACTGCTGAGCAATCTGGGCCGTATTGGACTGCAACGCCTCCGGAGAGACAAGATTATCTAGAATAAAGCGGAGGTAGCTAGCGACACCCAAAAGTGTTTCTTCGGTAAGGATATTCGCATGCCACTTACCAGAGCTATCCTTTGCAATAAACGAACCTCCATTACTCCAAATCCAAGGAGCAAAGTTATGGGGGATATTCCAGTCACTCTTACCGGGGAACGCATAGCCTCGAACATGAGCTCCGTCGTCAAGAACCTCGTTTGCCGCATTCACTTTGCGAATCGCCTCTACAAAGCCCTCATAATTCTTAACAGATTCTGCACTAATTCCATTTTTTGCAAGAACCCTCTTATTTGCAAGCACCGGGCGGATATCAATAAACCACGGTACTGAATAGATGGTTGTATCCTCATCGATATGCGTCGTGTTCCAGCTGACCGGAACAAACCTTTCGGGCTGGATTCGGCCCAGTTCTGAATTCAGCGGTTGGATTTCTTTGCGAGAGGCGAAATAGGGAATCCAAGTGGTACCCAACTGCAGAACATCAGGAGCAGGTTGTTGACCCGACAAAGCAAGTGAAATCCTATTCCAAGCTTCGTTCCAGTCGAGAACCTGCACCTTAGTCGGGATGCCTGTTTTCTTGGTAAAAAGTTCCAGTCTATTTTCTAGGGTTTCCTGCGGAGAAGCACCATTTGGCATAATCCAAACAGTGAGCGGCTTTGGAGCAGCAAATGCCATCACCGATGTAAAAGCCATTGCCAGCAACACATTCATTTTGCGGATTTTTTTATCCATAACCAATCACTCCTTCTTACAGGAAACAACTACCTCTGAAAATAACAAAAAAAACAAAAAAAGGAACGATGTAGTAAAAAAGAGGCCTTTTAAGGCGAAAAACAGCCTTATTTGGCCAAAAAATTATTCCAACTTGGAACAATGTTCTTGTTATTCGCGAGAGCGTTCAGGTGTTTCAGCACCTTTGCCACCACCGTATCCACCAATTCTTCTATGGTGTTGGGTCTGCTGTAGAACTGAGGAGATGCCGGAATTACTATGGCACCAGCCCTAGTCACCCGTTCCATGTTCTCAATATGTATCAAATTGTAGGGCATTTCCCGAGGAACAATTACCAAGGATCTACGTTCCTTGAGGCAGACATCAGCACTACGCACCAACAGGTTATCCGAAGTCCCGGCGGCTATACGGCCAAGAGTTCCCATAGAACATGGCACCACCGCCATGCCAGCATAATCACTACTCCCACTGGCGCATTCCGCAAAGAAATCATCTACGTTGAAAACCTTCTCGGCATAATCGAAAAGTCCATTCTGGCCTTCAAACTCCACTACATCTTGGCCAGGCTTTGTCACTATAAGCGAAACTTCGTGCCCAAGCCGTTTCAGATGTATAGCTGTACGGGTCGCATAAATAGCCCCGCTTGCTCCCGTTACACCAAGAATATACCTAGCCACGAGGCGCCTCCAAAGGCTTTCTTAAGAAAACCCCGTAAGAAATTCCGCCGTTAAAGCTCTTTACCTTCACCACCTGGAATCCACATTCTTCCGCCATACGGCAAAAATCCCGTACAGGCAAAAAACGTTTTATAGAATTAACCAGGTATTCGTAAGCATCTTTCTTACCGCTAAAGAAGGCTCCAAGCAAAGGGATAAACACAGGAGCTAGACATCCGTAAAAAAAGCGGTTAAACAGATTTCTAGGCGCAAAGAATTCCAATACGCACAGGTAACCACCTGAAGTCAGCACCCGAAAAGATTCTTGCAGGGCGCCTCGAGCATCGGGTACATTTCGCATTCCAAAACCATTTAACACCACATCAAAGGAAGTGTCTGCAAATGGGATACGCATGGCATCTAGCTGTACAGGCGTTGCCACAGTATTCTTGCCAGCAGCGCCCTTCAACATGCCAAAAGAAAAATCACCTAGCACAGCCACATCGGGCTTTACGCATAGTTTTTCGTAGGTTACCGCAAAATCACCGGTGCCACCGCAAAGGTCTAGCAGGCGCCTTCCGGCTTCGAGCCTTTTCAGCTGTCGGCAACAGTATCGACGCCACAAAATATCCTGACCACAGCTCAAAAAGTGGTTCAGAAAGTCATAACGGCAAGCTATGCCGTCGAACATCTTGCGGACGGGACTAATCACGCTTTAAATGTAGCAATACTTCTACTTGCCAAAATTAGCTGTAAAAGTAGCACCTGCAGAAGGCGTAACAATACGGGGGTTCTCCGTCTTGCCATCAGACCAACCAGTGAACACAGCTCCAGAGGCAGGAACAGCGGTCAGCTCCATCGCATTACCCGAGAAGAATTGACCCGCATAAGACGTACTGGGGAGTTTCATACCATCTACCAGAACAGTTCCGCTACCGGAAGCACTGATATTGACGGTTATCATGTCACCCAGACTGAACTGTTTTTTGTAGTCACTGATTATGGTGTTGTCACGATTCGTTGCCCACTTCTTCATGCAGGAGCCAGAAATACTGAAACCGTCGCCGCAAGCATTGTTGTACCCACCAGCACGTTCCATTTCATCCAGATCCCTGTCCGTTTCTTCGGGAATCAAGGTTGCTGCCATAGATTCCAAGATAGACTTGACTCGTGTAGCATTCACGTAGTTTTGGAACAGAATGGCCGAGTGGTTAATGAACAGGCGCTTGAAATCGGCGTTTCCAATCAAGTGATTGAAAAGGCTTGCAAAGCTCCTGCTATCCGTCTTGTGTTTGCACCCACCAGAAGCAATCCAACTGAACATGTTCGTTCCAGTGGCTTCTTCGTTTGTCGAAAATTCACCACAAGCCGACCATGTCCAGTCCATACCATGGTCCATATCGTAAACCATAAACTTATATGGTTGGTCGGGACTGCGCCAGGCGCGCACGTTGTTTCCGGGCCAGTCCGCATTATGCATGTAAATTTCGAAGGCCATATAGTCTGCAAAATTACCCACATCCATCATGGTCTTCACAGTAGCGTAATCGGCATCCGAAACAGTAGAGTTCTTGTTAACAAGATCCAACAAGTCCGTATAGTTTTTGATGGAATTCGTATTGCTGGTAATATCGTCACCCAAATGCTTGATGACTTCTACGGTATTGGCATCAATGCCATAATTGGTCTCTACATAATGCTTGTTCATGCGTTCACGCATGTCGTGAATACCATAATACTTACCATTGTAAAACACCACCACCTGGCGGCTACGCTGGTAATCCACTCCACTTCCTTCCAGGGTGGCACCAGCCATAGCATCCATCAAGTAATCGCTCACATAACGATTTCCGTTATTGCGCAAATTGAACCCCCTAAAATCGCTAGCCTTATCTTTGCGGGTCTCAAACAGCGGGTAATGAATCTTACCATCTTGGTATTCTTCACGCATCACAATAGCCACGGACTTCTTGTTTTCCAAGCGGCTCCAGTTACCCATCAGGGAGATTCCCGCATCTACGCCAAAGGCGGGAGCATCAGAACTGCTACCATTGGGGAAGTATTCTACATGTACCGGCAGCTCAACGTCTTCGAAAAGACCTGTCGGGCCACAAGAGGGGCCACAATCTCTATTGTTAGCATGCACATAATGCTTCTGGAAGAAAACCGGATCTACACTGACGGCCACCACCGGCATCCGAACGGTCTCACCGACAAAGATGCTCTTAGTAATCACTTCCTTAGTAAGGGTTCCGCTCTTGAAGGCAGAACAACGAAGCGACGTATTCTTGCTAAATGTCTTGGGAGAATTGAATTCCTCCGAAGACGCCGTAGGCGCAGAGCCATCAGTAGTGCAGCGAAGCGTTACACCAGATTCCACTTTAGGCGGATTGATAGTCACATCTGAACCGCTGTAGAAGCCAGACTTGATAGAGCTAAAGTCTACCGCAGGAGCCATACCATCATAAGCAGTTGCTTCGGTATTCGGCCTTTCAGGCGTGGGAGTACCAAAGTATTTCCAGGCGCCACCATCTACGATACCCCAGCTAACGCCACCAGCAAGTTCTGGATAGGCAACCGAATCACGAATTCCGTTACTGGGATCTACCAAGTAAATTGTGCCACCTTTCTTATCCATCTTCCAGTTGGTATGGGGACGGCTACGCAATGTCTTGCCGTCGGCGTTCTTGCCATCGGACACACCAGCTACAGACGGGATATTTTTCTTATCACAGAATACCGTACGGAAAGACTTGGCCGCAATCACTTCATCGCCAATCACCCACTTCTTGGGTTCCTTCAGATTCTCAACCAAAGCCCAACCCTTCAGGTTTGCAGAAACCGTACCAGCGTTGTAAACTTCTACCCAAGACGGATCATCACCATCTAAATCCAACCAATCTAAGTTAAGAGAGGCAATTTCTGTAATGACTACAGCGGAATTGCCAACCCAACGTAAAGATGTATCCGGATATACAGTTACCGTGTCCTTCACATAGATTGTATCACCATTTTCCGTAATTACGCGGGTATAACCGGCACTATCGCCAGGAGCCGTCGAAGAACCCGAATTTACCGGATTATTGTTTTCAGCCCCTTCCTCCGTCGGTGTGGAAGCTGAGCTTCCGTCGGAACAGGCGAAAAAGCATGCCATACAAAGTACAGCAATGTACATTTTGAAAATACAACTATAGATATGCATTGCAAGTCCTCAATATCCTATCCAAATTTATATGTTTTTTCGGAAAAATGCTAGTAATATTCTATTTACCCTTGACAAATCAAAGATAATCGTCTATTTTTGGGCTACAATTTGGTTCTGTAGCTCAGTTGGTAGAGCAGTGGACTGAAAATCCGCGTGTCGTTGGTTCAATTCCAATCGGAACCACGAAAAGCTTCGGTTTAACGACCGAAGCTTTTCTTTTTCTTACATTCCGTAAAAATATGCAATCAATGACGGTAGGGGCCGTAGATTTCGTCCCAATTAGCCAAAAGCAAATCTACCAGTTCCGGCTGGAACTGAGCACCCCGCTGCTTCTGGAATTCTTCACGAATACGGTCTTCGGGCCAAGGTTCTTTGTAGCAGCGGGGGCTGGAAAGCGCATCCAACACATCTGCCACCGCACAAATTCGACCTGCCAAGGGAATCATCTCTCCCTTAAGTCCACGGGGGTAGCCCTTTCCGTCCCAACGTTCATGGTGAGAACCGGCAATAGAAGACGCAAATCGCAAGAGTTCCCTTTTGGAGGTCCTAAGCATCTCTTCACCGATAATGGAATGAGATTTCATCACCCCGTATTCCACTTCTGTAAGCTTGCCAGGCTTGTTCAGCACCGAATCCGGAATACCGATCTTACCTAGGTCATGCATAGGAGAAGCAAGCCTAATCCGTTCAGCCTCTTCTTCGGGAAGTCCGTAACGCTTGGCCAAGATATACGAGATTTCAGCCACTCGCTGGATATGGTCACCCGTCTCTTGACTGCGGTACTCAGACGCCTCACCCAAGATATGGATAATTTCTTTCTGAGTGGCCTCTTGTTCGGCGATCAGACGAGCCGATTCCACCGTCTTGGCAGAATAGACGGCCGTAAGCATCAGGCGTTCCAAGTCTTGAGAAGAAAACACCTGCGAGTTGCCCTGCTTGTTTATGGCCTGGAAAACACCCATGACCTTTCCTTCTGTATCCAAAAGGGGCACGGTCAGTACAGACGTAGTTCGGTAATGAGTTTTTTCATCGCTACGGTGGTCAAACCTGGGGTCCTGGTAGGCGTCCTTTATCAATAAAGGTTCCCCCGTCCGTACGGAGTAACCTACAAATCCAGCATCCAAGGGTATTCGGAGTTCATCTACCCCATGAGCCACCTTGGTCCACAATTCCCGAGTATCCCGATCAATAAGCCAAAGGGAGCAGCGGTCAGCCGACACCATAGCGCGGCCTAAGTCAGCCATAAGAATCAGCAAGTTGTCCATCTTCCGTTCTGCCGCAATTTTCGGCATATACGAGAACAACAATTCCAAGATTCTTCCCGACTCTAAATTTTCTTCTCCAACTACTCCTTTCATGGGTCCAAAGATAAAAAAACTATTGACAGTGCATTGACAGTTTTTTATTCTTTAGCCGCCCTTTGGAGGAATAGGCTAATTGGTAAGTCAGCGGTCTTGAAAACCGCCGCCGTCAGGCTTGGGGGTTCGAGTCCCTCTTCCTCCGTAAAAAAACGCCCCATGAGGGCGTTTTTCATTTGTTCGCTATTTTTAGACAAAATCACTCTTCTGTTTCCACCTCCTTATCATAACGGGATACGTAGGCGATATCTACCTTAGAAGCTCCACATGGCACCTACGGTTGGCACCACCGTGAATCCTCCGTCGCTTTCAGTGGACTTGATGTTGTCGGTACGACTAACATCGTCGTTCTCGTACTCGTTGGAATTAATGGACGCAGCCACCGGCACCCAGCGTCCGCCAACACTAGCGAACACACCGGCGTGCTTGCCCAAGGCTTTGCGAACCACCACGTCTCCACCCAGGGTAAGGGCGCCCACCGTCACCGACCTGGTCCAGTCGACTTTGCCCAGCTCTTCGTGTTTATACTTACCCTCGTCCTTGGTGAACATGGCGGCCTCGATACCAACCATGGCAAGAGCAGCCACCGTCCAGTTCGGCGTATTCACGAAGGCATAGCCGACCCCAACCTCAGCGGCCGTGTAAGTACCCGCCGTATTGTCGTCATCAGGGTCGAACTTGACATCGTCCGTAAAACCGGCGCCAGCACTCCATGAGGCCTTCACAGCAAAGCCACTCTTGCCAACACCCATATAGTTAAGGTTTACACCACCGCTTACCATGGAATAATCCGCGTCATCGATGTTGTACTTGGAAACAGGTACTGTAACACCTGCGCCTACAAAGTGCGTCCAGCCCTTTTCCGCCTTCGGTACGGTAGTGGTTGTAGTCTGAGCGTTATCGGCGGCAAAAGCGGTAGCGACAGCAAAAATAGCAGTAGCAAAGATTATCGTTTTCATGATGAATTCCTTTGTTAAGGTTCTTTCTTGTTTACGTTACCAATATACCCTCGAAAATTCATAAAGTCAAATATATTATTTCTTTGTTTTTGATAGTAAAAGTTGATTAATAGGTGTAGAAAGCGTGGCAATCCGCTACGTAATCCATTGTGGCACTAAAAGGTTTGTCGTAAAGCAGCGCGCACACTTTAATGTCTAATGGAAAATCTTTGCCCAAAGCATCTATGCAGGCCCCCGTAGTAGCACCTGTGGTATAGACATCATCTACAATGATTACCTTGCCTTTTGACGGGAGATTCTTTGGAAGATACGCCTTAAAAGCGCCCGCCACGTTCTGCTCCCGCTCTTGCCGAGAAAGTTTAGTCTGGGATACCCGAAACCCAGTCCGGCAAAGCCACCGACATAGGCGACCTCCGGTAAGAACCGAGAGCGCAACCGCGATCTTTTCGGCTTGATTGTACCCGCGTTCGCGAAATCTAGCCCGATATAGTGGCACCGGTACAAAATACAGTGGCCCGGTAAAATCCTGAAACAAGTCGCCAGAGAGCCCCGTAGCATGATTTACTAAGTACGTAGCCATACCCGGTATTCCGCGGTATTTCAGCAAGTGAATCAAACGGCGAGTCAAGCCGTCCATAGGATATAGGCAAACCACATCTTCTGCCGGCCGACAAGATTCCTTAGAAAGGTTCTTTAGGGATTTTTGACAATCAGGACAGAGCCACGGGTCTAATTTTTCCGAAGCCTCACCACATCCAAGGCATTCCATTCCGAAAGCAACATTGGACCAAGATTCAAGCATACTACCTCACAAAAAAAACGTCTATTGGTATAGACGTTTTTTTCACAGGAAATAAGCCTAAAAAATTTCAGATTCTTGAAATTTTACATTTACTGCTGCAGGCGGAAAATTTTCACGTCCTTGATGTAGAAGGTTCTGACCTTGCTACCCAAGTTCAGTTCGAACCTGGCAAAGGGCGTACTCTCCTTCGGGACAAACTCTATTTCTACAGACTTGCCCGAAGTACCCACATTCACATGCTTCTGGAACCCTATGGTCATATAATCGTCATAGGCGCCAATTCTTGCGGTAATCTGCCCTTCCACATCAGACCAGATGGTAAACACACACTTGTACTTTTTGCCGGCAAGCAGAGCCACATTTTCCTGAATGAGCTGAACGCTGTAAGAATACTTACCTGCCTGAGTCACCTGAACCTTGGCATAGTGGCCACCATTTCCTTCTTTTTCTACAGAAGCCTTAGACTCACCGCCAAACTGGTCGAAAACAATCCATCCATAGAAGTCATTGGAGAAATCACCATTCTTGATGGTATTGTCACTCATGGAGCCAATAATCCCTTCCCAAATGTCTAGGACATAGTCTTCCGATATCTCACCCACATCATTGACAAATCCGTAGCGGAGAGGCCTAAAGCTGGAGATGAACTGATGGTTTAACGCTTCCCAAGTCGCAGCATTGTGGTCTGCATCAAAGTATACAACGCCATCTTCAGCAATTTCAATCTTGGAAAAGTCTATGCCATCCACAAAGTAGCGGGGGAAGAACGCCACGGACAGGTTGGCAATGCTATCCGACACCTTCTCTATTTGAGAATAATGATAACGAAGTTCGAACCGATTAAGCCAAGCCAAAGAGTACTGCACAGGCACATACTCACCATTGAGCAAAAGCTTCCCGTAAACCTTAGGCATATCCTTGGCGGGTCTGAACGAAACGCCCATCTCCTTCAGGTACCCCTTGTCTTCAAGGTCAATGTTCTTGAAGGGCTCTTCCACTACGGACGCCTCGGTAAAGGAAACCTTCAAGGAGGAATCGGCAAGATCTTCGCCCGGCCACAGCCGTACACCCTTCGACACGTCGATATTCACAGCCACATAGTAGCTAGAATAGGAACGGACCTCGAAGAAATCCAGGGCAAAAGAATCCAGCAGTAAAGGCTCATCCTTGGCAGCAGATGTCTTGGAGAGTGAATTGGTTGTCACCTGAGAGTAATCTACAGAGAAATCAGCCGTAAAAGCAAGAGATGGATTTCCAATTTCAATACCCGCTACGGACTTGTCATCGTTAGAACAACCCACAAAAGCCATGACCATGCAGGCCATAGCAACCAAGGACCCAAATTTAAACCCCGTAAAGCGCATCACATTCCTCGGGTTAGGGGGAACAGCTGGATGTTAACCTGAACTACATCGTCTCCTTCTCCAGCACTAGCAGAGAAATCTAGTAGTTCTTTGCGCATTAGTTGGATTTGTTTTTTCAAATTAGGGAAATCTTTACGTTTTATGCTAAAAGTGAGGGCAGAAAAGTCCCGTTCCTGGCTTGCCAGCTCGGACAACTTATTCTTGGACATGTCCAACATCTGCTGGTGGTACTGCTTTACCATCAGGTCCTGGACCTCGTCGTCGGTGGTAATCATAGGGTCCC
>JAEEGL014084347.1_pt1 | contig 13116 bp, 7 predicted proteins | sample 9134231 | NCBI WGS metagenome assembly JAEEGL01 (sample SAMN16246548, study PRJNA631951) | gut metagenome | biome: gut microbiome; feature: rumen; material: fiber-attached | host: Bos | place: Iran: Karaj | collected 2018-10 | reverse complement strand
TGTCAGCTTGTCTCATCATTTCATTATTTGCCTTCGTGGCGTGCCTGGGAGGTACGTCTAAATCGGGTTCTAACGGTGGTGAGGTGACAGGCGTCAGCGGAAGCTCCATCAACGAGCCAACACCCTACGGAATGGTATTGGTGAACAAAGGTTCGCTCAGGATGGGATCCGAAAACACAGACTCACTGTGGGGTAAGGAACTGCCGACCAGAGACATTTCGGTCGACGCATTCTGGATGGACGAGCATGAGGTGACCAACTCCATGTACCGTCAGTTTGTTTATTGGGTAAGAGACTCCATCATCAGGGAAAGGCTGGCCGCAGGAGGCGACGAGTCGTTCAAAATCGATGAGGACAAGAACGGCGAGCCCATCACTCCCCACCTCAACTGGGGAAAGGCCATTCCGTGGAAGAACCCGGACGACGAGCAGAAAGAGGCAATCGAGAGCATGTACACCATACATCCTTTTGACGGCACCAAAATGCTCGACTACAAACAGCTCAACTACAGATATGAGGTCTTCGACTATGTGACAGCAGCCAAGCGTAAGTACCGTCTTAATCCAGAGGAACGTAACCTCAACACCGACGTGAATGTCAACCCCGACGAGGTGGTATGGATATCCAAGGACACGGCATACGTGGACGAGGAAGGAGTGATACACCGCGAGACCATCACAAGACCGCTGTCGTCGATGTGGGACTTCGTCAACACATACATCGTGAACGTATACCCTGACACCACCTGCTGGATTAACGACTTCCAGAACGCAGAGAACGAGATGTACATGCGCACCTACTTCACACACTCCAACTACAATGAATATCCAGTGGTGGGTGTCAGCTGGGAGCAGGCAAACGCATTCTGCAACTGGCGTACGGACTATCTCATTCGAGGACTCGGCCCCTCAGCCAAATATATGCAGCGCTACCGACTGCCGACAGAGGCAGAATGGGAGTACGCTGCACGCGGAAAGAACGGAAACGAGCTTCCCTGGAACCAGGACGGCGTGAAGACCACCGACGGATGCTTCTTCGCCAACTTCAAGCCAGACAGAGGAAACTACACGAAGGACGGCAACCTCATCACCTCGAAGGTGGGTATCTACTCAGCGAACTCCAACGGACTGTTCGACATGGCTGGTAACGTGGCTGAATGGACATCCACCGTCTACACCGAAGCCGGCGTCTACTCCATGAGCGACATGAACCCAACCCTCACCTACAACGCCGCATTAGAGGACCCATACGCACTCAAGCGGAAGAGCGTGAGAGGCGGTTCCTGGAAAGACCCGGAGAGCTTCATCAAGTCGGCATGGCGCACATTTGAATACCAGAACGTGGGAAGGTCCTTCATCGGATTCCGATGCGTACGCTCACAAGTGGGAGCACCGGGCAAGAAAGTGAAGACCGGCAACAACACCAAGACGTCTAAATCGAAAGGCGGCGGTGGCGGCGGACGCTCAGGCGGCGGCTCAACGAGGTCAGTAAGAAGAACCCGAAGATAATAAATATTTACGATTTATTTGGTTTTCTGAATAATCGGAGTAATCAGAATAATCGGAGTAATCAGAGTAATCAGAGTAATCAGACTAAAAACTAAAGACTAAAAACTAATCAAACAATATGTCTAAACTGAAATTAAGAAGAAGAGCATCAGGACTGCAGGCCTGGATGGATTCCAGAACCGGACAGATGTTCCTGAATTACGCATACAGCTGGGGTGCCGCCATCGTGATTCTTGGTGCCCTGTTCAAGCTGACTCACATCCATGGTGCTGACCTTATGTTGTTCATCGGAATGGGCACGGAGGTAATCGTGTTCTTCCTGTCCGGATTCGAGCGTCCATGGCGTGACGACGGTGTGGAAGAAGTACAGCAAAGCGGTGCCATCCAGAATATTGCCATCGAGACCATACCAGAGGAAGGCGACGAGGAAGAAGATGAGGAAGAAGAAAAAGACAGCAATGCCTCCAAGCAGGTTGCCACCCCTTCCCCCACTCCAGGCCAAGTGGCTGCCGCAGTGGCAAGCGTGCCAGTGCCTCAGGTACACGGCATGACACCGGAGATGGCGGAAGCCACCACCAACTATGTGGAACAACTCAACCAGCTCACCGAAACCCTCAAGCAGGTGTCGGAACAGTCGGCACGTCTCACCCGCGACTCAGAGGAGATGGAGACCATGAACCGCACTCTCACCGGCATCAACCGTTTCTACGAGATGCAGCTGCGCTCAGTGGGCCAGCAGAGCACCACCATCGACGATGTCAACAACCAGACCAAGCGGCTGGCAGAGCAGCTTGAGGAACTCAATGCCGTATATGCAAGAATGGTTGAGGCACTCAAGATGAACATGAGCGGCGGAAACCCTCAGTAGAACATATTTAAGAGAGAATGAAACAGATTGGTTGAGAAAGATTGTTCCCGACCACCTATAATAATGAATGAGAACTATCGTCGCAAGAACAAAAGCACATTAGACCGTAAAGTTCAAACTTCAAAGTAACAAATGGCAATTCACAAAATAAAACTCTCGCCACGTCAGAAGATGATCAACCTGATGTACGTCGTGCTGATGGCCATGCTGGCCCTCAACGTCAGCTCCGACGTGCTGCAGGGATTCTCGCTCGTGGACCAGATGCTCAGACGAAAGGTTGAAGCCGCATCATCTGGTAACGACTTGATTCTCAAAGATATTGAAGGGGCGATGAAAAATAATCCTGAGGCAACAAAGGAATGGTACGAGAAGGCTCAGAAGGTGAAGAAAGCTTCCGACGCCATATACCAGTATCTTGAGGACCTCAAGGTCACCATCGTGAAAGAGGCGGACGGAGAGAACGGAGATATCCATAACATCAGCTCCAAGGAAAACCTCGAGGCAGGTACTTATGTGATGGTGGCTCAGCACAAAGGAGAAGAGCTCTTCTCCAAAATCAACGAGTACAGGCACTTGATGCAGCAGATGATTATCGACCCTAATAAACGGGAGAACGTGCTGCAGAACCTCTCCACCGACCTGCCGGGCAAGAAGAACACCAGCGCCAAGAAGTGGGCATCCTACAATTTCGAACACATCCCCGTGGCCGCCGACATCGTATTGCTCAGCAAGTTCCAGGATGACGTGAGATACGCGGAAGAGGAGGCACTCCATGGATTCCTCGCCAACACCAGCATCAACGAGCTGGACATCAGAGTCAACGATGTCAGGGCGTATGTGATACCAAACTCCCGAACCATCAACCAAGGCGAGAAATACTCCGCCCAGGTGGTCGTGGCAGCCGTTGACACCACACAAAGTCCGGAGATTTACGTGGGCAACACGCTGCTGGAATCGGGCAACGGCAAGTTCGAAACCATCGCATCAACCCCGGGCGAGCACACATTCTCAGGTTATGTTCTGCTAAGAAAACGAGACGGGTCGGTTATCCGCCGCAATTTCTTCCAGACCTATAATGTGATTGCCATGAAAGGTGAGAAACCTGGTGAAAAACCGGCTGAGAAACCGAAGGAAGAACCCAAGAAAGGCGGTGACGACGAAGAAGCCAATAAAGCCAAAGCAAAAGCACCTGCTCCGAAAATCGGATTCGCCACCGTGTCTGCGACACTCATGAACGTGCTGTACGCCGGATTCGAAAACCCTATCAGCATCTCAGTAGGAGGCGCCAGCAGCGTGCAGGCATCCATGACAGGCGGAACATTCACCGACCTGGGAGGAGGTAAATACGTGGCTGTGCCGTCGACCGTGGGACAGGATGTCACCATAACCGTGTCGGCATCGGTAGGAGGACATACCGAGCATATCGGAGACTTCCCGTTCAGGGTTCGTAAGCTGCCGGATCCGACACCTTATATCCAGACCGGAGCGGACGACCATTTCAAAGGTGGAAGAATCACGAAACAGGCACTGTTGGGACAGTCGGGCATCAAGGCCGCCATCGACGACGGTCTGCTCAACATCCCATTCAACGTGACCGGATTCAAGATGGTTATGTTCGACAAGATGGGCAATGCCGTGGTAGAGGCATCCAACTCTGCCAGCTTCACAGAAGCGATGAAAGCACAGATGAGGGACATGCAGCGTGGAAAACGGTTCTTCATCACCGAAGTGAACGCCATCGGTCCTGACAAGATTGCCCGTACGCTTCCAACCGCCATGCCGATAATCGTAAAATAATGCAAATAAAGAATTTCCAGCTGGAAAATCTCTAAAATAATTTAAACTTTAAACTATAATCACTCTCGATTGAATATGAAATATCTGTTTTTAGCCATTGCCATCGTAAGCACGCTGAGCGCAACAGCCCAGCCCAAGAAATCGCGCGTGGCAGAGAACAACAAGGCTACCACCCAGAAGACGGCTCAGAAGATGGACAGAGCAAGCATCATGTACCCGACAGCCGTAGCCGTGCCGGAAGAAGTGACTTGGAGACGCGACGTCTACCGAGAACTTGACCTCAGACTCAAAGAGAACGCCCCACTATACTACCCAGACACACCAAAGGACGGACAGCAGAACCTGTTCTACACCCTCTTCCGTCTGCTCAACGTGGGACGAATCCCGGCATACAACTACAAGACTGACGGAACGGAGCATTTCGACCGTGCCAACCGTATGCACTTCAAGGACATGCTCGACCGATATGAGATATTCTATCAGGTTGACTCAGCCAAACGAGCCATCAATGTGAGCGACGCTGACGTGCCGGGACAAGAAGTGCTCAGCTATTTCGTGAAGGAGAGTTCATACTACGACCAGAACACTGCCACATTCCACTCGCGTATCGTCGCACTATGCCCGGTACTGCATCGTGCGGCCGATGAATTCAGCTATGAGTCCATGTCGCTCGACGAGGAAGACGAGGTGGGTGACAGTCCTGCCGTACAAAAGTTCCCGATGTTCTGGGTTCGCTTCGAGGATATCGAGCCTTACATCAGCAAACAGATGGCCATGATGTCGGACATCAACAACGCATCGAAGATGTCGATTGCTGACTACCTGGCCACCAACAAGTACAAAGGCAAGATTTACATGACCACCAACTTGAGGAACCAGGCCATCATGGACTACTGCAAGACAGACAGCGCAGTGGACGTGGAGCAGAAACGTCTGGAGAAAGAAGTGAAGGACTTCGAACAACACATCTGGACTCCGCCGGTGGATTCAGCCGCCATTGCCCGACGCGACTCCATCGCCGCAGCAGAACAGGCTGCGAAGAGCAAGAAAAGACGCACCAGCAGAACCACTGCCAAGGATAAATCAGAGGGACAGGACGACACCGTGAAAGCAGAGAAAACCACTGCAAGAAGAAAGACAGAGAAAAGCGACGAAGAAGGAGCAGAGGCAACCGACCAGAAAAAAAGGGCACGAGTGACCGCTCGCAGACAAAGACATTAAGAAAACATTCATAGATAAGGGAGAGTCCGAATTACCGGGCTCTCTTTTATGCTTATACAGGAATCCCTGTAAAAAGTAATCACACTTTGCAAAAACAATCAATATGAGCAACTCCCAAAAGAACCTGCTACTCGCCTTTCTGGCGATTTGGAATATTGTAACGGCAGCAGCACAACGCGACACGATAGACATCAGCGGAAACAACACATCGGCCTCCTATGTGAGCTACAACAAAAGCATCTCCCTGCCGGCGGGAAGGACCAAAGACATACTGATGGCACGTTACTGCTATTTCTCATCCACCATCGGTGGAAAGGGAACATTGTATCTCCATGCCGGAGGCGAACGATGCTATCTCGGAACGGAGAAAGGAGCGGCATGGCCCACATGGACCAACTTCTCCGGCGACATACATATTCTGCCCTACCAGAAGAACGCGCCTTCAGCCGGATTCTACGGGGTGGTGCTTGCCCACGGAGGCAAGTCTTTCTCCGCCGAGAACATCGAGGACGGAATCAGAAGCGGTAAGGTGAACCCTTCCATGCAGAACAACCATGTCACGCTCCACAACGGTGCCACGCTATGCTGCGAGGCGAACACCAGCGGAGCAGGGTTCCGAATCGGAGAACTGAACACGGAGAAAAACTCATCCATCATAGGATACATGAAGAAAAACACCCGTGCCGCCTATTTCCTGCTTGGATGCCTCAACACCGACGCCACACTCGAAGGCACCATCGCTCCGCCCGACTACAGCGACACACATCCGTTAGGCATCATCAAAGAAGGAACCGGCACCTATACCATCACGGGCAACAACAACTACCTGACCGGGGCTTTGCGTGTGCTGGAGGGCACCGTGCTGGTGAAAAACGACGCAGAAGAGGCCAAGAAAAAGAAAATGAGGGGTTCGCTGGGAGCAAAGACCAGCGAGAGCGACCCGATTGCATACGTTTTCGAAAAGGGCGTGCTGGGAGGCACCGGAAGCATAGGCGGAACGGTAGACAACTACGGCACCATCTCTCCGGGAGACGCCCAAATAGGAACACTGACGCTTTCCAACTACGCCACAACCACCAAAAAAGCCAACTTGTTTGTCAGGCCGGCCTCATCACTGCGCTTCAGAATCGCATCGCCCCAGCTGCATGACCAGTTGAGCGTAAGCGGAACCGTGAAATATTTTAACATTGGACAAGACTTCGCAGTAAGCGACAAGATGCCCCGTGTTGAGATAGCGCTGACCGACGACGCCGACGTGAAAGTGGGAGATGAGTTCCTGCTTATGACAGCCAAGTCGAAGACATCACAACAAGGTGTTGAATGGAATTTTGAATTAAAGAAGCCGGAAAAGTACACATGGGAAATCATGGAGAGTGAAGAGAATAACGAATACACCCTAAAAGTGAGACTGACCTCCCTCGACGACCAGCAAGGAGGCAGCGAGGGCACGGAAGAGAACCCTGACGAAGGAGAACACATGGGCGCATTCTACAACGACGGCATTGACGACACAAAAGACCAGACCACACTACGGGACTATGCCAATCAGAACGGCAAACACATCGGCACAGCCGTCTCCACCTGGAAAAACGACATCACAAACGAGACCTTGAGCGATGTCAAAGAGATAGGCATCCAGTTCGATATGCTGGTGGCGGAAAACGAGATGAAATTCGAAACGCTGCAGCCCTCGCGCAACGTTTTCAGCTACGGTGCCGCCGACAACCTGGTGGCATTCGCCAAACGACACAATATGATTGTGAGAGGACACTGCCTGGCATGGCACTCGCAAGTGCCGGAATGGGTCAGCAGCGACGGAAAGAAGAACGACAAAGGATGGAGCCGGAATGAGGCGCTGCAGATATTAGAGAACCATATCAACAACGTGGCAAGCCATTATAAAGGGAAAGTCAAGGAATGGGATGTGGTGAACGAATGTCTCGATGACGACCAGACCACAGTCCGCACGAACCCGGACGGATATGACCTGCGGAAACAAAGCGTATGGACACTGGCCATCGGAGAAGCCTTCATCGACTCAGCCTTTGTGTATGCCCACAGGGCCGCCCCCGACGCAAAACTCTATCTCAACGACTACGACGTGGAACTTCAGGGAAAAGCCAAGTCAGAGGCATTTTTCAACTTAGCGAAAAGACTGAAGAACAGCGGCATACCAATTGACGGAGTTGGACTGCAATGTCATTTCTCCATCGGGGACGTGGACTCTGTGAAAATAGAGAAAACCATCCGACGGTTTGCAGATATCGGACTGGAATGTATCATCACGGAACTTGACATGGGAATCCCTTCAACCAACAGCAAGGACCTGGAGGAGCAGGCACGGAATTTCAGAGTCATGACCGACATCATGCTCAACAATGACAACTGCCCGAATCTTGTGATTTGGGGATTGAAGGACAACGACAGCTGGCGAAGTGCCAGCAACCCCCTGCTCTACACTGCCGGATTACAGAAAAAACCGGCATGGTATGCTGTCAGGTCAGCATTGAGGCATAGAACACTACACCCCTCATCCATCAAAGAAGCACGTCTATCTCCTAATGGCAGCGACGAGACTATTTACGATTTGTCAGGCAGGGTTATTTCCTCGGATTACCTGAAACCCGGAATCTATATACAAGGAGGAAAGAAATTGCTAATCAGATAAACGGCCCCAGGTTCCCCTATATCCATTTTTGGAATCTGCCCTTTCAAAACAGAGACGCCCCCGGGGGCGTCTCTGTTTTTTACCGGTTCCATCATATTCATCTTCTCAACAACCGGCACCTCCATGCCGGGATGGTGCCACCCCGCTTACCATGTTTGCATCCTTTTTCACGTTCCAACTTTGCACAAATCGTACACAGTGTGCAAAGAATATACACATTTTTCGCCGATTTGTGCATAAATAGGACTTTTATTTTTGCCAACTGAAATAAAATGAGTAACTTTGCACTCGTTTTTAGGGGGAGATAAGATAAAAAGAATGTTTTTTCACATTGTATACAGTAGAAAGTTTTAACTATCACATTAAGTATAATTAATTTATGGGTTTAAAAATCATTGTACTCGCCAAGCAGGTGCCCGACACAAGAAATGTCGGTCCTGACGCGATGACTCCTGAGGGAACCGTTAACCGCGCTGCCTTGCCAGCCGTTTTCAACCCTGAGGACCTGAATGCCTTGGAACAGGCGTTGAGATTGAAGGATGCGAATCCTGGGTCAACCATCACAATGCTCACCATGGGCTTGCCTAAAGCAACAGAAGTACTCAGAGAAGGACTTTTCAGAGGCGCAGACAAAGGCGTTTTGCTTACAGACCGCGCACTCGGTGGAGCAGACACACTCGCAACCAGCTACTCGCTGGCACAGGCTATCAAGAAAATTGGTGATTTCGACATCATCATCGGTGGACGCCAGGCTATCGACGGTGACACCGCACAGGTGGGACCGCAGGTAGCAGAGAAGCTGGGCCTCACCCAGATTACCTACACTGAGGAAATCCTCGAATGCACGAAAGAGAAGATTGTAGCACGCAGACATATCGACGGCGGAGTTGAGACCGTAGAAGGCCCGATGCCTATCGTTATCACGGTCAACGGTTCTGCCGCTCCATGTAGAAGCCGTAACATCAAGCTCGTCATGAAATACAAGAATGCGAAGACACAGCAGGAAATCGACGCACTTCCAGAAGAGGAGAAGGCATTTTATGCTGAGCGTCCATACCTCGCCATCACCCAATGGGGAGCAGCCGACATCGACGCAGACCCGAACCAGATTGGTAAAGCAGGCTCACCAACCAACGTGAAGGCAGTCAAGAGCATCGTATTCAAGGCAAAGGAGAACAAGACACTCACTTCAAGCGATGCAGACATCGAAGGACTGATTGTAGAACTGATTGAAAACAACACCATAGGATAAAACAGAAACAGACATGAACAACGTATTCGTATATTGTGAGCTTGAAGGCAACAAGGTTGCCGAGGTAAGCCAGGAGCTACTCACAAAAGGACGTAAGCTCGCCAACACACTCGGAGTACAGCTCGAAGCTGTTTGTGTAGGTGCCGGACTCGAAGGAGTTGAGAAGCAGATTATCCCTTATGGTGTTGACAAGGTACACGTGTTCGACGCACCGGGACTTTTCCCTTACACTTCTCTCCCCCACACTTCCGCTGTGGTAAACCTCTTCAAGGAGGAGAAACCTCAAATCTGCCTCATGGGCGCAACCGTTATCGGCCGTGACCTCGGTCCACGCGTGTCGTCCGCACTCCACTCAGGACTGACCGCCGACTGTACGCAACTTGAAATCGGTGAGTTCGACATGAACGTGAAAAACGAGGCCGGTGAGATGGTGAAAAAGCACTATGAGAACCAGCTCTACCAAATCCGTCCGGCTTTCGGAGGTTCTATCATCGCCACAATCGTGAACCCTGAGCACCGTCCTCAGATGGCAACCGTCCGTGAGGGTGTGATGAAGATGGAAGTTCTTGACGAGAACTACAAAGGAGAGGTTATCCGTCACGACGTGGACAAGTACGTGCCTGTGACAGACTATGTTGTGAAGGTGCTCGACCGTCATGTGGAGGCAGCCAAGAACAACCTGAAAGGCGCTAACATCATCGTTGCTGGTGGTTACGGTGTCGGTTCTGCCGAAGGATTCAACCTCCTGTTCGAGTTCGCAAAGGAAATCCACGCAGAGGTGGGTGCCAGCCGTGCGGCTGTCGACGCCGGATGGATTGACCACGACCGTCAGATTGGACAGACTGGTGTGACCGTTCGTCCGAAGGTTTACATCGCCTGTGGTATCTCAGGTGCCATCCAGCACATCGCAGGTATGAAAGAGGCTGGTATCATCATATCCATCAACTCTGACCCCAACGCTCCAATCAACCAGATTGCAGACTATATCATCACCGGAACTATCGAAGAGGTTCTTCCTAAATTCATCAAGTATTACAAGAAAAACAGCAAATAATCATGGCTAACATATATACTGACAATCCTGAGATTAAGTTCCACATGCAGCACGAGCTCATGAAGAGAATCGTGGAGCTCAAGGAGCGTGGATTCGAAGACAAGGACAAATACGACTATGCTCCTCAGAACTTTGAGGACGCAATGGACAACTACGACCGCACACTCGACATCGTGGGTGACGTCACTTCCAACGTGGTGGCACCAAATGCAGAGGATGTGGATGCAGAGGGACCTCACTGTGAGAACGGACGTGTACGCTACGCATCCAAGACCTACGAGAACCTCGACGCAACCATCAAGGCCGGCATGAACGGTATGACGATGCCTCGTCGCTACGAAGGTCTTAATCTCCCTATCACGGTCTACACTGCAGCCAACGAAATCGTCAGCGCAGGTGATGCCGGATTCGAGAACATCTGGTCGCTCCAGGACTGCATCGAAACACTCTATGAGTTCGGTAGCGAAGACCAGCGTCAGCGTTTCGTACCACGTGTACGCCACGGTGAGACCATGTCCATGGACCTCACTGAGCCGGCCGCCGGTTCTGACCTGCAGAGCGTAATGCTCAAGGCCACTTACTCTGAGGAAGAGGGCTGCTGGCTCTTGAACGGTGTGAAGCGATTCATCACCAACGGTGACTCTGACATTCACCTCGTGCTCGCACGCTCTGAGGAGGGCACTCGCGACGGACGTGGACTCTCCATGTTCATCTACGACAAGCGTCAGGGCGGCGTGAACGTTCGCCGTATCGAGAACAAGCTGGGTATCCATGGAAGCCCAACCTGCGAGCTTGTGTATAAGAACGCGAAGGCAGAGCTTTGCGGCGACCGCAAGTTAGGTCTTATCAAATATGTGATGGCACTGATGAACGGCGCACGTCTCGGAATCGCCGCTCAGTCAGTAGGTATCGAACAGAGCGCATACGACGAGGGCCTTGCCTACGCACGCGACCGTAAGCAGTTCGGTAAGGAAATCATCCACTTCCCGGCTGTATACGACATGCTCGCCACCATGAAGGCAAAACTCGATGCAGGCCGTTCACTTCTCTACATGACCGCACGCTACGTGGACATCTACAAGGCATTGGAGGATATCGCACGCGACCGCAAGCTCACACCAGAGGAGCGTCAGGAGCTCAAGAAATACTCCCGTCTGGCAGATGCTTTCACACCGCTGGCAAAGGGTATGAACTCAGAGTTCGCCAACCAAAACGCATACGACTCCATTCAGATTCACGGTGGTTCAGGATTCATGCTTGAGTACAAGTGCCAGCAGCTTTACCGCGACGCACGTATCACCAGCATCTATGAGGGTACCACACAGCTCCAGACTGTGGCTGCGCTCCGCTATATCACCAACGGTACTTACCTCGGCATCATCCGCGACTACGAGGCACTCGGTGCCCTTCCTGAATACGAAGGCTACATGACCCGCATCAAGGAGATGGCCAGCAAGCTCGAGGCTGCTACCAACGCAGTGAAAGAGCAGGCAAACCAGGAGTTCACAGACTTCTGCTCACGCAAGCTCTACGAAATCACAGCTTACACCATCATGAGCCACCTCATCCTTCAGGATACCCAGAAGGCTCCGGAACTCTTCGCCAAGAGCCTCAACGTATTCATCAACCACGCTGAGAGCGAAGTGGAGAAGCACTTCAACTACATCCGCAAGATGACACCGGAACAGCTCGACAACTACCGTGCTGAGTAAGATTCCTGTGAATAAAACAGCAGATTTTCTGCTTGAAATATTCTACCACAAACGGGGGCTGCCAATCGGCGGCCCCCGTTTGTTTTATGGTCTTATTGCCTTCTCGTCCTTAAGTTCAACCTTATTCAACGAACGCCTCCATGATGGCAGTTGGAGCCGCATTGCGGTTGAAAGCACCAAGTTTATAGCCACCAGGCAGACACTGAGGTTCCCAGTAGAACACCCCCCGGCAACGTCCGTTGGTCTGGGTGCGGGCCTCATGAATGACACGGGTGAGCTGGCGTCTTCCCTCCTCCATCACCTCCGGATGCTGCTCGTTCACCTCAAAACCAGTCTCCACAATCATCACGTCACAGCCATACTTCTCGCTTACGTGGCGGATATTGGCCATGCAGTCGGTGATGATGTCGTCGGCATTAAGTTCGGGATGACCTTCCATTGCCCAATAAGGGTAGAGCGACATACCGACCATGTCGAACTTACCACCGTACTTGAGCACCGTGTCCAAGTTATAGTCATAAAGGCTCTGCAGGTGTCCACGGTCAAGGTGAACAATGACAATGGCATTCGGAAACACCTCCTTCACCGCGTCATAGCCAGCACGGATGAAACCGGCATACTGCTCAGGTTGCGTTTTGATATGCCCCATAGAGTGAGTGATGATAGTATTCCCGTGCTCGTCTTTGATTTCCCATCCCCGCGCATCGGTCTTCACGCTCCAGAGCATACCGTTGGAAGTCTCATTGCCCACTTGCACCCATCGCGGCTCAATGCCATTTTCTTTGAGAAGGGTGAGCACATCTACAGTGTGGTTGCGCAAATCCATTTTCATCTGTTCAAAACTATGGCCCAGCCAGGCCTTCGGAATCGGCTGCTTGGCAGGGTCCGCCCAGAAATCACCATAGTGGAAGTCAACCATCAAATCCATACCCAAAGCCTCCACCCGCCTGGCCATCGCAAGCAACTCGTTCTTGTCGCAGTTGCCACCGCGGGGATTCACCCAAACACGCATACGGATAGCACTCATCTGATAGTC
>JAEEGL013314019.1_pt1 | contig 13116 bp, 9 predicted proteins | sample 9134231 | NCBI WGS metagenome assembly JAEEGL01 (sample SAMN16246548, study PRJNA631951) | gut metagenome | biome: gut microbiome; feature: rumen; material: fiber-attached | host: Bos | place: Iran: Karaj | collected 2018-10 | reverse complement strand
CGATATGCATATTCGCCGGAATAGGCAGATAGTAATCCGAAGAGGATACGCTCTCACCCATCACACTAAGCGAAATAGCATCTATACTGGCTCCACCACCTAACTCATAGCATACGCGGTCCGTCGTCGGGTCATACCATTTCTTGATCGTTCCGCCCGAGCCGAGCACGAAGAGCGGTTTGTCGGCAGAAGCACCGACTGCCGTAAACGGAACGGTAAACGTTTGTCCGTTTCCGAAAATCGCCCAGTAGCATTTGAGCTTCGAACCGGTTTGATACTCCACCGGCGCCTCTACGTTCTGGATCGTATAACTCTGGAAGGGGAAGAATTTCCAAGAACTCTTGTTATTATAGATAGTCGAAGAAGCTGTACCACCACGCCATTCACCTACCTGGAAATCCTCCCAGACAGTAGCATTCGATTCGGCTACAATCTTACCTACGCCCGAAGCCTCGGTATTATTACCCTGCTCCATATCCTGACCTTTCACAAAACCCCAGGCATAGAGTATGGATCCGCTCTTGAGGTTAATCGTACCGCCACGCGATAGATCGAGCATACCGCAGGCACCCATCGGGTAAGAAGAAGCCCTACCACCGTTCACAGAGGCCATCTGACCACCCACGCATATATTTCCGTAACAGTTGATAACTGCACCCGGAGCAAGAGTGAGCTTGCGGAAGAGGAACAGACTCGTCGTTCCCGAAGACATGTGGTTGACCTTCGGTGTCGTCATCAGGTTATACGTCTCGTCGAACGGAATAAGCAGCGTCACACCCGCCTTGATCGTATAGGTGCCGGCGCCTAACACACCGTCGCTCACCGCAACGATCACATGACCGGACGAAGCCTCCGAGTTAGCCGTATTGAGATCGTTATAGATTTTACCGTTGTTCTTATTCCAGAAAGTAGCCTTACCGTCATCGGGTACGAACTCGGCACCGATCGTTACATTGCTTGTGAAGTTCGGCTCACAGGTAGTACCAAACGCAAAATATTTCTTCGTCGTACCACCGTTCGTCGTCGTGTACCATCCGCGTAACTTATATCCGTCCGCAGGCATTGCCGACAGTACTACCTTACCCTCCGTCGCGAACGAAGAGTACGCCGGCGTCACCTCCGTACCGCAGTGCGTGATGGTGTACGATCCGTTGGTAGGCGTAATAAAACTCATCTGGATCTGCTTGATGAAGCTCGCATGGTAGTCGAGATACGCGTGCGTATCGCTACCGCCGGCCTGACCGGAAGTAACCGACCCGCTGACATGCGCCGCACCGGAACCCAACAGATTACCATTCGAGTCGTACCAACCCGTGAAGATATATCCGGCGTTGGCTACCGCCCAGAAATGGTAGGTCGTCTTCGTCTTCTCTCCCTTTACCTGAGCAGAGGCCGAAGGCGTCGTGGTCTCCGATGTCTGAATCGTATTACAAGCCTTGTAGGCGCTTGCTGCAGGAGTAGAGGAACTCGTACTTACATATACCTTACCCGCACCGGACGGCGAACCTTGCTTCAGGTACGCACGGCCGTCGGTATAAGCCGTACCGGCAAACACATTCGTTACGCAGACTAACAACAAGCCTACTAAGGCTGCTACAATTTTTTTCATTCTCATATCATGCTTCATGTATTATCTTTTTTTCTTTTTCGTTCCTTATATTTCGTGTTCTCGCATATGCACATACGAAAAAAGCGAGAAAAATCGGCGCAAAGATAATGCATTTTTCTCGAATAAACAAATAAAATACAGAAAATATTTAGTTTTTGTTAATTTTGTAAGGTAAATCTACAAAAAATGGACATAATTATTACATCTCAGACATAAGATATTTCTGAGCCAGGGAGGGGATCGACAATGGAGGTGATGTCACCGAGGATGGTTGCGCGGACGGAGGATTTCTCGAAGGCGCGGTCGGCGTCCGGAGCAAAAGAGCATTCCTCCAAGACGAGGTTCTCCGCATAGCAAAGCGGTTGCGTACCGGAGATTCGGCAGCGGACGAGACGGAGGTTCCTGGAGTACCAACCGAGGTACTCACTCTTGATCTCGGAGTCGTAGATAGTGCAGTTCTCGCTGTTCCAGAAAGCGTCTTTGGTATCGAGGGTAGCGTTATGTATCTCGATGTTACGGGCGTACTGGAAGGTGTACTTGCCGACGAGGTTCAGATTCCTAAGAGTCAGATCGCGGGAATGCATAAAAGCGTAGGTTCCCTGCTCGATTTGGAGGTCGGAGATCTCGCCACCTCGGCAATGCCAGAACGCCTCAGCACCATCGGTTATCTTGATTCGCTCGAGGGTCAGGCGGTCTATCTCGCGGAAGACCTTGGGCGCATCAATGAGGCAGTCAAAGAGCCTCAGATCGCGGCAGTACCACATCGGCGCGCGGTCAGACGGCGCGAAATAGCAGTTGCGGCAGGTGACGTCCTCACACTCCCAGATGACGTACATGCCCTCGAAACGGCAATCGAGAGCTTCTATATGGCGAGATTCTTTGAGACCCGACTCGCCTTCGCCGATGGTGACGCGGGAGAGTTGGAGATCGCGGGAGGCGTATAACGGGCGCTCGCCGGAGAAAATTTGGTTAGCTATACTATTGTTCACGAATTTACCAAATTAAACGGATTTATTTTCTTAGTTCGTCAAAAATTATCAAAAACGATTCAAAAATTTACTTGTATAGGTAGCGCTTGAGGGTTTGTTTCTCGGTTCTCTGCAACGGAGTATCCGTTATCTCCACATCGTATAGCTGGGAGAAAAGCGGGAGTTGAGGATTTACCGCTCGCAATATCTTGCGACGTAAATCCGTATTTGTGATTTGTGATTTGTGATTTGACATTTGAGAATCCGGCACTACTATAGCCACCAATTTGCCATCGCGGGCAAGGACGATGGACTCGGAGACTTCGGGCAGGGCATTGATGAGGGATTCGATATTATCCGGACGGATATTCTCACCGTTGGGGAGGACGATGATGTCCTGCTCCAGACGGCCTTCTACATAGAGATAGCCGTCCTCGTCCAGACGACCTTTGTCACCGGTATGGAGCCAGCCGTCGGCATCAATCTTCCTGGCGGTTGCTTCCGGGTCTTTGTAATAGCCGAGCATGACATTCTCGCCTTTGACGAGGATCTCGCCTTCGGGGGAGATGCGCAATGTTAATTCGTTAATTACAATACCTGATGTTCCAAGTTTGTACTCGTATGACAAAGCAAAAGCTATGGTTGGACCGCATTCTGTTATTCCATAGCATGTGGCCAATGGAATTCCCATCTCAATGATATGTTGTAGTTGATTTCTGGACAACGATGCCCCGCCTATTATAAGTTCTTTAAGATTTCTTCCTAAAGTAGTTTCGATAAATGATTTTTGCTGCGTTATTGGATATTTGTCTACATAGTTTATAAATAATTCAAGCAGTTGAGGAACCATAGTTATATACATCGGTTGAATTAACTTGTAACATGTAAACAGATTCTTAGGAGAATTGCTAATCTGTAAAATATAACAATGCATTCCTCCTGTCAAAACACGCATGCAGTCCTCCATTAGACCAAATATATGACCAAATGGCAAAAAAGAACAAAAATGGGTACCATATTGTTTAAAATGCGATAACACCTCACGTTTTGCAGATATATTCAGGCTAAAACTTCGATATGGCAGCATTACCCCTTTAGCCCTCCCTGTTGTCCCTGATGTAAAACATATTGTTGCCAGGTCATCGGGATTCGATTGCGGGAAGTTGACTATAGAGGGACTAGACGCACTAGATACACTAGATGGACTAGATGCATTGGAAGCTATAATGGATGTTCCGGATGCGAGAGATTCAAAATTTTCAAGGGAAATGATATTTTCGACTTGCGGGAGGGGAAGACTCTTCAATTCTTCCCATAAATCCTCATCCGTAAAAAGGGCTTTGGCGTCGGAGAAAGCGACAAGACGGGCTATCTCGTCCGGCATGAGGGTGTGCATGACGGTGACGGAGACACCCTGCATCTTAGCGATCGCGAGATAGGCGATGACCCAATGGGCGGAGTTGGCGCCACAGATGGCAATATGGTCGCCCTTTTGCAGACCGAGGGAGGTTAGCTGATTGGCTACGCGGCAGAGTTCCGCATACATCTCGCCATAGGTGTAGTGGTTGCCACGCGAGGTGTCTTGGGCAGAACCGTCCTCCGTGAGATAGAAATCCGTGAGAGCGGGAGCATCCCAATTAGCGCAGATGGTTTCCGCGAGGATGTTGAGATAATTTTCAGTCATCAGTTATCAGTTGTCAGATTTATCGTAATGACGGGATTAGGAACCGTTTTTAGCAGGCATGCTGCTCAATATAGTCGTAGAGGTCCTGGAGGGTAATGAGCGCCTTGATTCCCGAAATGATAATAGCGCAGCCGAAGGTCTTCTGCACGAAAGAGGCTATCGCCATCGCATCCACACTGCTGATACCGAGATCACGGCGCAGTTCTGCATCGGGGTATATCTGTGAGGGACTAAAATCCAGTTTCTCTACAAAAAAGGCATTCGTTTGCTCTATGATTTGTTGTTTCGTCATATTATTTCATAAGAATCAGTATTCAGTAATCAGTTTTTGGATTCAACGATTATTCCTTTTATCTCGTCAATAATCTGCTTGCCACGATGCGCATTGATGCGGATTGATTCTCCTGCTGCTATCATATCCTCTTCTGTCGGATTACCTTTTCCCATCACCGATGTCGCATGTTGCCCATGATACCCATCGATGCAAGGCAGCAAGTCATACGCCGGAGCCAAACGCCATTTCCCGTCGCGCCATAGGAACGTGAAGTTCTTCGCATGATCATCCTTATTCTCTATCAGGACATTATACACCATGCGACGGAACATCTGCTCCACCTGTTGCGGCGATTGCGTCAGCCATCCTGTCAGACTCAGTAGCGTCTTGTAATCAGTCTTCGGAGGATTGATACTCTCCGTCAGCAGCGCAGCTGCCGTTGCCACATGTATGCGCTCTCCTCCCTCTGTTCGGTCAAAACGCTGAGAAGCAAAATACTTCCCTTGAATTAACCGGCATTCCGGAATTTCTATCCCGCACCGCGCTGCCAACTGCATGTACCAGTATTCCTGCTCGCCAATATCCGCTGGATCATACGTATGCCGGAACTTCACCAGCCAATCCTTGCCATCCTGATGCAATAGGCATTTGGGACGACAGCCACCCGAGTTACCGCTATTATAGTACAGCACATCTGCGACTTCCGTCTGTTTCTCCGACAGCACATCCAACGCCAACTGTTGCAACTCATCCAACTCCGGTAATGCCCATCCAGCCGTAGTCTCTATTGCCGGTTCGTAGCATAACGCACCCATTCCGGCTGAACCCACTATCGCCAATCGTTGGAGCGGTGTCAACGAAAAATCATCTATACCTTGCTCACGCAGAATACGATTCAGCAAATATCGTCCATACCCGTCCGGCATACTATCCTCGAAGATCCCGAAGTTTCCGTAGAACGGATTCCGCGGAGCGATAAACAACTTGTTCTCCAGTTTCAACTCCAGCGGAGAAATGGAGAATCCTGTTTGTAGCCACTCCTCTGCATACTGAAACACCACCGATTCACCATTTGGCGACATCACTAGCGTTCCCACTCGGCGACCATGATACGTGACGTATAACTTATCAATATATTTGATTCTCATCTTCCGCGTTTCCGATGTTGATTTTGCTTTATCGTCTCCAACTCCTCCATCGTCTTGTATATCGCTTCCTGCATCAGCACTTGCAGTTGATCGGCATATCCTAAAGCGATAGCCAAGTCAAGGTATTGCCGCATTGAGATAGCATGCTGCTGTTCAAATCGCGCTATGGTAGGAGCCGGAACACCGGATAACTCTGCCAGTGCTTGGCGAGATAAACCTTTCTCCAGTCGCCTTGCTTTCAGTCGTTCAGCCAATTGCTGCATCAACTCCGTCGATGATATTTGTTCGAAACTATACATTAATAACGGATATAATAATATCTCTTATTTGCAAATTTATGCTATTACGAATAGTATCTTATTCCTTAATTCGCCGCAAAGGTACTACTTTTTTTTGATATATGCAAGAAAATTCGTGGAATTTTCAGTTGAAAGTTGAAAGTTTAGAGTTTAGAGGTATAAAAATCGCCTCAGGGGAAGCGATTTTTATGGATTAGGGATTAGCGATTTTCGATTAGAGGATCGCCGACTTTGACGGATTTTGGGGAGATATGCGGGGCCTTGCCGGGTTCGAAGAAAAGGACAACGTCACTGCCACCGAAGAGGAAAAAGCCTAACTCAGTGCCCTGAGTTATTTTATGATTTATGATTTCTTTACCCTTAAAGGGTACGATTTTTTCAGATTTATGATTTATAAAAGTCCACCGGACGGAGGAGACTTGCTGGACTCCGACGGCGACAAGGGCGATCTTGCCGAAAGCGGGAGTGTCGAGGACAAGAACGCCGCGCGTCTCCAACATCTGAAAATCGGTCACGCCGAGTTGGTCATAGCGATACCTACCCTGCTCTTCGTCCCAGATAATGACACCTCCGCCGGCATGGATGCCTTCTATGGTCTTGCATTCCAGCACCGTACCATCGCACGGCGCATGAAAACGATGGTAGTCAAAGACATCGAGGACGATATGCGTCGTCTCGCCGCCAGCGAAGCACTCTCGATACGGGCTATCACCGAGCAAATCCAGCCAGTTAGCGATAGAGGCTGTTTTAATAGGCGCAAAGGCAATCTCGCCGTCGCAGGGGCTCGTGAAAGAATGAACGAGTGAAGGAGTGAATGAGTGAACGGAATTAGGTAATGACGGGATTACGGGATTACGTAATTCCGAACGGAGCCTCCGCGCGAAGAAATCGTTCCAAGAATGCCAATGGTCGGGCGACTCATAGCGATCGGTATCGAGCTCGAAACGCGCGTCCGTGCGCGCGATATTACAATAGGAGTCGTTCCAGCTATCTGATCCGCTGAGCCATTTACCCCATGCGGTATTATAAGCCTTCAACCATGCCGCCACACGCGGTTCGTACTGAAGCGAGGGATAGATATAACCCTTATCGCGCAGGGCATCCAGCGGTTGGTCCAGCAGAAAATAGAAATAGCCGATATTCTGGTCGATGCGGCGGAAGAAGGAAGCCTCCTCGCCGATATCCATCCCTTGCCACGGCATCAGATGTGCGAAGCGCTCCACATAGGTGCACCACTCATCCACCGTCCGCACGGGGTTCGTCTCCCGATGCGGATTGGCCTCAGCCGCTTGCGCGAGCGAGAGCTCTAACAGGGGGCGTAAATCCGGATATTTATTCAACAAGCCATTCGACATATTTGCGTACCAATGCCGCAAAGCGGCGGATAGAAGATTCTTTATAATGGGTGGCAGAGTAGCGGAACCAGAGCGACAAATCCTGCGGATGCTCATGGATCTCCACGTCCAAGAGCGCATACGCGTATTTCTGCTCCGGAACGGAGATTACTTCTATGGGCAGGTTGATATGCCGGAGCATATCTTGCAGTTCTGCCGAACGCAGCACATTGACGGCGTAGTTCCAGCGCTTATCATAAGGCGCCGTCAGCGTATAGGGATAATCGCTATGGGCTATACCCGAACGGATTTGATTACGAGCAAGTCGGATCAAATCCGATTTATGATTTATGGTTTTTGATTTATGATTTATTTTGAACGGTATATCTCGATGGAGACTACCGAAGATACGCTGTTCTTCAGGTGTTTCGCGTCCCTCGTATGCCCAAGTAAGTGCTGCTTCATCCGCACCGCAATATTCTGCAATAGCAAGGGCTGTACAAAGCGAGAAGATACCTTCGTATGAGAGGAACGACTCCTCTTTCAAACGGTCTAACCGGTCGTGCAAAGAGCTATAATCATCCATGTATAATCCGGCTTTGGGCGGAAGGAGAGTGAAAAGCCATTTCCGATCAATAGTCGGACGTACAGGAGCAGAGGTGTCCGCAAACTCGCGAATCAGCCAATCGCGACTTGCCGAATAATGCGGTTCGGTCTTACGCTGCTCCCACCGCGCTACATAGCCCCAGTAATTATCCGGTTCCAGGGGAAGTTCGTTGAATGCGCGGTAAATATCTTCTGCCAGTATCTCCCCACTCTTTCCATCGCCAAGAATACGACTACCGAATAATCTTAAATAAAGATCCTCTCCTTTAATCTCCAAGTCAATATCATGATATTGGCCATGCAGAACATCTTTCGGTATTCCTCCATATTGTCGTCCACGCCAATCCACTCGCGAAGCGAAAACAGGATGGTTATTCAGTGCCTTACGAATGGCATTTTCTATCCGTTCTTTTTGCACCGCACCTCCCCGCCAACGCAACAGAGACGGAAAATTATACACACTCGGCATCCACCGAGTTGCCTCGAAGACCAATTGTGAATATGGAAGCAGTGGATATGTAGACTTACAATTTGACAATTTACGATTTACAATTTAATCTTTTTATACTCTCTTTTGCGAAAAGAACGATATATGCCAATGTCAGTACCAAGATAGCCGGATCTACCAACATATGCGGAAGACAGATTAACACAATAGTTCCTATCAGGAGGATTATTGCGTAAGGCAGTGACCAATAGCGTCTCCAACGCCAAAAGATCAGCGGTAGCGGATTGAAGAGCACCATCAGCATATATGCCGAGCCGCCGAACTCACGCATCACAAGCCATAGGAAGATGAGCACGCAACCGCCAAGCGCCTGAGCTACCAATAATATCCAATCCCAGTAGGGATTTTTGGTAAAAGCAAAGCCTATGGTAATCAGTACGATTAGAATCGCCGCCAAAATAGGCGTGAACCAGGGTTTTGATTCCTTTAGCGGGGCACCCTCTACGATATCGCCGAGATAAGTTGCCATGGGTGCACCATTAATCGTTGCCTGCTGCCAAACAGCGGCTAAATCTGCGGGGATAATCAGTTTCTCGTCTATCGGCAGATTTTCATCCGCCTTGTTGTCCGTCATGATCATAGAGAACAGACGCAGCCATGGATGATTGGCTAACGACCGGTAGCCGATCTCCCGGCGGGTCATACGCTCCATTTCTTCATCATGCGCATAGACGATTGGCGTAGTTTCTAATGCTTTTTTTACATATCGGACCACCGTAATAGCACATCCGTATTTATTCAAGTCCTGGCGCAAAACAACACCTTGGGTCAGATGATTATCCATAATCTCCCAGAGTCGTTGCTCCGCTTCAGGCGGTAATGCTAAGCGATATTCGTGTACCGAACGGTTCCAATGCCGGTAATCCTCCAGATACTCATCCGTACGGACTGCGAACATACCCATCTTTGTCTTTCCGCTTAAATAACGATAGAGGTTATCATTGACACTCTCTCCTTCGTAACTGAAACAATAATCCAACCCAAAAGTCGGACATTGCAGCCGCAAAAACGCATGACCTGAGGTTCCTAATACATCCTGATGGTAATCGGTAGGATCCGCTACACAGAGGGATACCAGCACGAAATCCGGGGCGAGGCGGTCGATGGTATCATTGAAACCTTGTGCGGCATTACGCTCGACAACCGACATTTCTTCACACTGCGCACCTGTCGCCCAAAACAAAACAAGGCATATTCCTACAATTATCCGTTTCATTTTCATATGTGCTATAAATACTGGTTTAGAATTAATACATGCGGCGTAGATAATGCTCTTGTATCTCCGGTTGGCTGAAATAATGCTCAATGATACAACTCTTTCCATTACGACGAGCACCCTCAGAACCACTGATTGCAAACGGATTATCATTCGCTCTCATGATTTTATTATTTCATGATTATTATAAAGTAATAAATTCGAGATTCGCTACAAAATTACTACAAAAGTTTGACATACACAAGGATTTGAGGAAAAAAAATGTAAATTTATTAAGATTTTTAGCCGCAAAGACTGGTGTATGAGCACAAACGTGCGAACGTAATTTCGAGGTGGGACGGCTTTCAAGCCGTTCGGCTGACGAGAAAAGACACCTCACAATGAGATGCCTTTTCTTATTAGCCCAACCAATCCGGTTGATGGGAATTATACAATCTTCGCAGGCGGGCAGTAACTTGCTCCCGGTCCGGGAACGAAATTACGTTTTGGCGCGGTATGCGGCTCGCTCGGAGGACTGGACGGACTCATCATCGGAGATGTTTCGACGGCAAGTATATCCACTTGCGGAATAAAATATTTCTTACTCATAGTTTTTCTAATTTAGCAGATTAAACAAACTATTATTTTACCATTTTTCCTTGTGCATCATAGGTATGCTCTGCACGGATGATGTACATTCGACCGTCAATAAGCACCTTGGTAGCTTGGAGATCATTCGTAGCACTTGGTACTTCTTCGATTCCTGTAGGCATCTTTCTGGCGATACGAACCGCATAGTCTTCAGTTGTACCGGCGTTGAGAGAGAGCGTAACAGGTTCCTCATCGGAAAGGGTGGCTATGGATGCTCCCTGCCAGAGCAGTTCGACATCGTAGTCTTGCATATCGTCAGCATTCATATTCAGGGTGTATACACCGTCAGCAGGCGCGTATATACCGAGGTTGACAATCGTTTGTGCATCCGGATAAGCGATGTCGTGTGCCGCGAGTTTCATTCCCTCGGCGTTATAACACCAGAACTTCTGAATGTGTTTGTTTCCACCGTCCATGCGAGCCACATCGCGGCCGATGGTGTATGTCTCAGTTGCATCGTCATGCATTGTGACATACATATGGTCGATATACAATCCGTTCTGTTCGTCGGTGAGGGTGAAGCGCATCATCGAATCCGCCTCTCTTCCAGCCCTCAAAGCAGGCATTGATGCCGGTTTGGTTGAAGTGAAGGTCATATTGCCTGCGGCAGCCGTCGCCTGCACGAAGAACGCCTGTCCTACGCATACCTTGTCCAAATCGGCGATTGCCAGCGAAGTATAGTCGTTAATCAGGTTGTTATATACCACGATATAGATAATACCAAGGTTACTACCGATATACATTTTTTCCAGACGGGTGTTACCCATACCGTTCCAACCCTTGTTTGCTTCGGTGGCTCCAGCTGTAAACTCGAGATCCTTGGTTAGCTCGCCCTGTACATCTGCTCCTGCTTTTTTCTCGAAGAGCCATTTGTTGCAGTCACCCGCAATACCCATCATATAGAGATTTCCGGGTTCAAGGGTTCCGGAGAGTTTTTTCTTCCATCCCTTACCGGTGGTAGCACGCATGTTCTCGTCGTACTCCATGATGACGAAGTCGCTGCCAGAGACATGCGAAGTGCTGCCGGACGCCCGTGTGATGCCGTTTTCAATATCCACAGTGAAGGGCACTGATATTGCATACCAGAGATTCGGAGAAGCCGTCGTACCGGCAGGATTGAGGGTGTACTCCAGCACAATACGCCAAGTGCTACCGAGGTTTCCGGCATTGTGTATCTGGCCGGATTGGCTTCCGTTCGTAACCAGCGTAATCACACCCGTACGTGTATCCGAAGAACTTACATTCAGCTCTCCGCCCTTCTCAACCACAATATTCGTTTCGGTAATGTCATCCAGATTCTCCGATTCTCCGTCTTCCACGACAACCACTGTCGGTGCATTCGCCTCCATAACTGCTGTAAGCGTTACATCCTCTGTGATAGTGATGTTACGCGGATTGTCAGTGTTGTCGTCCGACCAGCGTACGAAGTGGTAACCCTCTGCCGGAACGGCTTCGATGGTTACTACCGTATTCTCGTCATAGGTTCCGGCACCCGTGAGTGTACAAGCACCCGGGATAGAGGAAGTGAGGGTAACAGTGAAGGTCTCCGGTACATTCGCCTCCATAACTGCCTCAAGGGTAATATCCTCTGTGATAGTGATGTTACGCGGATTGTCGGTGTTGTCGTCCGACCAGCGTATGAAGTGGTAACCTTCCGCCGGAGTAGCGCTGATGACAACAGGCGTATTATAATCATACGTACCTGCTCCCGCAAGTGCACAACTTCCTAACGGGTTACTGCGAAGAGTAACAGTGTACTTGTTCGTCTTCGGAGTAAATACCGCTTTGTATTCGGCGTTGCCCATTACAGTCTGGATTTGCGGAGTCCATGCGAACGAATAGGTAAACTCAGCCGTATTCTCTTTGGTCGGCGTAGCGGAGCAAACAGGCGTTTCGCCATACGCATATTCATTCGATTCGATGACGCTGTTATCTTCATTTTTGAAAGTAACGGTATATTTCTTCGCTACCTCTTTGTAAACAGCGATATAGGATTTCGGTCCATCCACAGAGACAGGCTCTATTGCCGGAGACCAATGGTCGAAGACATAAGTGAACTCTTTGTTATCTTGTTCTTCAGCCCACGTTGCCTTGCCTGTCGGAGTAGGTCCAGTATATTCCGGCATCTCACCTACAGCCACATTATCCTGCTTCAGAATAGATGTACCATCGTAGTCGAAGAAGGTGACCTCATACTCCGTAGGAGGATTCTCTTCCCAAGTAGCACGATAGGTAGCATCGCCTGTTACCGCTGCAATAGCCGGTTCCCATACGAGTGTATGTCCCACCTTAGTCGGCACGTTCTCACAGACAGGCACCTCGTTATGCGTGAGCAGATGACGCTCTATCTCATCGCCACCTTCGTTGGTGAAGATGATAGCGTATTTACGCGGTTGCTCGCGATAGGTAGCAGTATAAGTGACATTCGAAGTAACCTTACCCAACTCCGGAGACCAACCTGCGAAGTCGTAGGTATAGTCAATATTCGGCTCACGAGTCGGGTTCTCACCCAGATATTCCGCTTGCGTACCATAGGTCACGCTATACTCCACTTCTTCCGGTTCTCCGGTATTCGGATCATAGGTATACGATCTGATAGTATCGCCATCCCAGTTGAGCCAGGTGATAGTAAAGCGTTGCTCTGCCCAATGATGTTTCTTGGGGTTCGCATTCGAATCGTCCCAATAATAATAGGTATCGTTATTGGGGTGGATACAATGGTAGAGGTTATCTTTCTTCTCTACTTCCCACCATTGACAGTCTTCCTTAATCAATATAAAGAGACGACCAGCACCGTCTTTATCACTATAGGTATGGTCATCGTTTCCGACCATTATCTT
>JAEEGL012390209.1_pt1 | contig 13116 bp, 6 predicted proteins | sample 9134231 | NCBI WGS metagenome assembly JAEEGL01 (sample SAMN16246548, study PRJNA631951) | gut metagenome | biome: gut microbiome; feature: rumen; material: fiber-attached | host: Bos | place: Iran: Karaj | collected 2018-10 | reverse complement strand
AAGATCTCGCCTTCAGGAATGGCATAGCCCATTTCGCGCGCGATCTCATTGACGAACTTTTCCTGAATGTTGTTTCCGATCAGATAATCGGCATAGAAATCCTTGATCGCCTGATCGGTGCAAGCTTCGCTTTCGATGAATTCTCCGACTTTGCCGTAATCAAACACGTTTTCGTCCCAGCGGAAGACCTTGCCGAAGGTATCTGCATTGTCTGCCATAAACTGGACGAGATTCTTGACGAACTGCGTATCACTGCCGGACGCCGCGCGGCCGATCAGATTCGTTGTGTCAAGGTTCGCGAAGTCGCCGCCGAGATCGGCCAGATGATCCTTGTATTCGATCAGGCTGTCGATGCCGGTGATCTCCGGAATGTCAACAGCGACCTGCTGTCCCATGACTTCCACCTCGAAGGATTCGAAGTCTGCGGTGACAGCCGCGATTTTGGCGTCGAGCCAGTCGAGCACGATTGAAAGAACGTCTTCATCTGTCAGCGCGCTGTAATCGCCGCCGACAACGGCTGCTTTGTCGTAGGCCGATGCCATCGGTACCAGACAAGTCAGTACCATCAGGATCGACAAAAGCACTGCGGATAATTTTTTCATAAAGATTGCCTCCTAATTCTCATTACCGGTTTTTCGGTTCCGGCGACCGTTATTTCAGCCGGAAAAGGCCAGGCTTTTCCTTTGCTGATTTCATTCTACCCCTCGCATTTCAGTTTTTCAAGCAACAGAAAAAACGAATCTGTCAAGAGGATCGACAGATTCGTTGGATTATTTAGAAGTATTGCACAAATAGTGAACAGTTTGTAAACGCAATGTCAGGAAATTTCTGTCAGTGCTTTTTTCATGATACTTTTCACATCGTCAACATTTTTTTGATACTCGCTGTAATTGATTTTGCGGACATAATACCAAAGAGAAAGCGTACTCATCACACCGATGTAATACCGCAATGCACCCTGCTGCCTTTCGTTTAGCGGACCGTAATCCTTTTCGAGCTGTTCCCGATATCGAATTTCCAGATGTGCAATGATATAAGAGGTGTATTCCACGATTTTTCCGGTGGAAAGAAGACGTCGCACCGCTTTCTGGTTATAAGCGCTGTAAATCGTGTCGCGCATGGCGGAAACTTCCGCTTCCGGCAGCGGGTCTTCCCGGCGGCAGACATAGAGCATCAGTTCGATCACCAACTCAAAGCACGTGTAATAAAACCGTTCACGGAAATCCTCCATATTTTTATAATAAAGATAGAACTGTGTGCGGCTGATGCCGGCGGTTTCCAGCAGATTTGTCACGGTGATGGCGTCTTCGTCGCTGCGCGAGCTCAGCTTGATATAGGCGCCGAACAGCGCGTAATGAAAATCACTGCTGCCGCCGAGGTTCTTTTCCATATAATGCGAGAGGTTGTCGGGGATCGAATGGGTGAAGTCAAAATGAAACTGCTGGGAAGAAAGTGATGGCAGAATGGCATCATCGCCCTGCAGCGCTAAAAAAAGACGCACAACAAAAAGATAAGGTGCATAGCGGATGTTGCGGACAACCGCAGGTCCGGCGAACCCGCCTTTTTTTGCAAGATGCTGCATCTTTTTTGAAAGCGCACGGCCGTACATGATCATCATGCGCAGCACCCCTTGCTGATGCAGAGCCGACGCAACAATATCCTGCATATCCATCACGCGGTTCCAGACAGACTCCACATAGGCCTCCAGATCCTGCGGTGTTTGAACCGTCATCCCCTCCGGCACAGACATCAGGTGTTTCATATAGCGTTTATATCCGGAGAGGATCAGATCCGGCATGCCGGTGTAATGGCGGTAAAAGGTGGTGCGATTGATGCCGGCCTCTTTCACAATCTCGCTGACGCGGACCTTGTAATAGGGTTTTGTTTTACAAAGCGCAAGAAACGCAGCGTTGATTTTTTCCTCCGCGGTTTTGGTTTCTTTCTGTTCCGTCATGCTGCGCCTCCTTTTTTGGAATTATATATATTATATCACAAGTTTAAGATGAATGGAATACCCCACGAGGCGACACTTTTGCAGACTTTGTCAAAAAGTGCAAAACGCCGTATCAACAAACACCGCCTCCGGCTTTTTATGGCTCGGAGGCGGTGCTGTTTGTTCTTTTCTTACCCACAATCCTTTTTCAGCGTTTCTTTTTCACTGTTTGAAACGCATATCCTCAAACCAAAGCGCCTCGTCCGCTTCGCTGCGAAAGACAAAGCAAAGGCCGTGGGTGCCGGCGGTGTTTTTCAGTGGAATCTCAAAGGTTTGAAATGCGTCAAATCCGCCAGTGCTTGTGACCGTGCATTTGCCAAGGAGCTCGCCGTGTTGGTTCTCTTTACGGACTTCCACCGTACACGGCGCATCATTTCCGTTGGCAGCGCGCAGCTGCAGCACCGCATTTTTCGGCATATTTTTGATCTTCGGGAAGGTCAGGTGTGCGCCGTTCGTGATCCCGCAAAGGGCAAAACCGTCGGCGGTTTCCTTCTTGACGACGCCGTCGGACGCGTCAAAGAACCATTCGCCTTTGATCACATCCCACGCTGCGTCATACTGGCCGACGCCGAACTTCTTGATAAACTCATCGGTTACGATCTCGCCATTGTCCTTCAGATGTGCATAGACGATCTTCATTGTGCGGAAGTAGCGGTCGAGCGGCTCGCCGCTGCCGTAATTTTCGGGCACGGCATAGGTGAAGTAGGTTTGATTGTTAAAGGTAAAGAAGGTACCGTGATCGGTGAAGCAGTCCCGGCAGATCTTACCGCGATAGACATAAGGCCCGTAGATGCTGTCGCTCGTGGCATAGTCGCCCTCATGGGAATTGAGATAATAGACCCCATTGAACTTTGACAGCCAGCAGGCGTCGTTCTGCCAGCCGTTTTCAATTTCCACCATCTGCGGTTCTTCCGCCAGCGAGATCATGTCCTCGTTCAAACGCGCGACGTAGTAGTGGTCGGTTCCGAGTGTGAAGCCCCACATAATGTACGGCGTTTTCGCTTCGTCGTCGTCAATGAACACGGTCGGGTCGTAAGACGGTGTTTCCGCGATTCTCGGCGGCAAAAGCGGCGCGCCCAGCGCGTCCTTGTATGGCCCCGCCGGGCCGTTTTCGCTGACCATGACGCCGGTCTGGTACTGCTGATGGGAAAAATAGAAATAATACTTGCCGTTCCGTTCGGCGGAATCGACCGCGTAACACTCCTCGCAGGGGCCGAGAAAGGTGTCCTCCGGATGGATCGTCGCTTCCAGCTTCCAGTTGACCAGATCTTCGGAGGAAAAGATACGCCAGTCGTCCATGCGGTAAATCGGCTGCCCCGGTCCGCGGTCATGGCTGGAGAAGAGATACGCCTTGCCGTCATAGATATGAACGTGGGGATCGCAGACGCCCATGTTCGGAAAGATTCTGTAAAAATCGCCGCCGATCATGTTTGATTCATCCACTTCTTTTGGTTCCTCCTTTTTCGGAAAAAAATGTTTAAGCCACGCACCGATCTGCGCAAAGAAGTCTTTGAGCTTTTGCAGAAACGGCGTTTTCTCTTTCGGTGTGATCCGCAGCGCCCAGTCTGTCGCAGAGGGCTTTGGGCCGATGCTCCAGGTGCCGAGTGCCGACGCTTTGAACGTGCCGGTTTCACCGTATTCGCCGTTGATCGGGTCGAACCATTGATAGATGTATTCGGCGCCCGGTTTCAACTGGCCGACCGTGCCGGTTGCCAAGCCGCCCTCTGGGCTTGTGTTGGGGCGTTCTGCCACGGACGGATCGGTAAACGAATAGAAATATAACACATATTCGGTCTGCGCCTGGTTGACGGCACAAACGCTGATTACTCTGTCATCCGGAATGAAATAGGCTCGATTATCAAACCGCGGGATCAACTCCCACCAGTTGCCGTCTTCAAGGAAGGAACGCATATAGCAGACCTGATAGGAACTCGGATAGTCCAGCGCATCGCGCCATGTGGCGGCACTTTTTTCTTCTGCAGTGATGACGTCAACGCCGTCGTCGCTGTCCTGGTCTTCTCCGTATGGATTCAGATAGCTCCAGGTGTCCTGTCCGCCCCAACTGCAGCCATACATGCCGTTGAGATACGCCGTCCAGCCCTGCACCCGCGCACCGAAGTTCTTCGTCCATAGATAGCAGTAGCGTCCTTCATAGTTGATTACCGGTTTTCCCTGGGCATTGTACCAATAATCCTTCGGGATGCCGCTCTCGTCGTTGCCATAGAGGATCGGCGACCACTGCGCGGCATAGAAACTGTGCGCCGGAACATCCCGAAACGCGGAGGCAGAGGCCTTCGGCTGATATACCGTTTGTTCTTCCTGGACGTTGCTGCCGTTGCCGTAGGCAGCTGTACAGTCTGCGTTTTCCTGATGCGCGGACAGCGGGTGAGAATAGACGTCGTATTTCTCAATATACGCCGCAACGAGCTTATACGGGTTGTTCAGGGCATTCCAGGAGCGCGAGGGATCGTTTTCAAAGTAAAAATCGTTGTCGACCTCCTGTCCGAGCGTCCATATCACGGGATATGCGCCGTAACGGGCGACCCAATAGCGACTGAGCTGTTCAAGATACTGTTTTGCTTCCCCGGAAAGATCGTTGACCGTCACGTCCATGCCGTTCACCTTGCCTGTGATCGAACTGCCCGTATAGCCGCCGTGTTTTGCGATCAGCCGATCCATATAAGTCGGATAAAAAAACTGTGCGTTCGCGTGGGTCAGACCCGCGTCTGCAATGATCTGAAACTTTTCATCATAGGCGTGAAACCCAGCCAGATCAGCTTCGCTCACACCGTCGGTCAAGTCAAACTTTTCACCGATGGGTTCGCTTTGCCAAACGGTATAGCCCTGCGCCGCCCGTTTTTCGGCGATCTCTTTGACCATGTCCGGCGTCTCGTCGCCAAAGCTCCAGTGTGTGTCGCCGAGATAAAAGAACGGCGTGCCGTCGTCGTAGGTAAAATATTTCTTACCGGCGGCAGTCGTGACAAAACCGTGCTGATAGACGTCGAGCGTGCCGCTGTAGGCGGTACAGTTGACTTCGCCGGTTTTGCCGTGCAATTTGACGTTTTCGGGATCGGAGCAAACGGTTTTGAACTGCCAGACGCCCTGTGTGGGGCAAACAAAGCGGATTTTCCAAGTGTTGCCGCCGTCCCAAAAGCCGGGGACGGTATACAGTCTGCCGCTGCCGAGCAGCAGAAGATCGAGCGTCATGTCATTGAACGGATCGGCATAGGCCGTTTCACTTTCAAACGTGAGTTCCACCGTGCGCCAGACTTGGGCAGTCAGCGACTGCGCTGGCGCGCCTTCAAACAGCGGTTCGGTATATTCCTGCCAGTGTGCAACAGCGGGCGGAGCGGACGGAATATCGGATTCATCCACATGATTCTTTTTGTTTTCGACGCCTTTCAAAACGCTGTCAATCGCTGTTTTGATTCGCGCAAGTCCGGACCGGAGGCTGGAAATTCCGGACGCCGTACTCGATGCGGCAAAAGCCGGCACTGCGGCAGCAGAGAGCAGCAGCGCTGCGGCGAGCGTGATACAGATAAATCTTTTCATTTCACGTTTTCCTCCTTCAAAAACACATCCCGCACCGCCTCTAAATAGCCGTAACCATACAAGTCGTCCGGCTCCAGATAGCTCATCTCGGTCCATTCGTTCCACGAATTGATCGTGATCAGCGGCACGTTGTTATACTTGTCGGCGTAGGCCTTTGCCAACTCCAGCCCTTTTTTGGAGGTTGATGGTTCGAATCATTTCAGAAATCATGCAGCCGTTTTCTAGTTGGACTTACGGAAGTGGAAGCTGTTTTCTCCGCGCACGGCATTCTGAATGCCGCTGATTTCGATCAGAACGTCACGGTCATATTCCTCGACATCAATTGCTTTGCGGGTTTCAAACCTGTCAAAACGGAGTCGTCCTTCGCGAAGGACCGTGCCGGAGTCATAATCCCAAATCCGATAGAAAACGTTGCACGCCTCGTTTACGGGTTTTGAAAGCTCAACAGGCACCTGATTCCGCGCGCCGTATCCGTTTGAAACTGACGCTTGATCGACAAAACCAACCGTCGCCGTGCCGCGGGTTTTAAATGGATTGCACCACAGATGCTTTGCATTTTTGTCTCCTGTCAGTGAGATGAGCTTTCTAAAGGTGAGTTCTTTGTTTTCTATCGCTTTGTAGGATTTTTCGATGGTTAAGCCCCCCTTGACAAAGAAGCGGTTGCCGTCGGCGTACATATCATAGAATGAAGCATAAGGCGGCAGGTCAAATATGAAGAAGGACTTCCAGTTTTTTTCACAATAAAAGATGTTGTTCGTGAGCACCGTGTCCTTCCATGAATACACCGGCCCCAGACTGCCGAAACGGTATTCATCACCCCAAAAATCGATCAGCGGATTGCCCTCGGCGAAAATGATGTTGCTGTCAAGAATCGCGCCTTCAGCACTTGCGAAGCGAACGCCGCCGTCCAGCACGCTGTTCCTGACGCGTACGCCCGGCACGTCGATCTCTATGTGTACCGCAATCCCCGATTGATTGCCGTAAAAACTGCAATTCTCTACGTCGATATTCCAGTTATAATTGTCAAACCACAGGTCGTTGGAGCTGTTATCGGTGAACCGGCAGCCGCGCCACGTGACGTTTTTGCTGACCATCATTTTTGTCGTGGCGGGATCCGGCGAGTCATATTTACCCCAGTCGATCTTTTTGCCGATGTTTGTAAACGCGCAGTCCTCCACCACGAAATTCATGCTTCGGAAGCCTGCGCTGACGCCGCCGGTACCATCGTTGTCAAAGGAACAGCGTCGGATCAGCACGTCCTCAACCGTTCTGTCGTTGCTGCCGTGGTCGAAGCCCAGCCCGCCGGTGCCGGAATTGTTGAATACACAGTCCTCCACCAGAACATGCTGCGGCTTCCCCATGTGTACCATGGATTTGTCCCAAATAAGCGAGGCGCAGCTTGTAAAGGTCAGCCCGCGCAAAACGACGTATTCGCTGCTGTGCGTATCAAGAATATATGCGCCTGCGTCATTTTCGCCCGACAGTGCCAGTTCGACCTCGCAGCTGCCGAGATCCTTTTCGGTCTTTAAGCAGATTTTGTCGGCTTCCCTGTCGATATAGTAGGCGTTGATTTTCAGGTCCTCCCGTGTAAGGACGGGCTCGATCGGTTCGCCGTCGACGATCAAAAGATCGCTTCTGCCAATGATCTCGTTGCCGGGTGTTCCGGAACGGAAGGGATACTCATAGGTCCACTCATTCTCGTAGACGTTGTCGGATTCCGTCTCACGCCAACCGTCAAAAGGCGCGGCACCGGTGATTACGGTCTCGCCGGGCTGTGCCGCTTCGATGATCACGGGCTGCAGTTCTGTGCCGCTTGTGTTCAGGTTGATGCTTGTCTCGCGGTATAATCCCGGCTCGATTATGAGTTTTGTTCCGGGCGCGGAAATGGATTCCACGCCTTTTTTCACCGTTGCAAACGGCGCGCGCTCTGTTCCGGGATTGCTGTCGCTGCCGGTTTCGCCGTTGACATATAAAACGGTAGCGCTTTCTTCCCATTGGCCGGAGGTGCGGTTGACCCACATATCTCGCTCATAATCGGCAAGCATATCCATATCCGCCTGCGTCAGCGCTTCAGAATACAGCCGGATATCGTCCACCATGCCGTCAAAATACTCGTTTTCGGCATAGCCGGCCCCTATGCGGACACCGTTCAGCACGGGTTTCACAGCCGTGTCAAAATGTTTTGTGGAATCAAACTTGCCGCAGTGATAGAAGGTCACGTCGCCCTTTTTCGGTTCATAGACGACGCCGATATGGAACCAGCAGTGTCCCTCGGGGTGAAAGACCCAATCGTCAGCGCCTCCGACATAGTCCTTCCATGTGGTATACTCAAAATTGCAAAACTGCGTATTGTTTGCGCAGACCGCGTTTTCTGCATACTGACCGTCGCTGTTACCTTCCACGGCAAAAACAAGTTTTGTGCAGTTCGTTCCCATGACTGCTTCGCCGCTGACGGGATCCGCATAGGACGGCGTGCCGGTATGCACGAATTTCAGCGTGACGCGCCCAACGCCGGTTTCGGTATCCAGCAGCGTGCTCACGCGCGGTGCATCGGTGTTTTCGCGGGTTTGCAGATCGCGTATGTTGACCCACATTGAGACTGTCAAAGCGTCCTGCTCTCCCAGATCGGGCAGGGCAAGATATGCGTCGGGCGTGGAAAGCTCCAACGCCTTGCGCAGACCGAATCTGCCGGTAACAAGCCGCGCGCCGTTGCATTCATATCCGCTCAGATCCGCAGCGTCGTCAAATGAAAGATCCGCAAGCGGCTCTGCCTGAATATCCGCAAAACCGTAATCCGCATATTGATCGATTGCGCGCACCGCTTCGCCGTATTTCGCCTGAACATCCTCTGTGGTGAAATAGGTTACGGGCGATTCGGTGTAAAACAGCTTTTTGATATTTTCCGACAAACCGGAAACAAATCCTGTGAGAGCAATTATTATTGCCGTAATAAAACTGATAATTCTTGAAGCCATGGAATAATCTCCCTTTTTGATTATTCTTTATTCTACTGATTTCTGCGATTAGAATCAAGTCCCTCAGTGATTTTGGCTTCTTTAACGCAAGAATTCTGGCATCTTTAATGCTTTTAGTTTCGTTTGATGGAATAAACTATGGCAGCGCCAAAATCAGACGCTGCCACGATTATTGTTTCTTGTTATACTGACGGACACTCCAACGAACCGCCCGTCTCCATGATCAGCTGGATGCCAAAACGCTTCGATCTCCATGATCGCATTGCTTCGTTTTGATATGCTTGCACTATCTGAAAAAACCACCCTGCGGCAGGCTCTCCGAAGAGAAACCCACAGGCCGTACCTGTTCCTAAAAAACCCTCGTTTTCAGCTGTTGGAACACGAGGAACACGAAAAATCCAGTGGTGGCGACACCGTGCGGGTTTGATTCTCGGCTCCCGCCTCGGTCGGCGCTTCTCAAGGCTTTGCCTTGAGAGGTCTCCACCGGAGACCCGCGCCCCCGCTTCCGGCACCAATACTTGACGTAGATTATGATACAATCTGCGTCAAGTTTTTTGCACCCCTCTCTTCAAAAAGCCCTTGAAATAAGGGCTTTCTGTGTTCTTTCACACAATTTTAATTTGACCGACCCAAAAAAGAGAAGTCCCGATGCGAAAAAAATCGGGACTTTTTCATTTTCTCTAAATCGCCGTATTGAAATCGTGTGAAAATAGTTTAATCGTGTGAAAGACAAATCATGCTTTTTGGATCAGCAGCACATAGTCCGTATCGTTCGGGCGCATTCCTGCATACCAGGTGCCGAGCGCGGAAGCCCGAAACGTGCCTTCTGCGGAATACTTGCCGGAGATGGGGTCAAACCATTTGTAGGTATATTTGCCGAACGGAACGAGACTGCCGACCGTGCCGGTCAGAATGCCGCCGTTGTTCCTGGTGTTGACGCGCTCCGCCACCGTCTCATCCGTAAAGGAATAGAAATACACGACCATTTCTGTGTTCTTTTTGTTGCTGGCACAATAGGAGTAGACGTTGGAAGACGGTACGAAGTATGCCCAGTTGTTGAAGCGGGGGATCAGATTGTACCATTCCAGCCCTTCCATAAAGGAACGCATATAGCCCAACTGATAGGAGGACGGCATATCAAGTGCAGTTTCCCATGTTATCTCCTTTTTCTCCTCAACTCTGACAAGATCCACACTGTCATCGGTATCACCGTACATGTCGGCAGATGAGTTAAACAGCCATGTCGGATGGGCGCCCCATGAAGCGCCGCTCATTCCCGAAAGAAAGCTTGCCCAGCCCTGACATCTTGCGCCGAAGTTTTTAGTCCAGAGATAGCAGTATCTGCCCTCGTAGTTGATAACGGGCTTGCCCTGTCCGTTGTACCAGAAATCCTTTGCGGAAACATAGTCGTCTCTTTTGTCATTTTTCGGATGCCACTGTGCAGCATACATCGTGTGCGCGGCGACTTTTCTGAAAGCTGAAGGCGCTCCGTTCAGATAATAGATCATACGGACCTCGCCGGTACCGAGTCCGTTACCGTAAGCCACGGTGTCGCCGGTGCTCTCCTGGTGGGCGGTGACCGGATGATCATATGGATCGTATTTGTTCAGGTATTCCGCGACGTATTTGTAGGGGTTGTTTATGGCATTCCATTTGGAGGTTTCATTCTGATAGGGGTCGTTGTCAACCTCCTGCCCCAAAGTCCAAATCACGGGATACGCGCTGTAGCGAGCGACCCAATAACGGCTGAGCTTTTCAAGATACGCCTTCGCCTCGTCAGAAAGGTCGGGCATTTGCACTTTTTTCGTTCCGAGATATCCCGTTAGTTTCGGTTCTGTCCAGCCGCCGTGATTATCAATGAGGCGGCTCATTCCGGAAAGAGGCCAGAAGAACTGCGAGTTTGCGTGCGTAAGACCGGCCTCAGAGATGACAGCAAACTTCTCGTCCAACACTCTGAAATCCTCCAGACTTCTGTCATCAACATTTTCCGTGACCGCATTGTTCATGGCGCAGTCAAGCGGCTCCGACTGATAGACAGTGAAGCCCTGTCCCGCACGCTTCGCACTGATAACAGATACGACATCGGCAGGCTCGTTCATAAGTCCCCAGTGTGTGTCGCCGAGATAATAGAACGGCTTACCGTCTTCATAGGTCAGGTATTTTTCACCGTAGCGGGTGGTGACGAAGCCGTGCTTAAAGATATCGAGGTCGCCGGTATACGCGGCGCACTCCACCTGCGCTGTTCTGCCGTGCAGCGCGGCGTTGGTTTCGTCGGAACAAACGGTTTTGCACTGCCAAGTCCCTGCCGCGGGGCAGACGAAGCGCACGCGCCACGTATTGCTGCCGTCCCAGAAGCCGGGAACCGTGTAGAGTCTGCCGTCGCCGTACAAAAGCAGATCCAGCGTCACGTCGCCAAACGGGTCGGCGTAAGCTTTCTTGCTTTCAAAGCTGAGCTCCACCGCCCGCCATGTTTCGGCAAAAAGCGTCTGCTCGGGTTTTTCGGTAAACAACGCCATATCGCTCTCCTGCCCGGCTGCCTTTCGGGGCTCCGCTTTTTTGATGCGGGATTCGTCGGTCAGTGTGATCAGCTTGAGCGCCTGTCCGAGCACGTTGGCGATCGCGCCACCGGTGTGTTCCAGGCCAAAAATTGCGGCGGATGGTTCCGGCGTACCGTTTCCGTCAGCGGCAAAGACCGCCGAGCTGCAGCAGAAGCACAGCAGTGCCGCCAAAAGCAGCGCAAGTATACGTTTCGTTCGTTTCATAAAGATCCCTCCGGTTGGGGCTTGGTGTAAGTCAATTATAGGCGATTTCACATTTTAATGCAAGTCATCATCACATTTTCTTGTTCAACAAGGGAAGCAAGATTCTTAATGCCCCCCTTCACAGAAAATACGCTATTGTATTAAAATGAACCGGATGTTCCGGTTCGTTTTTTGGAAACAAGAAACGAGCAGACGAACCAAATGGTTTGTCCGCTTTTTTGTATTGATATGCTTGTTCTGCCCGGCAAAAAAACCCTGCGGCGAGGGGAAAGCCGCAGGGAAACGCAAAAAGGAGCAGCCGGCTCATTGCCGGATCGCTGCCTTGTATGCCAGATCGACTGCTTTGTCCGGCAAAAGCTCCAGCATGAGCAAAAGCTTTCCGGTACACACCTTGTATTTGGTGTGCGGCGTTTTTGAGGTCAGCGCAAGGATCACTTTTTTCGCCAGCTTCTTCGGGTCGTGATCCAGCCCGAGTTCCATGGTCATCATCGGCTTCATGGTGGTCAGAATGCGCTTGTAATAGTTCGTGGTTGCAATCGCTCTGTCAAAATCGCGATAGATCTTGTTCGTCAGCTGCGTTTTGAATGAGCCGGGCTGCAGCTTGATCACCGGAATGTCAAGATACATCAGTTCGCGGCGCAGAGCATCGTTATATGCTTCAACGGCATATTTGGTGATCGTGTAGGGACCGTTGAACGGCTGCGGCGTCATCCATCCGCTTTCCGACGAACAGTTGATGATGCGGCCGCGTCCGATGCGCACCATTTCAAAGAAGCGCTTGTTCACGCGCACCATGCCCATGACGTTGACGTTGATCATTTTTTCGATCTGTTCCACACAGTCGCCCTCCACCATGGAGGTGAAGGTGTGGATGCCCGCAAAGTTGACAATGGCCTGCAGACGGTAGGTGTGGGAACGGATGGTTTTGTAAACTGCGTCGATGCTCTCTTCACTTGTGACGTCAAGCTCCACCGGGATCACGTTGTCCAACTTGCCGAGCTCTTCCAGCTTTTCCCGGTTGGTGCCGCCGGCAAACACGGTCCAGTCGCCGAGCTTTACGATCTCTTCAATGCAGCAGCGGCCGAGGTCGCCAGTCGCGCCGGTAAACAGTGCATATTTCATCTTACAGGGCTCCTTTCAGTTTCTTCTGGTGCCAGAGCACGGAGTCTCTGACTGTTTCGGCAACGGGGCGGGGGTTGAAATTCAGTTCGCGCTTTGCTTTTTCGTTGGAAAAGTTGCAGTTTTCCTCAAGCTTGCTGAGTGAAAAGCTGTTGAGCATCGGCGGCAGCTTTGCAAGATCCATCGCTTTGGAAATCAGCGGCACAAAGGGGAGGATCGCCGCCTTCGGCAGCTTGATCTTCGGCTTTTTGCGTCCGAGGGTCTCCGCCATATAGCCCATCAGTTCATCTACGGTGATCACTTCACCGCCGAGGATATAGCATTCTCCGCTGCGGCCCAGATCAACGGCGTTGCGCATGGCAATCGCCATGTCGCGGTTGTCCACGAAATTGTATCTGCCGAAGTTCATGGAAACGGGGAACAGCCCCTTGATGAACAGATCCATGGTCGCGCCGATGCTTGAGCCCATATAGTCGTCCGGCCCGAGCACGCCCGTCGGCTGCACACAGCAGACCTTCAGATCATCCTTCGCGTCCAGCACGATCTGCGTTGCGATCGCTTTTGTGATGGCGTAGCCGGAGGTCAGACCGACCTCACTGTAGGAGGACAGCTCTGTTTTCACACCGTCGGAGAATTTGTCGGGATAGGTGTCGATGGAAGAGACGTAGATCAGGTTTTTCACGCCGCAGCGTTTGCAGCTTTCCACCACGTTTTT
>JAEEGL012073536.1_pt1 | contig 13116 bp, 12 predicted proteins | sample 9134231 | NCBI WGS metagenome assembly JAEEGL01 (sample SAMN16246548, study PRJNA631951) | gut metagenome | biome: gut microbiome; feature: rumen; material: fiber-attached | host: Bos | place: Iran: Karaj | collected 2018-10 | reverse complement strand
TCGACGCCGGTGTCATGGATGCCAGCCGTCAGGTGGGTCAGACCGGCAAGACCGTGCGTCCCGCCCTCTACATGGCCTGCGGCATCAGCGGTGCCATCCAGCACCTCGCCGGCATGGAGGAGAGCGAACTCATCATCGCCATCAACAAGGACAAGTTCGCACCCATCTTCCAGGTGGCCGACCTCGGCATCGTGGGCGACCTCCACAAGATTGTCCCCATGCTCACCGAGCGCCTGAAAACCATGCAGAAATAATGAACCGCACAAGTAAAATCATCGGCGGTATCGCCCTGCTGGCCTTCGGCATCGTGTGGGCGTTGGAACTCTTCGGACTGATACGCATCAGCCTCGAAGGGTGGTGGACGCTCTTCATCATCGTGCCGTGCTTCGTCAATATCTTCAACGACCAGAACAAGACCGGTTCCGTCATTGGCTTCGGCATCGGCATCCTGCTGCTTTTGGCGGCACGCGATGTCATCTACTGGGCCGACATCTGGAAATTCATGGTTTGCCTTGTGGCCGTGGTGTGGGGCATCTCGCTGCTGTTCTTCAGCAAGAAGAGCAGTTGCGGCCATTGCCACACCGAAAGCGAGCCGCAAGACATTGTCATGGACGGCGACAAGATGCACAAGATTGACGTGAGGTTCAGCAAACAGGACTACCGCTACAGCGGCCAGCGTTTCGAGGGTGCCGAGGTGCAAACCAGCTTCGGCTACGCCTGCCTCGACCTGCGGAACGCCGACATCATGGATGGCGCTGTCATCTCGCTCGACTGCAACTTCGGTGGCATCGAGATACGCGTCGACAAGGACGTCTGTGTCAAAACCGACATCAACACCACCTTTGCCGGCGTGGACTGCGACTGCACCACCCAACAATTGGGTAGTGCCAAAACAATCTATGTCAAAGGCCAGTGCAACTTCGGCGGCATCGAGATAAGATAACACCATCTCGACACACAAACGGGGCGGCCCGCAGCGAAAGCTGCGGGCCGCTTCATTATGCATCTAAAAAATATATTTTGCCATTCCGTAAAAAAAGAGTATCTTTGCAACCGGAATCATAAGAAACCATTATATAATATGGACTATATCACATATAAAAACCGCATCGCCGCCGTGGACAACGGCGAGGAGATTGGGGAAGTGACGTTTCCGGAGAGGGACGGCGTGTTTGTTATCAACCACACCTATGTCGACGACCGCTACCGGGGACAGGGCATCGCTTCCGAACTGGTGCGGCGGGCCGTGGAGGAAATTGAACGTCGAGGCGGCAAGGTGGAGGCGACATGCTCGTATGCGCTACTGTGGCTGGCTCGAAACAGAGGGTGCGAACTCACCAGTCCGCTGAGTTGCCCTATATAAAGAACAGACTGATGCCGACGACGCTGATGACGGCACCGAGAACCTCGCGGAAGGTCACCTTCTGATGGAAGAGCCAGGCCGCAGGGGCGATGATGAGGATGGGAGTGAGGGCGAAGAGGGTCTGAGCGATACCTGTGGAGGTATACTGCGTGGCCAGCAGCGAGGCACTGACACCCACGAAAGGTCCGAAGATCGTAGCTCCCAGCAGACACCACATGGCCTTGCGGTCATGGGCAGCATGGCTCAACTTCTGCTGCCAATCTTTGTTGAAAATCACCAGCAGCACGAAGAATCCCACCAACCCGATGGCTGCGCGTATCATCGTGGCGGAGAAGGGTATGGAAAACTGTAGCGGTACTGGCAGCAACGCCCCGTCGGGCGCCACCATCGGGTCGACACCCGCGATCGCCAACGCATTGCCGTAATACTCCAACCCCATCTTGCTCAACACCAGGCCAAAGCCCTGGCAGATGCCCGCCATAGCAGCAAAAAAGACTCCTTTCGCCGGCAATTTCAATCCAACAGAATTATCTTTTTTGGAAAGAATAGACAATGCGATACCGCTGAGCGTCACCACCATGCCGACGATTGCCAGCGGTCGCATGCTTTCGCCCAGCAACAGGAATCCCGTGATAGCCGCCGTGGGTGCCGAAAGGGTCATGAAAAGCTGTCCAAAGCGCGAGCCTATATAGATGTATCCTTGCATGAGGCAATAGTCGCCGATGACATAGCCCACCACACCCGAAAGCGTCAGCCATAGCCACGTCTGTCCGTCGGCAAAACGAGGATACGGCACACCCATCAGCAGCCAGAGCGTCACCGTCAGAAACAGGAGCGACATGGTCATGCGCAGCGTGTTGAGCGGCAGCGAGCCCATACGCTTCGACGCCACCTCGGCAAAGAGTGCCGTGGCCGTCCACGACACCGCCACACCCAATGCTATGGTTTCTCCAATAAACATAACAGGCCAATAACGAAACAACTGCACATTTATTTTCCACGAAAGCATTATTTTTCGTATTTTTGCACCCGAAAATGAGACAATATGAAACAATACGATTTTGACGAGATTATCGAGCGGCGGGGGACCGACTGCTTCAAGTGGGACGCGCTACAGGCGATGTACGGGCGCGGGGATGTGACCCCCATGTGGGTGGCGGATATGGACTTCCGCTCGCCCGACTTCGTGATGGAGGCCCTACGAAAGCGCTGCAAGCATGAGGTACTGGGCTACACCATGCCCTCCAAGGGCTACTGGCAAGCCGTCACCGCATGGCTGGAAAAACGCTACAACATACAGACCACCAAAGAGAGCCTGCACTTCATTCCCGGCATCGTGGCGGGCATCTCGTATGCACTGCTTTGTTTGACGCAGCCGGGCGACAAAGTGCTGGTGACCACGCCGGTCTATCCTCCATTCCTCAACCTGCCGAAAGACAGCGGTAGGACGCTGGTGTGCTCGCCGCTGAAGATAACAAACGGCCGATTTGAAATAGATTTTGATAATTTCGAACAAAAGATAGAGGACTGCAAGGTGTTCATCATGAGCAACCCTCACAATCCTGCCGGTACGGTGTGGGGCGAGGAGGTGCTGCGCCGGGTTGCCGACATCTGCGAGCGCCACAACGTCATCGTCATCAGCGACGAGATTCATGCCGACCTCACCCTTCCGGGACATACGCATGTGAGTTTCAGCACCGTCAGCGACAAAAGCATAACTTTCATGGCTCCCAGCAAGACCTTCAATATCGCTGGTCTGGGCAGTTCGGTATGTTTCATCCGTGACGAGAACCTGAGGAAACGTTTCTTCTGCTGGCTCGACGCTTTGGGCGTGGCGGGCGGCAACATTTTCGCTTTCACCGCCGCCGAGGCTGCCTTCGCCCATGGCGAGGAGTGGCTGCGGCAGATGCTGGAATACCTGAACAATAATGTCCAGGCGCTGGACAACCACCTGAAGACCCGGATGCCGAAGGTGAAAGCCGTGCTACCCGAAGCCTCCTACCTGGCCTGGCTCGACTTCAGTGCCTACGGTCTCACCCACGAGCAGCTGAAAAACCGCCTCCTCAACGAGGCCAAGGTGGCCCTCAACGACGGCACCACTTTCGGTGTGCGCGACCACAAGGGAGCGACCGCTGAAATAGGGAAAGACTATGAATGCTGCTTCCGCCTCAACCTCGGCTGTCCTCGCACCATGCTCCTCGACGCTCTAAATCGCATTGAAAAGGCCCTGAAATGTTAAAAAATGACCCTGTTTGTAGAGATTTGACAATTTTGCTGTTATATATATAGTATAAAGACAGAAAAAAACAGCATCATGAAACAGACACTTTTCCTCCTCGTCGCATTGCTGATGACAGCCTGCGGTGCCAACAGTCAGACCGAAAACGATATCGATGATGATTTCCGCGTGCAGACCGAAGACGATAGCTCCGAAATGCACTGCTGTCACATCTGTGGGCCCGGACCCGAATTTCCTGGTGGCGAGGGAGCCCTCTATGCGTTCATCGACAGCGTCATGCGCTATCCCGAGGAGGCTCAGGAATACCACATCGAAGGCCGGATATATCTCACCTTCGTTATCGAAAAGAACGGCTACGCCCACGATGCCAAGGTTCTGCGCGGCCTCCCCGGCGGCTGCGACGAAGCGGCAATAGAACTCGTGAGGCACATGCCCCGTTGGATCCCCGAAAAGCAACGCGACACCAACGGCGAGTACCATCCCGTCCGGGTTCAGTTCAACCTGCCCATTAACTTCAAACTCGACCCGCAGTCGCCACGTCGCACATGGAGTTACCAGGACACCAGCTACATACACTACCCCGGCGGCACCGACGCCCTCTACCGCAACCTATCCGCCAACATCGACTATCCACGCAAGTATTGGACCTCGAAGGTGGATGCCGAAGTAACCTTCGATGGCAATGGCAATGTGGAGCATGTCCGCATCGCGACCCAACTGCCCGACGAGCACCAAAAGCTGGCCGAGGCCATCCGCAAAGCCATCCTGTCTATGCCCCGCTGGGTGGGCAAACAGAACATGATGTACCACCTCCACATTCCCATCGACCTGCCGCTGCTGGCCTCCATGCACGACACCCTCCTGCGCCCATCCTATTTCGAACCCACCGACCATACTTGGAAGATGATTGTCGCCAACGAGGCTTATTTCCGTCAGCTGCTAGCGGTGAACGACAGCCTTGTGGCAGGCTACACCGTCCCGGCCAAGCGGCTGCAAGCCCTCATGCCACGCGACGAAAGCCACTACCACACCCTCTGCGGCCTCGACTACTACATACGCAACGGATACGGGTTTACCACCTTGACAACCATGGCCGAATATGCCGTCCGCGACAGCCTCGACATGATGGAACGCTTCGTGCACTGGTTCAACTGGACCGACGGCTACGTCGCCGAGACAGTCTTTGACTACGGCATCCGTGCCGAGCAACGCCACCAAAAAAAATTCCGCCGCCTGATGCACAAGATTTGCCCCGACCAGTGGGAGGCTTTCGTGGAATGGCGCAATACATACTTTGAATAAAAACCATTATTATCTAGATGAAAAAACTGATTTCAATTGCCGTGCTGATGGTCATAGGGATGACCCTCAACGCACAAAACTTCATCACATTGCAGGGGCGCGTAACCGACAGCCGCACCAAGAAGGGCGTACCTTACACCGCCGTGGCAGTGCAGGGTACCTGTGTGGGAACGCAGGCCAACGACCAGGGGGTGTACAGGCTGAAAGTGGAAAACGGAAAGATGACAGACATTGTCATTTTCTCCGCCATCGGCTATAAGAAACAGACCGTCAGCGTGGAGCAGCTGATGAAGAACGGCAACGTGAGCCTCGAACCCCACGCATTGGAGCTGCGCGAGGTGCAGGTGACGGGTTACGTTACCCCGCAGGAAATCGTCGCCGAAGCCATACGTCGCATCCCCGAGAACTACCACATCGACACCACGGTAGGCACCTGGTTCCAGCGCGACTGGCGCATGCTCAACGGCGAACTCTACCTCTTCGACGAGAGCGTCATCGACATGCTGCGCTACGGCTACACCCACAACACCACCAAGCGTTACTACCATTTCACCGACGAGCGTCGCGAGTTGGAGGACAACTACAAGGTGGTACGCAAGCATCGCCTGCTTGTCTACGACAGCCTGGCCGTGCGCCTCGCCGCAGGCGACATGGAAAAGGCCATGGCTCCCATGGACTACAGCGACAACAACGTCATCACCGACATCGTGTCCACGCCGCAAGCCAACTGGGCCACCGCCGCACGCCTCATCAAGAAACACAAGTACGACCCCATCCAGGAGTACACCGATGCCGACGGTGTGGACTACTGGCTGTTGCGCGCCTACGGACGCACCAATTCCAAAAATACAATGGCCTGGTATACCCTGCGCATCCGCAAGGACAATTTCGCCATCATCGATGCCGACTTCGACCTCGACTCCGCCACGTCTTCCCTCGATTATCCCAACCTTTTGCAAGCCACGACACCCTGGACCAAAGGTGACATCCACCGCACCCACACCAACGAGCACTATGAACTCCGGGGCGGACGCTACACCCTCACCCGCTATTCTTACTTTTTCGATGCCACCTACTATTGCCACCAGCACTACGGCTACGAGCTGGCCGACCCCGAGCAGCACCGCGTGGAGAGCCGCGAGTGGATTTTGACCGACCTGCAACCTGGCGACACCTCGTTTCTGAGGCTCAACTCCGTGCAGGGTCACAAGAAGAAGAACCTCATCGACGCCTTCGGCACCAGCAGCTACGACGAGGGCTTCTGGGAACACTACAACACCCTGCCCCTCGACGCCAACGTGCAGGCCGCCCTCGACCGCTTCTTTTCTAGTAGTTCTAGAGATTCTAGTGACACTAGGGATACTAGCAAAATGCTTATTGCCAATCTAGAAACAAAGCGTGGCGACCTGGGTGCCATGCGCGTCATCAAAGACACCCTCACCCCCACCCTGCCGCCCTTGCCGCGCTGGCAGTTCTACCGCTACGGCGGTGTGGGTGGCAATCGTCTGGTGGGCGACGACACCGCCACCCACCGCTGCTTCAGCCAGCAGCTGGGCCTCGGCGCACGCCTCAACCTCGGCGGACGCTTCAGCCTCGCCGCCGACCTGCAATATGCCTGGATGACCTCGCCCACCGACAACGACGGCCGCGTCTCCACCCATAACCTCACCGTCCCCCTGCGCCTCAACTTCGACCTTCTCAAACCCTCGCCCGAAGCCGACATGCACATCTATCTCACCGTCGGCGGCTGGGGTCGCTTTGCCTTCCTCGGTCGTCTGGGCGACGACTGGAACGTGCTGGGCAACAGCATCGACTGCTGGGACTATGGCTTCAGTATCGGCATCGGCATAGAGGTCATGCGCTCCTTCTTCCTCGAGTGGAACTCCTACCGCAGCCTGCACAACAGCATCCTCACCCCGGGAGCGCCCGAGATGTTCCGCCACAACGGCGCCTTCACAATTGGAATATTGTTCTAGAACCAGCCCGTCAACTCCAACAATCCGGAGGTGGCGAAGTAACGTACTGCCTTGCCCAGGAACATGATAAGCATGGTCCACCAGGGATTCAACCGCATGAAACCCATGGCGATGGCTAGCGGGTCGCCCACTATGGGCAGCCAGGTGAGCAGTGCCGCCCAAACGCCGTATTTCTCTATGTGCCCTCGGAAACGTTCAAGTTTCTCACGCTTGATTTTGAAATATTTCTCCAGCCATTCCCACTTGCAGAGCCACCCCATCCAGAAGCTTATCATGCCACCCGCGGTGTTGCCCAGCGTGGCCACCAGCACGATAATCCATCGCTCGTAGCCCAAGGCCATAGCTCCCGCCACAATGGCTTCCGACGAGAACGGAAGGATGGTGGCCGACAGCAGGCAGGTCAGGAAGAGACCAAAAAGACCGAGATTCTCCAACATAACAAACCTATTAACGCAAAAGGTATATCAAATATTGTGCCACACAATAAATCTGTCTTTTAGGCGTTATTAACAATATGAATACGACCATCAGACACTCCACTCCCGACGACATCGACCTCATTTTGCAGATGTACGACCATTCGCGCAGCGTGATGCGCGCCGACGGCAACAGCTGCCAGTGGGTGGGCTACCCCTCACGCGCCGACATCGAGGAGGACATCGAACGCAGAGTGTCATATATTATTGAAGGCATCGGCACTTTTGCCCTTGTGCCGGGCGTGGAACCCACCTACGGCTACATCGACCACGGCCGCTGGATCGACACCACGACCCCCTACTCCACCCTCCACCGACTCGCCGCCCTGCCGGGCACCCATGGCGTGGCCGACATCGCCTTTGCCTTCGCCAAGGAACAAGCCGACCACCTGCGCGTGGACACCCACGCCACCAACCGCCCCATGCGCCACATCCTCGAGAATGAAGGCTTCGTCTACTGTGGCATCATCTACATGCCCGACGGCGGCCCCCGGGATGCCTACGAGTGGTGGCGCTACGACTGCGTGCCCGCCGACCTCAGGGAATATGTCGAAAAAGAAATTCTTCCTCGCCATGAAGCCTACGATGCCGCCCACCGGCCCAACCACATCCGCCGCGTCATCGCCCGTGCGATGAATATCTCCCAGGGAATTTTGATCTATGCCACCGCCGCCATGCACGACATAGGCATCTGTGAGGGCCGCGAGGTTCACCATCTGGCCTCGGGACGTATCATCCGCGCCGACAGGAACCTTCGCCGTTGGTTCACCGAAGAAGAAATCGAGACCATAGCCCAGGCTGCCGAAGACCACCGCGCCTCGGCCACCGCACGTCCGCGCTCCCTGCTGGGCTGCATCATCGCCGAGGCCGACCGCGACATCGAACCCGAGACCATCGTGCGCCGCACCGTGGAGTACGGCCTCAGCCACTATCCCGAACTCGACCGCGAAGGCCATTGGCAGCGCACCCTCGAGCACCTGCACGAGAAATACGCCGAAGGCGGCTATATGAAACTATGGATGGACGACAGTCCCAACGCAGCCCCGCTGAAAGAGCTGCGCGAACTGATTAAAGACGAACCCCGTTTGAGAAAACTGTTTGATTCAATGATATGAATATCTTCCTGATTATTCTGGCCTTTGTGTGCCTCACCATAGGTGTCATCGGCTCGGTCGTTCCGGGCCTGCCGGGACCTCCCATCGCCTGGGGCGGACTGCTGCTGGCGGGACTGACGCCGTGGGTCTCCCTCTCGGGCGACCTCATCCTGCTCACCGCCGTCGTGGCCGTCGTCATCACGCTGCTCGACTACATCATTCCCTCGCTGACCACCAAGCGCATGGGCGGCAGCAAATATGGTGTCTGGGGCTGCAACATCGGCCTCATCCTCTCCATGTTCGGACTTCCCTTCGGTCCCGCGGGACTGCTGGGCGTTGTATTCTGGCCTTTCGTGGGAGCCTTTGTCGGCGAACTGCTCAACAAAAACGACATCCAGCCCTCCCTCAAGGCGGCCTTCGGTGCCTTCCTGGGCTTCCTCACCGGCACCCTCCTCAAGCTGGCCTACTGCATCGCCCTCCTTGTGGTGGTCGTCGCAGCATTCTTCTAAAGCCTATTCCACGCCTTCGAGACTCATCAGCGAGTGGACGGGAGCCGTGGCCTCGAGAATCTTTCGGCCGCCCAGGGCAGGCAGCTCCACAAGGAAGATAAACTCTTTGATACGGATTTTCTTACCGTCGATGGTCTGCTGCTGCAACGAGTCGATGATGCCCTCCACCGTGCCGCCCGTGGCCAGCAGGTCGTCGATAAGTGTAATGTCGATAAAATCGCCATTGGGCTCGCAGGCAGCGAAATCGCTGCGGCGGTAGAACAGTTCGTCGCTGCCGTACTCCTTCATGATTTCCACCTTCACCAAATCGCCCTCGGCATGAGGCAACTTGCCCTTTTTGCGGAAAGGAACGATATTCTTCACATGTTCGCTCTCCGAGAGCAGCGGAGCCGCGAAGAGGAATCCGCGGGCCTCGACGGTGGCCACATTGGGGGCCGTCGTCAAGCGGTCAATCTCGTTGACAACCTGACGGAAAGACTCCTTGTCCTGCAAGAAAGGCAGCACATCGATAAAGTCGATTCCCGGCTTGGGGAAATCCAGATAGTGTTTAATGACGTTTTCGAACATATCGTTTTTTTGTTTATTTCATTTTCCTAGGATCTCCTAGGATTGCCTAGGATTGCCTATAAAGCCCAGACTATCAGTCCGCCGCAGATGATGAGTCCAGTAATCAGCATGTCCACCAGGCAGTAGCCCATGATGTCGCGCGCCGAGAGTTTGGCGATGGCCAGGGCCGGCAGCGCCCAGAAGGGCTGGATGAGGTTGGTCCACGCGTCGCCCCAGGCTATGGCGGTGCCCGTCAGGCCGGGGTCCACACCCAGGTCGGCTCCGGCAGAGAACATGATGGGAGCCTGGATGGCCCAGTGGCCGCCGCCCGACGGCACAAACATGTTCAGAATGGCGGCGCAGAGGAAGGTGAACAGCGGATAGGACAGCGGCGTGCTGATGTTGATGAACGCGGCGGCCAGCACGGTGCCCATGCAGATGCCACTGGCACCCACACCTGTGATGATGCCCATGATGCCGGCGTAGAAGGGGAACTGGAGGATGATGCCCGACGCACCCGTAGCGGCCTTGCCGAAGGCGCGGACGTAGGCCAGCGGCGTGCCGTGGAGCATCAGTCCCAGCGAGAGGAATATCATGATAACGATGCCCAGGTCGAGCGTGGCGCCGCGGAAAACCAGTTTCACAACGAGATAGGCCGCCAGCAGCAGCGCGATGGCCCACGACAGAATGGGGCTGTGCTCCATGCGCTGGGCGGGAGTGGGATGGTCCGACTTGTCTGACCCGTCCGACCCGTCCGACAATAATGCCGGGTCCACCGTCACGGCCCCTTTCTTGGGGTGCATCAGCGTGTTAGTCACGGTGATGGCCATTATGACCAGCAGCACCATGACGAGGTTGTGGGGGGTGAGGATGGTCTGGCTCACCGGCACCGGCGATGTCAGCGCGCCGTTGGTAGCCGTGGCCAGGGCGTCGCCCGGGGTGGCCATGGTCAGCGGGATGGAGCCCGACAGTCCGGCATGCCACACCACGAAACCGCTGTAGGCCGAGGCAATGAGCAGGCGGTAGTCGACACCCGCCAGCTGGCGGGCAATCTCCTTGGCGAACACCACGCCCACAATGAGGCCAAAGCCCCAGTTGAGCCAGCAGGACAGGGCCGAGACCACCGTCACCAGCGCAATGGCACCGGCAGGACTCTTGGGGATGCGGGCCAATGCACTGACACCGCGTTTCACCGCCGGTGCCGCCGCCAGCGTGCTTCCACACACCAGCACCAGGGCCATCTGCATGGCAAAAGCCAGCAGGTTCCATACGCCGCTGCCCCAGTTCTCCACCACCTCGATGGGTGTCTGGTGGCAGACGGGCATGGCGACGATGGCCGCCACAAAAGTCAACAAAATGGCGAAGATAAACGGCTCGGGGAGCCATCTTTGTACTAATTTAACACAGAACTTAATCATAGCATTAAACCTTAAACCCTAAACCCTAAACCTTAAACCCTAAACCTTACAGCTGCATCAACCAACGAATCTTGTTGGGTATGTCAATATTTTCCTGTATTCCAGAGAAATAGTGAGCACCGGGGCCCATGGCGAAGACGGGCACCATGCAGCCCGTGTGGCTACCCCAGAGGAACTTCACCTCGTTCTGCCCCTTTTCTATATCGCCGCTGGGCAGCGTCACGCCGCCGGTCTCGTGGTCGGCGGTGACGATGACCAGCGTGTGGCCGTCGGCCTGGGCAAAATCGAGCACGGCATGCAGCATCTGCTCGAAGTCGGCCAGCTCGGCACGCAGATAGGCGGTGTCGTTGTTGTGGCAGGCCCAGTCAATCTGCGAGCCCTCAATCATCAGCGCAAAACCTTTCTCGTTGCGACGCAACATGGCGAGGGCTTTCTTCACGCCCTGCGTCAGCACGTCGCCACGGGCGGGAGCCGTCAGCGGGTCACCCTCATAGAGCAGTGCCACCAGCTTGTCGCCACCAAAGCGATTCATGCTGTCGATATTGCCAACCACCGTGTAGCCGCGCTTGGCCAGGGTGTCGAGGGGTGCGAGGCCGTCCTTGCGGTTGGCCGGGAGGAAAAACTTGCGGCCACCGCCAATCATCACACTGTGCTCGCACTGAGCCATCTGGAGGCTCAACGTGTCGAACATTTTTCTATAAGGCACATGGCCGTAGGTCGAAGCGGGAGTGGCATCCAACACACTGGAAGTCACCACGAAGCCCGTGCTCATGCCATATTTCTTGGCATCGTCGAAGATGGTGTTGTAGCGCGCCGAGTCGGGACCCCAGTTCACATGCTTGTTGTCCACCTTGTGGCCCGTGGTGAGGGCCGTGCCGCCAGCAGCGGAGTCGGTGCGGTACTTGTTGCGCGAGTAGGTGCGTGAGAAGCCGCTGTAGGGGAAGCGCAGGAACGCCGAGTTGTTGCCACGCTCGGCCACCACCGAGGCGTAGACCTGCGGCACACCCATGCCGTCGCCAATGATGAGGATGACGTTGGTGGGCACCGGAACCTCCTCGCCCACCTGCTTCTCCAGTTCCTCGATGCGCTCGCCGCGGGCATCTATTTCGTCCTGCATGGCCATCATAAGCGTCAGGCAACTCGACAGCAACAGCGTCCCCGGCAGCACCAGTATCGCCAATATCTTGCTAATTTTCATAGTGTAAGAGTTATAATCAGTATTTTTGAACAGATTGCAAAAATACAAAAAAAAATCCAATTATAAACTGCCTAATTTTCAACACCCACACACCACCAACTCCCACCCATCTCCCGACCAACAGCCCGACTGCTCCCGTCCATCGCCCGCGGCGGTGGGAGATGCCCAGCCGGTGGTCGGGAAATGTTAAATATTTCGAATTAACAATATTCCACTTGACATGTTACCGTTTGCGGATTATAACCTTTTTTATTATGGCAAAGCAACGTTTTGGAATCAACGACGGCTACCGCGGGACCGTCGGGACGGTTATCGGCTACCAGTGGCGCGGGCAGTGGTGCCTCAGGGCACGGCCCCGGTTTGTACACAATCCGCGGACAGAGCGGCAGCAGCAGAACAGACAACTTTTCAAGGCCGTATGGTCTTTCGCCACGCAGCTGCGCATGCCGCTGCGCACCAGCCTGAGACAGACGGCCTTGGAGAGCCACATGACGGAGTGCAACCGCTTCATGCACCTCAACAAAGGGCTTTTCGCCATCGACACCGAAGGGCGCTTGATGTTTGATTATGAGAACCTTGCGGTGAGCGAAGGGTCTGTGGTGCCGGTGGAATTCCGTACACCCATTTTACCCTCTGTAGAGACGCAGCCTGCTGCGTCTCCAGATAGACAAATACACCGCGGTGAGACGCGGCAGGCCGCGTCTCTACAGAGGGATAATTGCTCCATCGTGGTTCCCTTCGAGAAGAACCCGTTGCACCGCCAAGCCAACGGCGACGACGAGGTCTACGTGCTGGCGCTATGCCCCGACCTGGAGGACAACCGCCTGTCGGCCTCGGCCTACCGCCGACAGAAAAGCATAAGCATCACGTTGCCAGACGACTGGCAGGGTCACGAGGTGCACCTCTACGGCTTTGTGGTCGACTATGCGGGTCGCGCGTCGGAGAGTGCCTATATCGGGTGCTTAGTGGACGGGGCTGACAATGAGGGCGAGACG
>JAEEGL012047461.1_pt1 | contig 13116 bp, 8 predicted proteins | sample 9134231 | NCBI WGS metagenome assembly JAEEGL01 (sample SAMN16246548, study PRJNA631951) | gut metagenome | biome: gut microbiome; feature: rumen; material: fiber-attached | host: Bos | place: Iran: Karaj | collected 2018-10 | reverse complement strand
ATTTTTACTAATACCATTTTTAAATGTCCTATACCAAAACTTAAAAAGTAGAAAACAGAAAAGATTATTAATAATAACTTTATTATTCTTATCATCAATACCATATACAATTAATAATATTAAAATATTAAATAAAAACTTAGATATATTACCAATGTATTGGTATTATCTATATATCTTAGCTTACTATTATATAGGTACATATATAAAAGAATATAAACCAAGAATTAATAAATTAATAAACATTCTATTAATAGTTTTAGTAACTATAATACAAACACTAGGAATATATTTTATAGTATTTAATAAACAAATAGAAGGAAATATAATATTAGACTATAATTCTATATTTACATTTATATTATCAATATTAATATTTATTCTTCTATATGATTTAAAAACAGATAATAATACTATAAAAAAACCAATAGAAATAATATCAAATACATCACTAGAAATATATTTATTTTCATATATATTTGATATAGTAGTATACAATTATACAAATAGAGGTATAGTAAATATAAATAGTAATTGCTTCAAAAGTTTAATAACAAATGTACCTTTAGTATTTATTCTATCCCTAATATCAGGAATAATACTAAGATATATCATAATAATATTAAAAAAAATAATAAAAAAAGAAGTGTAAAGACTTATAAATATAAGTCTTTTTTTATTGTAAATAAAGAGTAAACAATGTAAAATTTATAATAGGAGAGGGTGTAAAATGAGTAAGAAGATATTTTTAATAATAATATTAATTTCATTTTTTAGTTTTAATCAAATATATGCTGAAACTATAAATACGCATTCTACACTAAATCATACTAAAGAAGAAATAACTAATAGATATAATGCATCAAAATCAAAATATAATTATAGTAATTCGATATATAAAGATAATCCAAATACAAGTATTCCGTATTATGAAGGATCATTAAAACCAGAAGTAGAAGCAGATGTTTTAAACCATTTAAATTTCTATCGTTGGTTAGCAGGATTAAACGAATTATCAATCAAAACAGAAAGACAATCAGCAAATCAAAAAGGAGCTTTAATCCTAGCAGTTAATAGATCATTAACTCATTATCCACCTAAACCAAATGGAATGGATGAAGCTTTTTATCAAGAAGGATATTCTGCATGCGGATCTAAAACAAATACATGGCAAGGAAATATTGCGAATGGATATAGAATAGATTATACTCCAGAGACATTTATTACAGATAATACTAATGTCCAACCAGATGTAGCACATAGATCAAGCTTGTTAAATCCAAATGCCAAACAAGTAAGTTTCGGTTCTGTAAACAAATATACAACTATGTCAATTCATTATGACAACAACAATGTAAATCCTGACTCATTTAATCCATGGCCTTCAGCAGGATATTTCCCAATAGAAGCAATGGATCAAGATGCAAATACAAGATGGTCAGTTTATTTAGGAAACTATCAAATGACATCAACTACAAAAGTAACACTAACTTATTTAAATAATAATTATGTTATAGATAGAAACAACTTATACTTCACAAATTATTCAAAAAATATGTTTTATAACTTACCAACAGATTTAAGAAATCTAATCACAAATAAAAACATGTTTAAACCAGGAGTAACAATAAGTGTTAAAATAGAGAATTTATTAAAAAGTGGAGTAAATTATACAATAGCTTATAATACATATTTCTTTACAACAAATGAAACATTTGCAGAAAGTGTTAAATTAGATAAAGATAATATTACTTTACAAGTAGGAGATGAAGGAGACTTTTTCCAAACAGTACTTCCAAGTAGTACTACAAATAAAAACGTGACATGGACTAGCAGTAATCCTGAAATCGCAACTGTATTTTTAGGAAGAGTAACTGGAATAAGTGAAGGAACAGCAACTATAACAGTTACAACAAGTAATGGTAAAACCGCAACTGGTACAGTAACAGTAGTACCTAAAACAGAAGATAATACAAAAAAACCAGTATATAGATTATATAACCCAAAGAATGGAGAACATTTATATACAACTGATGCTTATGAAGTAAGTGTAATATTTAGAAACTATGGTTGGGGTAAAGAAGGAATAGGTTGGTATACAGCATCTTCTGGAAAACCAGTATATAGATTGTATAATCCTAAATTTAATAATCATTTATATACATCGGATAGAAATGAAATAAATATAATAACAGAAAATTATGGATGGGTATTTGACTTTGATAAACAACCAGTAATGTATTCTAAAGGAGATACTCCAATATATAGATTATATAATCCAAGTCTAAATGATCAACACCACTTAACAACAGATTTAAATGAATATCAAATAATACCAAAATGGGGTTGGAGACAAGAAGGAGTCGCAATGAATGCTGCTCAAATAGGAGTACCTGAAATAACTCATTATTACAAATAAAAGAGAATAACTAATTCTCTTTTTTTTTAATATTAAAAGTGTAAAAAAATGATATTTATAATTGTAAAACTTTATATAATAAAATATATTTGTTATAATAAAATCGTAATATTATGCATAAGGAGGAAGCTTATGAAGAATAGATTATTAAAAATAATATCTTTTATTTTTATTTTTATAATAGCTTTATCATTTTCTAATGTAAAAGCAGCCTCAACTTTAACATATATAGATTATCCAACTACTAATGGAGAAGTAACAGATAATTTAAAAGTACAAGGTTGGGTAATGTCTACTACAAATACTACTTTAAAAGCATATGTAGATAACCAAGAAATAGAATTAGAAAGAGTAGAAAGATATGATGTCTTACATTCTATAACAGGATATGGAAATATAACTACAAATCCAAAACCAGGATTTTATAAAGATGTAGATTTAAAATCTTATGGATATGGAGGACATATTCTAAAAATAAATGTATTAGATTCTAATAGTAATATAATACAATCAACATCAAGAACATTTATTAAAACAGCACCAAAAACAAAAACTAATATAGATTATCCAACTGTAAATCAAAGTTTTACAGATAATTTAAGTATACTAGGTTGGGTAATGTCTACTGCAAATACAACAATAAAAGCATTTATTGATAATCAAGAAGTAGCTATAGATAGAGCACCAAGAGGAGATGTATTAAATGCAATTAAAGGCTATGGAGATATAACTACAAATCCAACTCCAGGATTTACTAAAATAGTTGATATAAAAAATTATAGTTATGGAGCACATACACTTAAAATAAATGTTTACGATTCAAATAATAGTTTAATTCAAACAACATCAAGAACATTTATAAAATCAGCACCAAAGACTCAAACACATATAGATTATCCAGCAGTAAATCAAGGTTTCACAGATAATTTAAGAGTATTAGGATGGGTAATGTCTACAACAAATACAACAATAAAAGCATATATAGATAACCAAGAAGTAAGCATAGATAGAGCCCCAAGAGGAGATGTATTAAACGCAATCAAAGGTTATGGAGATTATACAACTAATCCAACACCTGGATTTGCTAAAAATATAGATATAACAAATCTAAATTATGGAACACATACATTTACAATAAATGTCTATGATTCAAATAATAACCTAATTCAAAGTACTAATAGATCATTTGTAAAAGCAGCACCAAAAACAAAAACTAATATAGATTATCCATTAGTAAATGAAGGTGTAACAGATAATTTAAGAGTACTAGGATGGATAATGTCTACAGCAAACACTACTATAAAAGCATATATAGATAACCAAGAAGTAACATTAGATAGAGCACCAAGAGGAGATGTATTAAATGCAGTTAAAGGTTATGGAGATTATACAACTAATCCAACACCTGGATTTGCTAAAAATATAGATATAACAAATCTAAGTTACGGAACACATACATTAAGAATAGATGTTCTAGATTCAAAAAATGTAGTAATCCAAACAACAACAAGAAACTTTAAAAGAAATAAATCTAAATCTGATTTATGTATAGATTTTCCAGTAGGAACTGAAAAAATAGAAAGTTCAGTAACAATATCAGGATGGTATTTAAAAAGTAATAATTATTCATCATTAAGAATATTAATAGATAATCAAGAAGTAAATATAGATACATTTACAAAAAGATTTGATGTTTTAAATGTAATACCAGGATATAGTCAAGTTTATAATCAAAATAATGGTTATACTACAAACATAGATTTAAAAAATTATAAATATGGACTACATACTATTAAAGTTCAAATAATAGATAACAACGGAGTAGTTGTTAATGAAAAAACAAGACAATTCACAAGATTAAAACCAGCATCTAAAATAAATGTAGATTATCCAATGCCAACAACAAAGAAAAATATGGTAATATCAGGATGGTATCTAGCAAAATATAACAATACTAAGGTTCAATTATTTGTTGATGGAGTAGAAATAACAAACTTCACTACAGAAAAAAGACAAGATGTATTAAATGTTTATCCTGAATACTCATCATATATGAGTAATTCTAACCCAGGATACTCTGGAAGTTTTGACTTATCCAATTATAAAGATGGTAATCATACATTTACTGTTAAAATAATTAACTTAGACAACAATGATGTAATAAATACATACTCAAAAACATTTAAATTAAAGAAATATGATGGAATGATTAATATAGATTATCCATCAATATCAAATATTAATTCTAACTTTACTTTAGAAGGATGGGAATTATCAGAATCACCTAATTCATATTTAAAAGTTTATATTGATAATAGATTACAAAACTTAAATATAACTAGAACAGCAAGAGGAGACGTATTAAATGCTATAACAGTTTATGGAGATGCTTCAGTTAATCCAACACCAGGTTTCACAACAACAATAAATATTCAAGGATTAAGTGAAGGTGGACATAGTATTAGAGTAGAGTTATATACATATTTAAATGAATTAATTGCTACTGAAACAAAGAATATATTAATTTTTACAAATAGATTTAATGGAATAGATATATCAGCTTATAATTCAGTATATAATTGGCAATTAGTTAAAAACTCTGGAATAGACTACATGTTTGCTAGAGTAGCAGTTAGAGGTTATGGAATTAATAACCAAGGAATAGATGGAAATCTAGTAGCTGATGCAGCATTTAATTCACATGTTAATGGAGCAAACTCTGTAGGAATCAAATCAGGAGCATATGTATTTACTCAAGCAACAACAACTATAGAAGCAGTTGCAGAAGCAAACTTAGCACTTCAAAAAGTATATGCAATTGGAGGAAAATCAAAAATCCAATTACCAATTGTTTATGATGTAGAATTCTCTGGATGCTATGAAAATGGTCATAGATGTGGTAGAGCAGACAATTTAGACAAAGAAACTAGAACAACAATCGCTATAGCATTCTTAGATACTATACGAGCAGCAGGATATCAACCAATGATCTATGCAAGTACAAGTTTCTTAAACAATCAATTAAATATGTCTAGACTATCTAGTTATCCAGTTTGGGTAGCACACTATGGAGTAAGTATACCAACATATCAAGGACCATATGAAGTATGGCAATATACTTCAGGAGGTACAGTACCTGGTATAAATGGAGTAGTAGATATGGACTATTTCTATAAAAGATATTAAAGAGTGATAAAACACTCTTTTTTTTTATTATTTTTTTACATAAAAAATTGTATATATGTGTAAATTATGATAAACTTAATTTGAGAATAAATGTGAAAAAAATATAGATAGAGGTGGTTCGATGAAAGATTTAGTAAGTGTAATAATACCTGCATATAATCATGAAAAATACATCAAAGAATGTATCGAAAGTGTACTAAATCAAACATATGAAAATATAGAGGTATTAGTAGAAGATGATTGTTCTACAGATAAAACTAAAGAAATTATTAAAAGTATAGAAGATAAAAGATTAAAAAAATTCTATGCTAAAAAGAATAAAGGAGTAGTTCAAACAATCAATGAATTAACAAAAAAATGTAATGGAAAATATATTGCAGTTTTAGGTTCAGATGATATTTGGTATCCAACAAAAATAGAAGAACAAGTTAAAGTATTTAAAAAGAATCCTAAATTAGGAGCTGTATTTACTCAACTAGATTTAATTGATGAAAAAGGAAATGTATATCCTAAAGAAGATCCAACTTATAAAATCTTTAATAACACTAATATGAAATCATATGAAAGATTAAGAGTATTCTATCAAAAAGGAAATCATCTATGTCATCCAACATCAATGATTTCAAAAAAAGCAATAGAAGATATTGGACCATATAATAGAGCATTTAGACAACTACATGATTATGAATACTGGACAAGATTATTACAAAAATACGAAATTCATATAATTCCTAAGAGATTAATAGGATATAGAAGAGAATTAAATAATTCAAAAAGTATTAGTTCATCTACAATAAAGAATTTAACTCAAATGTATAATGAATTATTCTACATAAATTATAAAATGATTCTTAATATGAATAGTAAAAATCTTAAAGATGGTTTTTCTGATTTGTTTAAAAATAAAGATTCTAAAACAGAGTTAGAATTACTATGTGAAAAATATTTCTTATTATTAAATATGTCATTTGGTTGCAATAATAATAATTATGCCTTTTCTATATTATTTAATAATGAAAAACAAGAAGAATTGTTTGATATATTAGAAAATAAATTTAATTATACAATAAAAGATTTTTATAAAGATACAAGTAAAAATAACAAGATATATCCAGATAGTATAGCTAATGAAAAATTTATTCTAACTATGCAAGAAAAAGATAAAATAATTTCAAATTTGAATCAAGAAATAACTAATATGACAAATTCTAAATCATGGAAAATAACAAAACCTATAAGAGCAATAAGGAGACTAGGAAAATGAAAAACATCACAAAGTATAATATACATAAAGATAAATGGGGTAAGTTAGTTGCATTAGAAGGTAATGGAGATATTCCTTTTAATATAAAAAGGGTCTATTACATATATGGAGTTGAAGAAGGAGTAAGAAGAGGTTTTCATTCTCATAGAAAATTACAACAAATACTAATATGTGTTCATGGTTCTGTAAAAATATTATTAAAAACACCAGATAAAGAAGAAGTAGTAACATTAAATAAAGCAAACGAAGGATTATATATAGGACCAAACACATGGAGAGAAATGTATGATTTTTCAGATGATGCAGTATTACTTGTTTTAGCAAGTGAACATTATAAAGAAAGTGATTACATTAGAGAATACTCAGATTATGAAAAATATTATAATAGATATGTTAGGAGGAACAAATAATGAAAGTACCATTTGCGACAATGCAAGTAATGCATAAAGAAATTAGAAAAGAAATGTTAGATAAATTCGCAGAAATATATGATAAGGGTTGGTATATAGAAGGAGAAGAATGTAAAAAATTCGAAGAAGAATATGCTAAATATGTAGGAACAAAGTATTGTATAGGAACAGGTAATGGATTAGATGCATTAAGATTAGCTATGTTGGCTCTAGATATTGGTGAAGGAGACGAAGTAATCGTACCATCTAATACATATATCGCAACAGCTTTAGCGGTAACATATACAGGAGCAAGACCAGTCCTAGTTGATCCAGAAATTAATACCTATAATTTATGTGAAACAGGAATTGAAGAAGCAATTACCAAGAAAACAAAAGCAATAATACTTGTTCATCTATATGGACAAAGTGGAGATATGGATGAAATAGTTAAAATTGCTAAGAAACACAAATGATACGTAATAGAAGATTGTGCTCAATCTCACAATTCTAAATACAAAGGAAAAAGAACAGGAACATTTGGAGATGTAGGATGTTTTAGTTTTTATCCTGGTAAAAATTTAGGAGCATTAGGAGATGCCGGAGCAGTAGTAACAAATAATAAAAAGATTGCTGATAAAGTAAGAGCCATCGCAAACTATGGTTCATTAGAAAAATATAAACATATCTACAAAGGAATTAACTCAAGATTAGATGAAGTACAAGCAGGATTATTAAGAATTAAATTAAAGAATCTAGATAAATACACTAAAGAAAGACAAAGATTAGCAAATATGTATTTAGAGAAAATTACTAATCCTAAAATAGTACTACCTCAAGTAGGAAAAGACAGAACTCATGTATGGCATGTGTTTGCTATAAGATGCAAAACAAGAGATGATCTACAAGAGTATCTAAAGAAACATGATATTGGAACAATAATTCATTATCCAATTTCAATAGCTAAACAAAGAGCTTATAAAGATGATAAATTAAATGATTTACCAATAGCTAGAAAAATTGCTAAAGAAGAATTAAGTTTACCACTATATATAGGTATGACAGATGAAGAAATTAATTATGTAATTGATGTAATTAATAAATATTAAGGTGATAATATGAAATTAAGAGAACTAAAAGAAAAAGATGTAGATAGAATGTTATCTTGGATGCATTCTAAAGAATCAAAAGAAATATTTGCTAAAGACTTCAATCGTTTTACAAGAGAAGATGTAACAAAATTTGCTAAAAGCAAAAACACAGATGAAAATATAAACTATGCATGTGTTAATGATGACGATGAATATTTAGGAACAGTAAGTTTAAAAAATATTGATTATGAAAATAGTAATGCAGAATATGCTATTTCATTTATGAAAGAAGCACAAGGTACAGGAGCAGCATTATTCGCTACTTTCGAAATACTAGAAAAAGCTTTTAATGAGTTAAAATTAAATAAAGTATATTTAGATGTACTAAAAACAAATAAAAGAGCCATTGCTTTTTATAAAAAAGTAGGTTTTATCCAAGAAGGAGAATTTAGAAATCATTTTCAAAAAAACAATAAATATATAGATTTGTTATGGTTTTCAATGTTAAAAGATGAATTCGAGGAAAACAAAGCAAAAGTACTAAAAAAATAATATAATAAAAAGAGTAATAGGGTTACATTATATTTCTGAAAAAATACAGAGTTAATGTACCCTTACTTGTTTTTATAATGGAAAAATAAATCCTAATGACAGGAGGACATATATGAAAACTAAAAAAGTATCAATAATGCTAATACATTATAATCAAAAACAATTTATAAAAAATGCCTTAGATTCAGTATTTAAACAAACATATAAAAATATAGAACTAATAATTGCAGATGACGCAACACCAGATTTTGATTTAAAAGATATTAAAAAATACGTTGAAAAAATAAATAAACAAAAATATCCAGTTAAATATCAAGTAAATAAAGAAAATATATGTACAGTAAAAAATATTAATAAAGCGTTAGATAAAGTAACCGGTGATTATTTATTAATATTCGCAGCAGATGATCAATTACATGATGAAAATGTAATAACAAATATGGTTGAATTCTATAATAAACAAGATAAAGATGTATCTATAGTATTTGGACAATGCTTAATGATGGATTATGACTTAAAAGAATTAAAAGAAGAGTATATAAATGTTACACAAGCAGAAGAATTTAATAAACTATCTGCCAAAGAACAATATAACTTTCTATCAAGTAATTGTTTCGCAGCTATGGGAGCATGTATGTTAAATACAAAAATACTAAAAGATGAAGGAAAATTTGATGAAAGATTTAAATTTATAGAAGATTGGGTATACTTTCTAAAGACAACACTAAATAATCATAGAATGCAATATTTAGATTATATATGTTTATTACATAGAGATGGAGGAATATCTCATAATCAACAATTAAGTGAAGCAAGAATAGGATTTATAACAGATTTATTAAAAGAATCTGAATTATATATACTCCCATATTTTGATAGATTTAATAATGAAGAAAAAAACAAAGTAGTAGACTTTTATGTTATTAATAGAGATTATTTAAATAATAATAATTGTCACTACGATGATAAAGAATATAAAGCATTACAAAAGAAGTATCCAAAATTCTTCATAATTAGAAAACTTAAACAATTTAATAAAGAGTATAAAATAAAAGTAAAAAAGGGATTAAAAAGGATAGAAGCATTATCAATTATAATAATATTATTGATATTATTAAATGAACACTTTGATAATAAATATGAAATAATATTTAATTATGGAATAATATTCTTCTTAGTTATTATTTTGATAATGTTATTAAAAATATTATTCTTATCAATAATTAAGATATTTTCAAAAATAAAAAAATAGGTGATAAATATGAAACTTTTTAAGACAAAAAAAATAAAAGTATATTTTATAGCTCAATATAAAGCAGGTTTAGACAAATTTGAATCAGTAGTAAAAGAAATGCAAAAAGATGATTCATTTGATGTAAAAGTACTTGCGGTACCAGATGATATTAATGATTTAGAAAATAATAAAGATTATGAATATTGGTATTCTAAATTTGGTGATATAACAATAGATAGCATAAAAAATGGTAAATGGTTTGATTTAAAAAAAGAAAAACCAAATTATGTTTTTATTCAAAGACCATATGATGGATTAGTACCACCAGAATATAGAAAAACTACATTAAGAGAATATACTAAAGTAAGTTATATTCCATATGGATTCTCAATGGTAGGAATCTTTGATATTTCAATGAAACCAGAAGATATGGAATCAATTGATATAATATTTGCTGAACATGAAGAAGTAAATAACTTTTATCAAAAATTAATAGATTCAATAGAGGATAAAAGAAAGAGAACTACAATTAATTTAGGTTATCCAGCCTTAGATAAAGCTAAAGAAAAAGTAGATTCAATGACTTCAGCATTTAATAAAATACAAAAAAAAATTAAAAGTAATATTTTATGGACACCAAGATGGACAACAGATAAGCATGCTGTTGAAACTAGTTTCTTTGACTATAAAGATTGTATGATAGAATATGCTAAAAAGAATAGTAATGTTAATTTAGTATTTAGACCCCATCCATTAACATTTAATAACTTTATTGAAAAGAAACTAATGACTAAAAAAGAAGTAAATGATTATATATCAAGATTTAAGGATAACTTATACTATGATAAATCAAATGAATATATGGAAACATTCAAAGATACAGATATTTTAGTTACTGATTTTTCATCAATTGTTATGGAGTTCTTACTATTCAATAAACCAGTTGTATTTACACAAAAAGATACATATGAAAAATTAGAAATTTTAAAAACAGTAGAAAAAGTCTTTTATAAAGTAAAAAATCAAAAAGAGTTATTCAAAGTATTAGATAATCTACAACAAGGAATAGATCCATTAAAAGAAAAAAGAGAAGAACTAACAAAAAAACTATTTAAAGACTATGATGGAAAAGTAGCATATAGAATAAAAGAATTCATAAAAGAAGATTATAAGAATAAATAAAGACTTCAAATTGAAGTCTTTTTCTATATAAAAACAACAAGTGTGTGTTATAATGAGCATAGAGAAGGTGAGAGCATGAAAAGAGTAAAATTATTACTATTTCTATTAGTTGTTTTTATATTACCAATAGTTGTAAATGCAGAAGATATAGTTAATCCAAATTCTACAACAATAGATATAGATAATATTGAAATAGGAAAACCACCAACATATGCGAAAAAAAATAATAAATATGTTGTAATAAGTGAACAATGGAAAAACTTAACAGATGGAACTAACTTAAATAAATATTCAATTATCGAAGCAAATAAAATATATCAATATAGAAACATTAGTGGAGTATATTTTTATCCTCAAAAATTCCTTTTAGATAATATGACTACAAGTCCTTATTATTTAGCGCCTGTTAATTACAATAATAGGATATATAATTATTATGGATTTTCAAGTGCATTTTTATCAAGTGTTATATTTTATACAGGAGATAAAAATGATTTAAAAATAGTAGATTCAAATGATATAACTATCAATAAACTAGATAGTTTTGATGTAGGAAGTATTTTAAAAGATCCAACATATCAAGCTACTGATAACATATCAAGTGTTAATTTTACTTGGTTAAATGAAAATAATGAAGTAATAAATATAGATGAAAATTATAGAATTAAAGATGGAGATATTATTAAACTAGAAATAGGAGTATTTCCAAAATTAGGTTATACATTTAAAGATAGTTTTACTCTTAATAATGAAAATAACAATTATATAGATTCTAACTTATCATCTTCATCATATAATTATAGAGCATATACATATGAATATGAATTTCATAATGAAGTTATAAATGGTAAACAAATAATAAAATCAGCTGATTATAATTATGATGGAGTATTCTATGATGAACCGATAAAATCAAATGATATAACTATTGATGGATTACATATTTATGATACAACTAAGGATACAAATGGTATTGATGAATGTCACACTTCTATGACAGGAACACTATGTACAACTAAAATATATGTAGAAATAACAGATCAAAATAATTATGAATTTGCGGATAACTTTAAATTAAATCTTATAGGTGATTATAAAAATGAATTTTATTTAAATGAATCAGAATGGATTAAAGAAACTAAATACAAATATGTAAAAACAATTAATTATCAAATTAATTTATTAGATGATACAATATATGATTTTTATATTAATACTCCATATATAACTTTAGGAGATAAAATTCCTAGTTTAACAACAACTCATTCAAGTAATCAACATAATAATGATAAAGTAAATTATAAAGCTCAATTCTATCAGAATGAAAAACCTATAGAATATGGATCAATATTTGAATATGATCGAACTTATACTTATAAAATAATAATAGAACCAAAAGAAGGATACAAATTATCTCCTAAATTTCATATCTACATTCATAAACTAATTGTTAATAATGAACCAATTGAATTAAATGAGTCTAAATATTATAATTCTATCACTGAAGGATTTAATGAAGAAGGAAATTATGAAATAAATATTAAGTATTATATTTATTCAAACAATAGTAATGAAATATGTGCTCCAATAACAATAGATATGGATAGACCAGTAATGGGAGAAAAACTAACTTATGCAAAAAAGAACTCAACAAGTGAATATACTATAGAAGATAAATGGCTTGATAGTAATATGAATGAACTAAATAGTAATACAGTATTTGAATGGAATAAAAACTATTATTATCAAATAAAAATTATACCTAAAGAAGGTTATAATTTCTGTGATTATAATTATTT
>JAEEGL011676674.1_pt1 | contig 13116 bp, 19 predicted proteins | sample 9134231 | NCBI WGS metagenome assembly JAEEGL01 (sample SAMN16246548, study PRJNA631951) | gut metagenome | biome: gut microbiome; feature: rumen; material: fiber-attached | host: Bos | place: Iran: Karaj | collected 2018-10 | reverse complement strand
GTATTGATAAACTTTTTGTTTAGTGTGGCTAAACTTTCGGGGTGTTTTCTATATTCTTTTTGTTTTCATCGGCCTTTGCGGTTTCGTCGTCCTTGTCGGCCGTAGTGCGTAACTGTTCCATTAGTCTTTTCAATTTCGTCGGTATAGGCAGGCCGAGTTTACCGGCGTTCTCTATTATCGACAGTGCCTCGTTCGCTATGTAAAAGCATATAATCGCGCCGCGCAGGACAGACGACCCACCAAGCACGTTGACGTCAACAAGATTTGCAACGCCCACGAGTGCGAACATAAACAGCTTTTTAGCAATGCCAATGAACCCCACGCGGGACGATAGCGTTTTATTTACACACGCGGACACAATGCCCGTCACATAATCGGCAACGGCCAATATCACAAGCGTGATCAATAAGCCGTCGGCGCGGCCAAGGAAAACCCCAAGAGCCGCGCCGCACGCGATAATTGCCGATTTTAGAAAATCAACAACGTTTTTCATTTTGTCCCCCTGTCAAGCGGCGAAAAACACAACAAAGTTTTCGTCGAAGTCGTTCCAATAACCGGCGTCGGCCTTTACGAAGTTATTGACAAATTCGGCCTTGTCATTGGTGTGAGTTCTCACGCGCCTATCAAGATTTGCGACGCCGAGCGCGTCACGATCGAAAATGCACGCAAATATGCCGGACGCCGCGACAGTATTGCCGCCGGTCGTTACAATGTCAATTGACGACGCGGACGCAAACGCGTAGTCTGTGCCGCTTCCCTGCCAGTATTCAACAATGTCTGCGTTGGGCATTTTAATGTTTTCGGTCAAAAACTGCCCTTTGCCGTTGTACAGGTAGATTTCCGCGGCGGACGCGAAGTCGCCCCACATAACAACGTTCATTCTATCCGTAGGCGTAAATTTTTTCGTGCCGCCGACGTTGAATATTTTTGACGGCCTGCGAAGTCTGCGAATATACGCTTTAATTGTGAACGCGGCAAATCTCAAAAATTCGTCATTAATAAGCGCGTCTGCGGCCGTGATAGGCGTTGAGATAGTCTGATTATACAGATACAGCAAGTTAACTGCTTTCGTGCCGGACATAGACGCAAGAGCGTTTGCGCCGAAGTCTGCGTGTATCGTTTCGCCGATCATATTATCAATGGTTCTCAAAATAAGTTCGTCAAGTTTTATCACCATAGACTGATCAATGGCGTTATAGATCATTGCAACAAATGCCGCGTGCTGTGCCGCATTGCTGAACGACTCCTTTACCTGTCTGTCTGCGAGCGACATATCAATTTCAAACGTAACGCGTTTATTGAAAAACTTTGCGTGTACTTTCGGCTGATAGAATTTATCCTGATTGTACGTCTGCCCGTCGACAAGCGACCACGTTTCATTTTCGTCTGCTTCGGGAAGTTCCACGCGGATTTTCTCGAGAATAGAGCCATACTCCCACGCGTCACGCACAACGGACGGCACTACAGTGTCAAGTTTTCTGTTATCAAATACTACCTTGCCGATATGGTTAGTAAGTGCGCGCACGTAATTGTCATATCCGTCTTTTACCTGTGACAGGGCGCGCCCCACTTCCACAATGTTGTTTAAATCTTCCTGCACCACGGTAGTTTCGCCGAGTGCTTCTGTTGTTGCTACGTTTACAAAACCATAAACCTGTTTTACTTCCATAATTTAATCATTCCTTTCTATAATTGAAGTTCGTCCCTGTAAAAACACTTTGCCTTCAAATACATAAATATCTATGGGGACCCTTTTAATATCGGGGCCGGGTAAGTCTGCAATGACTTCAATACCACGGCCAAAATCTGCGTTGGTTCCCGTACCGAAAAAAAGATTTGACGTTATCATAACACTATTATTAACGTTTGATAGTAAGGGGTCTGTTGTGTGTCCAATTATTCTAAAACTCACCAATCGTGTTTTAGTTAAACTTTCAATAAGTTCCACAAAGCCATTTTTAAAAGTCATTGCTTCTTCATCTGTTGAAAACTCTTTTAAGATAGACTCGAATATCACCATTCCGGCATTAAGATCAGTTTCAACGTTGAAGTCGAAGTCCAGCACCAAGCACGGGTCACTGCCAACTTTTTCTTTAATTTCGTATAGTTCCATACATTTCCATTCCTTTCTTTATGATATTTGAATATACCCCGACCACTTATTGTTTGCGTCCGGTGTCAACCCATAGATTGCCATGCCGTTTGTGGAAGTGGCGAAATGCCGTACCGTTATAAACGGGGCATTTTGGTATGCAACAACGTCGCCAAGGGTTACCGAGCCAAAAAGATTTTTTGCGTCGTTATCATTCACTATATATCTGATTTTAATAATGCGGGTTTCAATTGCCCTTTTAAAATCATCATATGTGAATGTTTGATCAACAGTGAAAACATATCTATTGTTGATCTTTTCAACTGTTCCCGTCAGTATTAAGCAGGGGTCACTAAACACGTTTTCTTCAAACATTTGTTCACACCCTCTTTGCCATAACAACAGCATACACCGGCGTGCCGGCATTTACCATTGCGGTTTCCTGTTCAATGTACACTTTCGCGGTGTCTCCCGTGCCGTTATAGACCACATACGTATTGCCGTTCTGATCAACAAAAACACCCGTCTGTGCGTAATAATCTTCGTTTGCCCGCACCAAATGAAATACAGTATGCGCATTGCCGCGGAATACCATATCAATTGTTTCCGGCACGTAACCCGCTTCGACAGTAAGCGTGTAATGGTTTAAAAACGAAGTGTCGACAGTCTGCGGGTATATTTTGGTATCAACGTCACCGCCGCCCCCGCCTGTCGTTGGTTTAGTCCACAACCGCCCGTCCGGCCCGACGCCAACCGGCTGTGTCATTTCATCGGTTTTCAGTTCCGGCGCAATGCCGCCGCGCACGCGCCACAAGTTCCCTAAACAAAACATTAAATTATCCCCCCCAATATGGAATTGTCAAAACGCTGTCCACGTCTGCCATAATTATATCAAAATATGCCTTTTGCCGCAACGAAATTTCACTTTCTACGGCTTTTGTGTAGTCAACCCCGCCGGTTTTGCCCTTAATTGTTTTTGTCCTGTTGTCGGTCTGCCAATCGTCGTTTTCGTTTTTCCGATACGTTTTATTATACGTTGAAGTGCCGCTTGTTTCTGCCACGGCTGATTGTTTCGACAGATCAACAAACGTATTTGCGGCCGCACCAATGGGCGCAACGCTGTTTGTGTTTGTGCCGGTCGAATTTATTTTACTGTCGGCGTTGCCGTTTTCTTCATTCTTTCCGGCCTTATGCTGTGTGTTGTTGTCCGTTTCTGTCACGTCAACATTATCGCCTATTTTATAATTGAGATTGAACGCGTTATATAGTTTCGTCCACTTCTGTTCAAATAACGTCCGTATTACTTCGGCTATTTCTTCAATATGTTCAACCGACAACACGCGGTACGGCGGCAATATCTTAACGAGCAACGGCGACGGGCATTTATAACCGCTTCTGTTGCCGAAATACTCCCAATCGAGCGCGGAAACAGAAACGGACGGGTCATTTGCCCACGGCGTCCAGTTTCCCAAATTCTTAAAAATTCCATTGCCCCGCCACGATACAAAATAGTCAATTAGTCTCAACATTTTCTTTTTCGCCGCCTTTCGTTTCGTCGTTATTTTCTTCTGCCGGCTTTTCGCCGTTTTCCATTGCGTCAACCGCCGCTTCCTGCTGTTCTTCGTTTACTTTCCACGCCGACGCCCAATCGAGTTTATACGGCCCGTTATCAAGCAATGCGCCGTATTTTTCGTTTACTTCGTCAATCCATTCTTGCCACGTTTCAAACATATCGTCAACAAACGGGTGTGTTGCGTCGTCATTCAAAAGCGTTTCTGCGCCGGTTATACTTTCACGTTTCGCGTTCCAGTTTGCCGTAAGTCCTAACTCGTTACATTCGGCCGCTTTGTCGTACTGCATATATTCAATGTATTCTTTTATGACGCCCGCGTTGCCGCCATACGGCATTGCCTTTAACTGCTGAAGCACGTTTTTATCGGTCACGGCCTTTAGTATTCCACGTTCAATGTCTTCAAACATTAAATCAACGGCAATTTTTTCTGCGTCCCGACCGGCAACGGCCGCGTTCACCATACGTGACGAAATAATAGCCAAATAGAACGACAAATCGGTTTGTACCTGTGTAAACGTATGTTTGCGAAGTATGGGCAATACGCCGGAAAATGTGCTATCGTTTTTTACAAGCACGCATTCTTCACCAATTTTATAATTACCCGACCACGATACGCCGTCCGGCATATGTGGGTTAGCAAAAACAAATTTTGTCGGCAAATAGTTATGATCTAATTCACCGCCCATATTGCCAAGCACAAAATACAACTTCCCGTCTTTATATGGTGCAAATGCGCCCATACCGGCCAACAGTATAAACTGTTTCAGCCGCCAGTTTTTAATTGTGGACGTGCCGCCGGTCAATTCAAATATTTGCGAAAACTTCGCAATTTTATTCCGCAATTGCTCTTTGTAGCGTTTTTCGATATGCCGCATTATGTTAATATCAAAGCCGGTATTAACCCCCGTTGCGGTCACAAGTTCGGGACAGTCAAACAATTCATACATACTATGCAACCCCCCTTGTTGCTTTTAAATAGTTTTCGATCGCGTTACCCGTCGCGTTGCTGTCATACACGATTTTTTCAAGCCGGAACAGTTCATAAATAACTTTTTCCGCTTCGGTCTGCGGCCGGTCAATTCTGCGCCGATAATTCATTTTTGTGCTGTATTCCGGCGTATAGTACAGTTCGCAATCTTCCGGCGGCCGTAACGGGTCATTGTGCGTGTGAATGTAAATATACGCGTCGTCGTTGCTCACGATCTCACAACAATATAATTCATCGTCGAAATTGATAAAAAACCGCCCGCAAATATCGGCTTGTTTAATTTCATCTTCAACGAGCGGGTACGCGCCCAGTTCCCATTGTGATTTTGTGAGCATTTGCAAGCGCGGTTCTTCAAACGCAAACAAGTATGCGTTATTTTTGCGGCTTTCCTTATACTGTGGCGTGTCGTACGTCATTTCAACGGCAATTTTCCTGTCGGTTTTACCTATTGAGTAAACGTCGATTTGTCCGGCTTTCATCGTCTTTACGTTTTTAAGTCCCATATTTTTAAAATACGGGCAGTAAATATTAATTGTGTTGCCGGTCAGCCAAATACGCACGTCACGGCGTCGGGCAATTGTTGAAACGACGTTAAGGAAAATTGCAAATTCGTTCTTCAAATATGGCTTTGTTGAAACTTCAATGAATTCTTCAAACCATATGTTTGTGACGTACGGGTACGCGCCGCCTTTCATCTTGTCCCACGTATTAAGAGCAAAACCGAGCATAAACGGGTTATTATCCGCTTTTGTCAATCCTGTTTTATGATCATATTTTGCAAGTGTCCACGCGCCGTTTTTATAAATGGCTGTGTCAAATTCGCCGTTTGTAATTTCGGCAATGCGGTTTTTGCCATGTCCATTACAAATTACAGTGTCCATTACAGAACCGGCAAATTTACCCTTTAGTGCGTCGTCATAACGGCGGATATATGCGGCTTGTTTTAATTCGTGATTTTTCCGCCCCTCCCAATACTCAAGCAAAAATTTTTCAATAAGTGCGTAAGTTTTGCCGAACGACCGGACGCCGAAAATGATATTATAAACAGCGTTTATTTTTTCTATCGGCTCAAGTGAATAGTATTCGGGTGCTTCTTTTGTTTTCTTCTTTGCCGCCATTAAAATATAACCCCCTGTTTTAAAAGCGCGTCCAGTTCATCAATCTCCGTTTTTGTCGCCGTGTCCATATATCGCATATGTACTTGCTCAATTTGCGCATAGCCGGTCAAATTGTACAGATAGCGCATTTCGTGGTCTGGTTTGCCGTAGGCTGTCCAATACGCATTATAATTCGTGTCGGGCGGCACAATAACGGAAGTATTAACAAGCCGTTTTGTGTCTGCCGGTGTCCATTCTGCCGCGCCCGCAAATTCGCCCGTGTATTTATAGTGCGCCGCTTCGCCTGCGTCAACCTGTTTGCCGGCCATATAGTCGCCGAGTGCCGCCGCACCCCAACCGGCCGCGCCGCTTTTGTCAACGTCGCGAAGTCTAACAAGGCCGCCCAACGTCAATTGTATTTTCTTCAGTGACGCGTTATCGACGGACAAATCAACAGGAAACGCGTTTGACGTCTTAATATTTATATGTTGTGTATTTTCAAAATACCAAACGCCCGTGCCGTCGCTTTTGTCTGTCGGCGTAATCACGTATTGTGCGTTATACGGGTCAATCGCAATTGCATAATAAATCGTTTCGGCGGTTTTAATGCCAGCTTCTGCCGGTATAAAATCACATTCCCCGATATACGGAATTTTTGTAATATATTGCCCTTTAACGTCCCAGTTTGTAGCCGCGGCAATCGTGCCGCCCTGTACGAGTGCGTAACCCATTGCCCCGACAGCGGCAGGCGTGTTTATAACGTAAATATCACCGACGCCCGCGCCGGACAACGAAACAGTTAAACCGGCAGGGTATTTTGGCGTACGTATTGTCAAATCGCTATGGCCTGTCGTTGCCTGTGATAATCTGTATTGACTTAAATAATATACATTTGTAACGTCAATTATTTTACTGCCAAAATCAACACGTTTGTTCTCGTCAAGTATATTATTGTCCAAATATCTGTCTATGAACGCGTTGAACGTCGCAAGTGACATAAACGCACACCCAATTGTTGTTTCGTTGTCGTGATTGACGCCGCCGGCACTGCGCGGCGGTAAATCATAATAACGTATCATCACGAACGGGTCTGCGGTGTAGCTGTTTGTTGCTGATTGATCAAGTAAAAAATTCGGGTACAAATTGCCCGCTGTACGCGTGACAATGGGTTGATCAACATAGTTCATTCGCGGGTCATATTCAAGCGCACTGCCGCTTGTGGAATATGCCACCAGCGCGTTCATTGTTGAAAATTTTGAATAATACGTAAACAGCACGTCCACGTGTAAATCCAACTGCCAAGCATTGCCGCCAAGCCACACAATATTTTCAATGAAATAATAGCGGTTTAACTCCTGTATTCGGCAATAGTTATACGTCGGGGCGGTGCTGTTTTCTATAATTATAGACAGGTCAAGCAATGATTGGTCGTTTTCCAACTGATCACCTGTCTTTGCTGTACCTGTCCCCAAATATGCAGTTTTATTCACGCGCTTTATAGCGTCGCTGTAGTTATAAAGTGTCAAATGAAGCATTTAAAACACCCCCGTATAATTATAGCATATACGGGGGCGTTTTCGCACGTTAAATCGGTATATATTGCGTTGCCACAAGTTTATTATTAAGTTTGTGCAAAAAATCAAGAAACGCGCCGGTAAAGCCAATTGCGTAATTGCACGGCTCAAGATACACGCTTGATTTTTCGTGACAAACTGCCGTGCGGCCGGTGTAGTCTGTCAATTCAACTGTAAACTCTTCGTCATTATATACGTGCGTCAGTTTACCCGTGCCGCCGATTATTTCATCATCTTCGTCGCGCAATTCGCCGTCAATAACCAATCCGTCGTCAAACGCGTCAAAAACTGCGTCAAACGTTTTGTATTTTGCCATTAACCATTTCGCCGTGCTTTCCTTGCCCGTACCGGCAATTGTAACGTGCAGTTCGTTGTCCTTTATATAAATATAGCGTTTTGCGTTCAAAAATTTCGCTTTGGTATAGACGCCCTCAAAATCCCATTGCCCAAGCGGTTTTTTCTCCCCTTTGATAGTTTCCGGCCGCGTCAATTCAAAATCAAAGCCGACGGCTTCGGCCGCTTCTTTCATTTTGCGGTCAATCTCTTTGTTGTAATTGTGGAAGTATTCCTTATGTTTACAGAAGTTTGTTATTTTCCCGCTGTCGGTGTCGCTATAGTGATAATCTGTGCCGCATTCGTTTATCATTTTCCACAAATTACGCCGGCATATTGCCGTCACCATAATGCCCCACAAGTATGAAATAAACCTGTTCTGATCATTATTGTATTTTTCGATAACGTCGGCCGTCTTTACCGGCACAACGTCCCAATGCCCCGTTTCCGCGTTATATTCCACTTCCGGCCGGTTCAATTGTGTAACTAACATTCCGTATATACAATTCGTGTCACGCTTTCCGTTCAAATATTCCGCTTCCATACCGGCAACGTCTTTTAATTTCGTCTTTTTGCCGTACTGTAACAATACAGTTTCAATTATTTCTTTCGGCAAATAGCCTTTGCGGTATTGCCATAACCGCAACACGCGAATTTTGCCAATGTTATAATTTTCTAAAATAGTCAAAAAATCTAAATGTGTCAAGCATATCTGTATAAATTCAGCCGAAGCAATGCGCCCGTTAAATTCTTCAATGCCCCGTGCGTTGTGCGTCTTGCTCTTTGAAATGTAATAATCAACGTCGGTTTTGCTGTCTATGTCGTAAAATTCAAACGAACCGATAAACGCAAATTCGTGCGCCTTTTGTATCAATGCTTCACGTGAAACAATTTTGCGCGGGTCAATCTCAATGCCCTTTGAAACGGGGTATTCCTTTTCACACACCATCGCGGCCGGATATGCCGACGTCCAATCAACACTTGCCACATATTCAATAGGCGTACCCACCGACAGCGGCGACGCGTGACAATAGCCGCCGGCGAATGCTTGCAATGCGCATAAATATTCGGGAACAGTAAGAGTTAAGCGCGCAATGTTTCGGGCATACTTCCACCGGCGTTTGTCGCGGTGCGGCAAACAGGCGTTACGGCAAAGCCTGCGTGTGTAGCCGGTCGCCGTCATTGGAATGCGGGCAATGTTGCCGTCGCTCTTTATGCGGTCGTTGATCAAAGAAGCGTCAATTAATACGTCGTTTAAACTGTATTGTATTTCACGTTCCGTCATTGGCGTTTCGCTATGCCGTAACTGTCTATAATCCAATTCACCGGACAGTTTCTCTATTTTATATTCAATCAAGTCTTTCGCTGTTGCTTTTAAACTTTGGTTTGTAAGCACTTGAGAACACGAAAATTCAATGCCACTATCTGTACGGGCGCGCATCGGCTCGCGCGGCTGTCGCGCAAATACGTCAATAAAATTGAACCAGTGCCGTATAAATTGAAACTCAAAACCCAAATTCCTATCATATACCCGCAACCGGCGCGTGTCATTTAAATCGTAATAATCGGTCAATGTGTCTGTCAATAATAACAGATCATCATATGTGCGGCCAAAATATACCGCGCCGTTAAGACAAAACGAAAAGCAGTACATTGTGCCGCACGGCATTTCACCAACACGAAACGACGTTGTTTCAATGTCAAACGACGCGGGAACGTTGTAATATTTGATTTTACCGCCGCACAATTCCAACGTGCCGACGGCCGATAAAAAAGCGGGCAAATTATCTTTTGTGTAATATTGCCCGTTTTTTGCTCTTTCAAAATTTTCGCCAAATGTCATAAATAACCACTTGCCCTGTCGGTATTATAAACTATGTCATATAATTCAATGTATTCTTTCCATTGTCCCAATTCGTCTTTTATGTACGCTTCACCGGCGTCAATCGGGTCTTTATTGTAGTCAAGAGCATCTACAAGTATTGCCAATGCCTGTTCACTGTCGAAAAACATTTGGCCTATTGCTTCCCACCACTCCCAATATTCACTGATAAGATCACGGGCAACGTCAAACGGCTGTGTGCCTTTTGTGTCTGCGCCATATGGTATCAATTTCGGCTTGCGCGAGTTTTTCGGGTCTGCCACGATCTTAAATCGGCGGCCTTTGCCGTATTCCGCTTCTGCTTCCCTCACAAGTTTGCGCCACTTGCGTATGTCTGTAAGCGGATTATTTGCAAGTTTCTTGCCGCGGGCAATAACACGCTGTGCCTGTTTAACGTTTTTAATTGTTGACGGCGGTTTTTTCTGCAACCGGCCAATTGTCGCGTTCTTCGGTATTCCCTCCGTAGTCACCGCGTCAATGCGGCCGTTTATCCATTTTTGTATCTTCCGCGCTTCGTCAATTAACTGCTGTTCACTTTTTCCGGTCACCCTGTATTGCTGAATTTGTCCGCGTGTCATTGTTCGTTTTTCACCTCTTTATTTTTGGATATGCACAAGAACAATAGCCGTCGGGGTCGTTTATTTCACTTTCACAACCGGGATAATATTCGCAATCCCGACAACGTATTATTTCCGGCTGTTTTAGCACTTCGATTGCCAAATCAACCGCTAAACGTTGAGAAAAATAAAGAAATGGAATGTTTTTCATAGTTTTTAACCTCTTTAAAATCTCAATCGCTTCTTCTCTTGTAATTCCTGCGTCATTCATTTGTTCCACCCCATAACCTTTTTGATTACGTTAATAACAATCTCTAAATACACTTCCGCAATCTTTTCTTCAATATAGTCTTTTTTGAAATGTACTATAATTTTTCCGTCATACACTTCTAAAAAGTCAATATTGTCGCCATATGTGTTTTCTAAATCCTTAAAACAACTGTTTAACGTATTACGTATATCAATAAGAGTCATTCACTATCACCCTGTTCCAGTTCGTCAATATCGCCCTGTTCGTAATCCATAATATGCCTATACATATCACCGACAATTTTTAGTAATTGCATCATAAAATCATTCATTATGAATTTACCATAAGCAAAATAGATCTTCTTTATTTCTTCCTTTTTAAATTTAATTCTCATTTCGTCACTTGTATCTATTGTTATAATCATTGTTTATTCTCCTGTTCTGCTAACTCTTCTAACAAGCACCAGCTTGTAAAATAATCGTTTTCGTTCTGCACTGTAACCGATAGTGTCCCTTTATATCCATACCGAAATGGCACAATATTAGTATAGACTAACTCTTCCATAATATCTTCACTAATTGCTTTTAATGGACGTATAAATTCATCTTTTACTTTATCCTTTGTAATATCCATTTTAATTGTCACTTTTAAATTTGCCATTGTATTATCTCCTTTCATTGTGTGACCCCTACTATAACCCGTCACCCCCACCCAAGCGTTTCACGTGAAACAATCAAAACAGTTCGCTAACGTCAACGGGATTTTCGTTTTCAATCTCTTCTTCGACCGCCCACGGCTCGAATTTGTCGATTGCCTTTATCCATACGCAAGGAAACTGACGTTCTTTGTCAAGATTGCCTTCGCCGTAAATTGTGCCGCGCGTTGTCGGAATGTCTTTCACGGCCTGCGTAAAGCGTACGTCAACAAGTTTGCCCTTGCTATTTACTGTCTTATAGACGTAAAACTTCTTTTTGCCCTCCAACGTTTCTTTCTGTTCAACCTTTACCAATTCGCACTTAATTTTCATAATCTTTTTCTCCTTTTCTTTTAGTGCTTTTTATCTTCACGCGGATTTGCCGCGTTCTGATCATCAAAAAACCGATCACGTATATAGTTTACAATATCAAGCGCGCCCCACCATTCGGCACGGGCAACAACACTTTGCATACTTCCCATTCCTGTTATACGCTCAACGTTGATCAACGCTTTGTATTTGCGTTCGCAAACTTCTTCAATTTTTTTCAATTCTTTCGTTGTCATTGTCGTCATACTCCTTTAAAAAACTATCAAATATGTTCAAATATTCAATCATTTTACCCATAGCGGCCGCGCCGCCGGTGTTGTAAGAACTTTCAATTGGCCCTACCCTGTCAATATCTTTTTCATAATGCTTTTTGACAACTTCGGCATAATCTCTTGCGCTTTTAACTATGTGCTCCATTCCTTTGTAAAAATCGTTTGTCATTGTCTGTTCTCCTTTCATTTGCTGTTCAATAATATAACTGCCGTTATCAATTACCGCTGTTTTTCTTTTTCTTATTTTCATTTGCATAATACAAGTTTCATACGTTTTCTTTGTTCTCTTCATATCTGTTTTTGGAATACTTTTAAATAAAATGTTATATCCATTAAATCGCTTCGCGTTAACCATTCATCAGGCTTTACAGCTTGCAATTTTAAACACAAACGTTTTATTTCATCATTTAAAGTGTGTAATTGCTCGTTACTTAATTTGTCCATTGTTCATTCTCCTTTCGTCGCCGGCACTTTCCGCGCCCTTTGACATTGTGAATTGTACCAAACTAACAACTGTTTGTCTATAATTAATTTTTGCTATTTTTACGCTGAAAAAAGCAAAACGCCACAATATTTCTATTGTGACGTCGTGCCGATTTAAGGAGAATTTACAATGCCAAGCCTGTAACAAGGCAACTATATTATAGCACATTATTATGACATTGTGTCATTTGTTCGGTATATATAACTTTTGCCCCGTGCTTATGCCCTGCCCCTCTACAATGCCATTCAAACGGGCTATTTCCGGCCACCGATTGCCGTTACCTAATTCGTCACGGGCAATACCCCATAATGTGTTGCCACTCTTTACAACGTACGTGCGCACGTTCGCCGGTGTCAAAGTGACGTTAAGCGCACAACCACAGCACGGACACTTGATCGTGTCGGCCGGCTCTGCGTCGGGAACGTCTGCATAATTCACCCACGGCAATTTGCCGTGCGCCCACCACGTGCGCATTTTCTTGTCTGCTTCGGGATATTCGCCCGAGCATTTCGGCACGTTCAATATGCGCGTAATTTGTACTTTGCTGTCCCATTTGGTCGTTGCTTCGATCATATATCCGCCGCCAATGTAAATACCACAATGGCCGTATGATTTCGAATAAACGACAAATTCACCAACTTCTATATTTGAAAAATCGGTGCTTTGATCGGTGCAGTAATTTTTGTATAAATCTTCAATTGTCGCGTCGGGTACGCCGTTGTTTTTATATTTCGCCCCACCGCGGCCCGTAGGATCATCAATTTTTGCTTGCCAGCCATATAATAACCCCTTAATGAGATTGACACAATCCCACCCCCACAGCGGCACACCGGCTTTTTTCGCCGCCGCCGCCTTTGCTTTCGTCGCAGCCGCGTGCGTCCTGTCCCACGCTGTTTCTGTTGTGTATTGCTCTAATATGGCCGCGTTCGTGAGATCACTTCCAAAATCGCTATTGCAATAACACTGTTCGACGGCCGCGGCCGCCACTTT
>JAEEGL011375140.1_pt1 | contig 13116 bp, 6 predicted proteins | sample 9134231 | NCBI WGS metagenome assembly JAEEGL01 (sample SAMN16246548, study PRJNA631951) | gut metagenome | biome: gut microbiome; feature: rumen; material: fiber-attached | host: Bos | place: Iran: Karaj | collected 2018-10 | reverse complement strand
TCGTCTATTGGAACTCCAACTACACCAACGAACAAGGTGGCCACAACATCCCCGACTTCGGTCAGTGGAGCGGTGATGCCGCCCTGCAAGTCTCCATGGGCAGCAATGGTACCAACGGTATCAACAGCACCCTGAACGACGAACGTATCTATGCCTTGGCTGAAGCCGATGGTTTCGAGAACCTCAACCTCATCACTCCTGACGAGGACCACGATGGCCAACTCGGTTATACTACCGACATTTGGGAAAACAACTGGGGCTCCTACAGAACCAATGGTATCGCCACCCTGCCCTCCATCGCCGTTGACGAGGCTGGCAACATGATCATTGCCTATAGCGTTCTTTCAGAAAGCCGTTTGGGTGCGCTGCCTGCTGGTACCCAATTCTACCTCAGAAGCTGCATCGTCACTGCAAGAGACAGCGAAGGCAACTGGTTCTATGATGCCATCAACCTCTCCAACAACTACATCCACTCTTCAGACGAGGTCTATTCCGTCACCGCCAACAGCAACGGCCGCAACTGCGAATTCTGGATTGCCTACAGCGCTGACGAAGAAATGGGTCTGATGCTTGACGCTGACGAAAACGCCCAACAAACTGCTACCGACAACATCATCTGGGCCACCAAGATCAACCCCAGCGACCTGGAAGGCTTCGACTATGTTGGCGAAGTGGTCAACCCGATGACTGCCGCTCGCGTCTATCCTAACCCGACCAACGGCATCCTGAACATCGAAGTGAATGCCTCACAAAGCTCTGAAGCCACTTTGAGCGTGTTCAACATCATGGGTCAGAAAGTTGCTGAAATGAATGCCAACATCAACACTGGCATCAACACCACCAGCATCAATACCAACGAATTCAGCAGCGGTGTCTACTTTGTCACCGTCAAGGCCAACGGCTTTGAAAAGACCATGAAGTTCGTTGTCAAATAAGTATAACACTTATTGATTCAAAAAAACGTCTGGCAGTTTTGCCAGACGTTTTTTTTCAACATGATGGAAGACCGTATCACCCTGTTCGCCGAAGTCCTACTGCCTGTCCCAGTACCAGGCACCTTCACCTATCGTGTACCCTACACGCTGAACAACGCCATCCGTGTGGGGCAACGCGTGGCGGTACCGTTTGGCAAGACCAAGATGCTGTCAGGGCTGGTGGTTTCCATCACCGAAGAGGTCCCCAAAGTGGAAGTGAAATACCTGACGGACCTCCTCGACGACGAGCCTATCGTCAACACAAGGCAGCTCCAGTTCTGGGACTGGACCCAACGCTATTACCTATGCTGCATGGGCGAAGTGATGCAAGCCGCCCTTCCCTCGGCACTGAAGCTGAGCAGCGAATCGAAAGTGACCCTCGCCCCCGATTTTCAACTCGACAGCATGGCCCTCAACGATTTTGAGTACCTCATCGTGGAGGCCCTCCAGATCCAGCCCAAAATTGCCATCAGCGAAGTAAGCAAGATCATTGGCTTCAAGAAGGTGATGCCGCTTGTCCGCACCATGATGGAGAAAGGCATCCTGGTGATGGAAGAGGAACTCAACGAGAAATACAAGGCCCGTTACGAGCGTTTCGTGCGCCTGGCGGGCATCTATCGCGATGAGGCGATGCTGCAAACCTTGATGGACCAACTGACGAAGCGGGCCTACAAGCAGCTGGAGATGCTCTTGGCCTACCTCACGCTGGGAGGCAGTTGCGACAACGACCTCAAGGCCGCCGAGCTGCTGAAGAAAGCCAACGCCACCGGCAACATCCTTAAAGCCATGGCTGAAAAAGGCATCTTTGAGGTATATGAACGGCCAGTAAGCCGTTTGAAGGATTTCAAGGCACAAGCCTCTACTTCGGAAATCCAACTCACACAAGCACAACAGAACGCATACGAGGCAATTCGCAAAGGATTCGGCATTGGCCAACCCGTACTGCTTCACGGCGTGACCTCCAGCGGCAAGACCGAAATCTACATCAAACTCATCCAGGAAGCACTCGACGAGGGGAAACAAGTGCTCTATTTGCTGCCGGAAATTGCCCTTACCACCCAAATCATCAACCGCCTGAAACAGTATTTCGGCGAAAGGCTCGGCGTTTACCACTCACGTTACGGCACCAACGAACGGGTGGAGGTATGGCAACAAGTCAACGAGTTTGCCAAAAGCCACGGCTCCCAGCGACAAGTCATTATCGGATCGAGATCGGCTATCTTCCTGCCCTACTCCGACCTCGGTCTGATCATCGTCGACGAGGAGCACGACAGCAGTTTCAAGCAGACCGACCCTGCACCCCGATACAACGCACGCGATGCCGCCATCGTACTGGCCGACCTCCACAAGGCCAAGGTGCTCTTGGGTTCCGCCACTCCTTCCTACGAGAGTTATTACAATGCCCAGCAAGGCCGTTATCATCTGGTGGAACTCACCGAACGCTACGGAGGTGTCCAAATGCCTGAGATCATCCTTAGCGACATGCGTGTGGAACGCCGCCGAAAGACCCTCCAGGCTGACTTTGGCAGCGTACTGCTCGATGCCGTGAAAAACACGCTTGAAGAGCACTACCAGGCCATCCTTTTCCAAAACAGGAGGGGTTTTTCACTACGTGTGGAGTGCGACGACTGCCACCATGTACCGCAATGCATCAACTGCGACGTCAGCCTCATTTACCACAAGCAGCAAAACGTACTGCGTTGCCACTATTGCGGCTACACGGCCAGCGTTCCGGCTGAATGTCCCCAGTGCCACAGCACCAACCTCAAGATGCATGGTTTTGGCACTGAAAAGGTCGAGGAAGACCTGAAACTCATCCTTCCGACGGCCAGGGTAGCCCGACTCGACCTCGACACCACACGATCAAAGACCAACTACCAAGACATCTTGGAATCGTTCCAAGAAAAAGAAACTGACATCCTTGTGGGTACGCAGATGGTGACTAAGGGACTTGATTTCGATTCGGTCAAGGTAGTGGGCATCCTCAATGCCGACAACCTGCTCTCCTACCCCGATTTCAGGGCCCACGAGCGCAGTTTCCAGCTGATGGCACAAGTTGCGGGACGGGCTGGACGCAAGGGCAAGCAAGGTCAAGTCATCATCCAGACCTACGAGCCTTCGCATCCTGTACTGCAAGACGTACTGCACAACGATTTCAAGGGGCTGTACGAAAAACAAATGGCCACCCGACGACAATTCGGCTACCCGCCATTTTACCGCCTTGTGATGATCCGGCTCAAACACAAGGATTTCCAAAAGTTGAATCCCGCCGCCGCCGAACTTTCGAGCATGCTCAGACCCATCTTCAAACAAGACCTCCTTGGTCCGGAATATCCCATGGTGTCGAGAGTCAAAAACCTGTATATCAAGCAGATGTTGGTAAAATTCAACCGAGAATACAGCTCAAAGCATGTTAAAGAATTGATAATGAGCAAGATACACGAATTTCAACTTCTGCCAGACTATAAATCTGTCATCATTCAAATCGATGTAGACCCGATTTAATGTGAGTTGACAAAGGCGAAACCGATCAACTCATCGTAGCCCTTGGCTGCATTGTAATAATAGAAATAGATTTTGTATAGATTGTCGGTATCCCAATGGTTGCCTTCGGTAAGTGCGGTGGATACCATGCCCGTATCGCGGTCTGCGGTTACGAAAAGAAAGTTGTAATAGCCTTGTTTAAGCAGCATTTGGCAGAGGTAACCACCGAGCTGGTAGTCATAATGCATGAGGTTGCGTTCGTCGAATTGCCAACTATTGGCAGCTCCCATCACGTAAAAATCAGTATTTTCCAGGGGATGGGGCCAACGCAAGAAAAGATTCAGCCAAGCGTAGTCGGCTTCCGTGTCCGTTTCATAGCCATCATTGGCAATATAAACATATTTTTCACCATGAATATCCTCGTAAGTGATATAAGGCTTATGGGCTCGGGAATCGCAGACGGCATAATCGACCACATAATAGTCATCCGTTTGGTAAATACGGGCGATGTTCTCGGATTGGAAATAGAAATTGCTGAAATTGACACGACGATATTGGTTGGCCGCTTCAAACACCGTTTCGGGATGATGTTCGTATGAAATCTGGTCGGGATAGACAAAAGTGGGTTTCAGCCCGATGGCGGCATTGTCCCAGCGTCCGTTTTGACGAATGGTCAGGTTGGCGTATTGTTGCACATTGCCCGCCATAACGCTTGGCATCGCGACGTTGATATTGAGTTGGTGATGTGTATCACTCAAACTGAGTTCGTCGCAATAATGCGGCACTGAGGCCTGTATGGAGGCTTTTTCATCGTAGACCATGAAGCGACGGGTAAAGTAGAGGTTCTCCTCACGAAGATCGTCGCCATAGACAATGAGCAGATAGTTGCCCGACACTACCGGCATCATATCCGCTTCGGGAAACGAAAGCCTGTAATGCACATAGTCGACAAGGGTGTTGCGTGAGAAATCGAAATCGTCGATCCTACCATAGTCAAATCCATTGGCATAATTCTGACGTTGGATTTCGGTCGGGAACCAATCGTTGGTGCAATGGATGAAGGTGTAGTTGAGCACTTCGCCTTCGGTACCCAGCAGGTCGAACGAAAGGGTGAGCCTTCGCCCAGGATTGTTGAGCGGAATCAACGGATCCTTGGTTTGGTTCCCATCAGCATAAAGCAATACGGAACGAACAGTTTCTTTATAGTCGAAGTCGTCGCAGGGCAAATCGAAACTCTGGCCTGTGACATTCCAGGCCAGAAGCAGCAAGCAGAGCAACGACAGCACCCTTTTCATGGCTTTGCTTTAGAGTTCGGCGATGATTTTGGCTTGAACCTCAAGGAACTCCTCCTGTGTCAATTTCAGGTGTTCCTTCTTGAAATCCAAGTCACCTTCGCGAGTGATGGGCACCAGATGGATGTGGGCATGAGGCACTTCAAGACCGATCACGGCCACGGCGATGCGTTTGCAAGGGATGGCTTTCTCGATGGCCTTGGCAACTTGCTTGGCAAAAACCATCATTTGGCCGAGTTCTTCGTCTTCAATATTGAAGATGTAATCCGTTTCGTGCTTGGGGACGACTAGCGTATGGCCCTTCGACAGGGGATTGATGTCGAGAAAGGCGAAGAATTGGTCGTTTTCGGCGATTTTATAGCAAGGGATTTCGCCGGCGATGATTCTGGAGAAGATGGAGGACATGAGAGATATAATTAAAAGTTAAAAGTTATTGGCGGGTGATTTCGAGAACTTCGAAGACCATTTTACCGGCAGGAACCGCGATCTCGGCCATTTCACCGACTTTTTTACCGAGAAGACCCTGGCCGATGGGCGAGTTGATGGAAAGCTTACCAGCCTTGAAGTCGGCCTCCTTTTCGGGAACAATGGTATAAGTCATCGTTGCCTTGGTCTTGGTGTTCCGAATCTTCACTGTGGAATAAAGCAAAACCTTGGAGGTGTCGATTTTCGACTCGTCAAGGATACGTGCATTGAAGATGAGGTCTTGAAGATCGGCGATTTTGGCTTCAAGCAACCCTTGTGCTTCTTTGGCGGCATCGTATTCGGCATTCTCAGAAAGGTCACCTTTGTCGCGGGCCTCAGCGATGGCTTGGATGATCCGGGGACGTTCGCGAAGGATGAGGTCATCGAGTTCTTCTTTCAGTTTCTGTAGTCCTTCAGCAGTAAAATACTTGATTTCTGACATGATGATATGGTTTTTTTAAAACGTGAAAAAAGAGACCCTTACCGAAATAAGGGTCTACTTTTTTTTGGATGTGCAAAGATACTAAATTTCTTTTAGATATCGCAACACATTTTTAGAAAATAAGTCTTGCACCGATGCTGTGCGTGCCTTTGTAGCTGTAAGTGTTACGGAAGGCATAGTCGATGGCAATCACAGGAGCGTCTTCCGACTTGGAGAGCGGAACCTGGACAGAGCAACCAGCATGGAGGCCCTTGTTGAGGTTCATGCAGTCGTTGTCGAGGATGCCCTTGAAGATGCCGCTTTCGAAGACATAACCGCCACGGATCAGGAACCATTCTCTCCAGCCATACTCAGCACCAAGGACATATTGGTCTTTGGTGAAGGAGTTGGAGATGAAGTTACCAGCGAAAGTGATGCGGTGTTCTTCGGCAAAGTGCCAGTCGTAAGCAGCTGCAATACTCAATTGAGTAGGCAACTCAAACTGGTCGGCACGTTGGATCACAGACCACTGCAAAGAGCTATTCGGATAGAAATAGGCCTTGAACGACAGACCGTCGCCCGACATCGTCATGGTGGGTCCAATGTTCTTCAAGGTGATACCGAAGTGAATGTTGTCGAACGGACCCGTGACATACTGGATACCCGCATCAAGGGCTACGCCCACGGCACCCATGTTGGCGATGGATTCGCTCACGATCTTCAGGTTGAAACCGCCGCTGATGCTATTGGAGAACATCTTGGCAAAACCAACGTTGATGTTCATCAAGCTAGGCTTGAAGGTACCGAGACCAGCACCTTCAGGACTATCGTAGGAGGTTTCTTGAATGGTACCTGGGTTCAGTGAGAAGAACGACAGGCCGAGAACACTTGATTCGCCCACACGGACGGCGAGACCGAAGGATTCGATTCTTACATCGGAACCTTTCAGCCAGTCGGTGTGTGAAAAGTTGACGTCAAGCGACTTGACACCGGAAAGACCGGCGACATTGCCAAACATGGCCTCAACACCTTTCACATACGACATGCCTGCATTACCCCAACCGGCAGAAGCTGCCCAGGGGTTGATCAACAACTCAGGAGCGCCAGCTTGTCCTGAACGGTCTTCATTACCTGCAAATGCCTTGGGAGCACTGACTCCGAGAAGGAGTGCGAGGCTCATAACGATATATCTGAATGATTTCTTCATGATTCTAAAATTTTTAAGGTTAAGCATTTATCCGATAAATTAGAACGTGTTCAAGTCGATGAGACGCATGGCACCGAAGAACTTGATGGTACGTTCGCCACCACTGGTGTTGTCTTTCACATGGATCAAATAGAAGCCTGAGGCAACGGGCGTATTGGCGAAGTTAGTGAGATCCCACTCAATGGAGGGCAGATCGTTATCCTTCTTGAACTGACGGATCTTGGTACCGCTCAGGTTGTAGATGGTCACCGTACAATTGTTGGGCAGGTTGGTAATCATCACCTTGTTGTTCAAAGCGTTGTCTTCGTATTGAGAGAACGCATAGTAAGGATTCGGGACGATGTTGACCAAGTCAAGGTCGCTTTCGGTCTTGGCGGGATCGTTCTGGATAGGATCCAAACCTTCGATAGCGAATTGGTACTTGGGGCATAAGTTGTTGATGTCAAGCTCCGGATAGAGGGAGTCGAGTTCAACATTGGAATAACCAGCAGCATAAGGTTTGGCGACGCGGATGCGGATGCGTGCGTCGTTGCCCTCTTGCAGCCATTGCTTTCCTTCAACAGCCATCGGCATACCCACATACATGCACTGGCTGTACAGGATGGGATGCAGGTTGTTCCAGTCGGCGTTGCCACCTTGCTGGATGATGTTCAGGATGTCAAAGATATGGGCACCGCCATCGTATGCAGGTGCATAAAGTCTCTCAATCGGATAGGGGCTGCCCACCGGAAGCACGCTCGGGCTGGGTTTGTCCATTCCAAAGATAAAGACATAATGCTTACCACCAAACACCGGTTCACGGTCAACCTGACGATAGATAGCAGGATCATAATACTGGGAGTTGTCACCATTAGTCTCATCAATCGTATTCTTCATCACCGCTGGCGGGTTGAACAACATGTCACGACCGTTAAACTCTTCGAGGTAGGAGTCTTCACCGAAGGCAATGTTCAGACGAGCACCTGATTCGATGTCGATGACATAGCCTGGGAACCAACCCATGCCTTGGGCAGCAATGAAATTGGCATCATCAGGATTCATGCTGGCCGAATCGGGATACATGGTCCAGTCGATATCGGTAGGACGACCATCCTTATCAACAGAGGCAGACTTTCTGAGGTAGAAACGCTTGGCACCATTTTCAGCCAATTTAGGATCAACACACATCTCAAGGACAGGGCAACGCGTCCACTTGGAACGGTCGGCAGTCAACACGATATCCACGCTGGCCGTCTTGGAGAAATCATTCTGAATGATGGCAGAGTTGGAAGGCGTCGGATAAACCGAGTTCGTCTTGAAGGCGCAGAGCGAGAAAGGTGCCCATGTACGGTTGGCAATCTTTTCGAAGCTCTCGTTGGGGTCGTAGGCCACCATGCCACCGTTCATGTTATAGTCACTGTTTATGGTATTCTCCTTGTCGTAGTAGGTACCGGCACGGATCCAGTTCAGTTCTGAATCGGGAAGATCCTTGTCACGGATACCATCCAACCACTTGTTGGTACTGTCTTGGAAGGTCAAAGAAGAAGTAATCATACCACTGTTCTTGGCCAAAGCTTCGTAGGTGGTGTACCAGTGCGGATCGTTTCCACTGCTCTCATACAATTGGCCAATTTCGGTAGGACCAATCTTATAGGGCTGGGCCACAGTGACCGAAATACCTCTGTCGATGAACAGCTTTTCGTCAGCGTAGGTAGTGACGGTGTCGCTTCTGACCGGACCATCCTCAGCATCGAGATCCTTCAAATACCAGTGGGAACCCATACGGACTGCGGCACTGCCAGGAATGTGGTTTCCGTTTTCGTCCAAGATGTTCACCATGTTGTTGGTAGAGACGTTATAGGTGGTCACCGGGAACAAACTGTCGAACCAAAGTTCGTAGCGGGCTGATTTCACGTTCAACGGGTCGATGACTTTCACGTCCAAAGGACCATAGCCAATCTTGTAGCTGGGGTGGTAGACAATCGGGTAATCGGGATGACCGAAGACGATCGGTTGGCCATTATCATCAAGCTGATTGGCAAGCTTCTTGGTAAAGAGTTCGTCAATGGACTCTTGGGTGAGTTCAAGCTCATTGCCACCGTTTCCTTGACCGACAATACGCTTGACGGCGGGTTTCTGGCCATATTCACATTGCATCACCGTACCATTGATGATTTTATGCGGTACGGCGGGATAGCACCTGATATCCTTACGGCCTTCGAGGTAAGGTTTCTGCTGACCGGAAAGGAGAATCGTGTTGTTGGGATCCTGTGCATAGTCCAGATAATTGTTATAGGCGTAGGCAACAGCCATGAAGTAATAGGTCTTGTGGTTGACCAATGCGGTACTTTCACCAGTGGAGAACTTGTCTTCTGTGACCACGAAGCTATGTGTGATACCGGCATCGCCGCCTTCTACTTTCAGCGTGGGGACGTTACCGCCGATATGCTCATCCCATTCGTAGTTGACGAGTTTTGAAACACCATTCTGGATGTCACACTGGAACACCAGGCGAGCCTTGGAATTGTCGCTAAGTTCATCGGCACCGACTTCGTCGTTCAACAGCTGGTAGACCTTATAACCTTCGAAGCGATAGTTACGGTCTGACAGCATGGTTGAATCATCAGGACGGTACTCAGGAATTTCGGGATCTTCTTCCACATAGCTTTCCTTGTAGTTGTTGGAAGAGGAGCTATAGGAGAGATAAATGATAAGCTTCTGGTCGAGTTCGCGGATGGTGAGGTCTGGAGCGCTGGGGCCATCGATCACTTTGAAGCAGTTGTCGAACAACGCTTGGCACTTGTCGTCGGTGACGCGGAGCAGTTCGACAGAGGCTTGAGGACCGCCAGAGGTAGCACGGGCCCACGGCACACCGAAGGTGATGTAGTTAACCGCACCCGGCTTCAAGGTGAAGGGGCCAGCGGACTGCATGAAACGGCGGTCACCAGGTTGGTTACCCGCAGTAGCATCGGTCCAGTACTTGCCATTGGTGTTGTAACCGTCTCCCGGAGGAAGACCACCGGTACCCCAGTTGCAGGGGTCGGTGTCGCCCGGGAACATGAATACGCACTCGGGACCTACAACGTTAGTGGCACCAGGATAGGCATTGCCACCGTACATCATGGAGTTACCGTCCGTCCAAATACCACGGAGGAAATTGTAGTAGTCGGAAGCGTATTGCGGGTCACCAATGACGGAGTTGTCGTTATTGTGATACAGGAAGCGGCGCATACCAAAACGTTCATCATCGATGATGCCGTTACCAAAGTTCACACCATTGATGGACTCGTCGCAGAGTTGCTCTTGATTCACGGTATCATTGATGAAGATGGAGTCGCCTGTAATAGGATCAATAGAAGAAAGGGTGCTGACAACGGTGAATTTGTATTTGGGGTTGTCGAAACCGTCAGCGTCCATATAGGGACCCTGGAAGAAGTCGACACCTACCGCCGGAGGCTGGTCGCCGTAAGCTTCGGGCTGACCGCTACCGTCGATGGCATTACCGTTGTAACCATAACCGAGACCACGCTGGACATCGCAACCGACATAGTCGTCTTGGGCATAACCGAGGTCCACGTCAGTCCACGGGCAGAAATAAGTACCAGTGAGTTCGTAAGTGGAACGGTTGATGATTTCGTAGGAGCAGAACGACATGTTGTTGATTTCGTCGTTGGTGGAGAAACCGAAGGCTTGGGCGCGAATCTCAAGACCGATGGATTCACCATAGGATTCGGTATGTGAATTACCTTTATCGTTGAACACCCACCACAAGGTTTGGTCACCTTTCAACACCTGGTCGGAGAGGATGGAGCCATGGATACGCTCCGGCTCATATTGCTCATCCAAAGTCGGGGTCTTGGTGTGGCAGAGTTCGTTGGTTACATCATAATAAGGGAAGTCGCCATTTTCAGGATTGTACTCTCCATCGAAGTCGTTGTCATAGAAAGGAGCCATATAATGGCTAAGTCCGGCGGTATTGCCACCGACAACTTCAGGATGGGCAGGCCATTCCTTGATGACTTTCGGGATATCGTAGCCTTCTTCAGGAACATAGCTACCATATCTTGAATTGGCATCGGGTTTCGCACCCGTCAAGTGGCTGATGAAATCATCAACTTCGTTGCGGCTGATTTTCCAAAGGCGGTCCCATGCTGCACAAGTGACTGCATCGATATTGGCACCATCCAAGGTCAGAGGGCCAGTCCAGAAATCGTTACCACCATTGAGACCGTGGTCTTGAGGACCTTGACGGAAACGTACGGCGGCACACTTCAACTGTAAGTTGATGTCACGGCCAGCAATCCAAAGGGCACCTGCAAACAATGAAGTTTGGGAACTGTTAGCGGGGATGAAGTACTGGGCTCCGATACCACCGGGGAGGTCCCACCACATGTCGCCACCTGCATTGTAACGGGTTTTGACGTTGTTGACGTTCAACCATTCATAAGCGGATGATGGTGAACAACCGGCTGTCGTCTCTTTCAGTTCACGGTTACCTCTCGAAGGGGTGCCGTCACCGACAAAGACGTGAGCCTTTCCGGGAATTGTAACGCCCATCATAAGGAGCGCAACAAACAATAAACGTGCTATATTCTTCATAGTATCTGTGATTATTCTATTAAATTCAACCATCATTCATTAGAAGTTAAAGCTTGCTCCGACCTTGATCTGACGAGGTGTGGAGTAGCGACCACCATTGTTCATGTAAAGTTGATACATCTGGATGAAAGCTTCAGGATCCAACTGGTTATTGATTTCCTGTTGGTACTTGGCTGAGGTAAGGTAACCGTCATCGTCAGGATCGCCTGTGGCATTGTAAACGCTCAGGATGTTCTTGGCATTGAGGAGGTTGGTGATGTTGACATAGACGTTGAAGAAAGCCTCGTGACCTGTCTTGCCTTCCTTGTTGCCACCGAGGGTAACGTAGAAGTCCTTGTCAATACGGAGGTCCATCTTGAAGGAAGCCGGCATTCTGGAACCGAAGTAGGTACCTTCAAGCAGGCTGGCGCCACCGGAAATCGGGGAGATAACAGTACGTGAAGCGGTGTAAGGAGCACCAGAACCACCAGTCAGCGTCAAAGCAGCACCGGCATTGGCGAGCAATTGAATCGGGCTCTTACCTGACTTTTCACGGTTGATGACGGGTCCATCGTACTTCTTGCCAGAACCGAAGCGGTAGTCGACAGTCAAACTCACAGCATGACGACGGTCGAAACCGGTCGGGAAAGTGGAACGCAGGTTAGGCACACCAGCGGCGATCAGAGCGGCAGCCGTTGAAGTGGAAGCACCGGTCATGTTGGCGTACTGCAAGGTGTAATTGGCGCGGACACGGATATTCTTGGTTCTACGGAGGTCGTATTCAGCAGTGAGACCCTTGGTGGTACCAAAGTCGAGGTTGCTAAATGAAGTGTAGGACTTCGGGTAAGCACCTGTGAGACGGTACATCTGGACCATGTTACGAATTTCGCGGTAGTAAGCCGTGATGGTGAACGAAGAAGTATTGTTGATCTTCTGGGTGAAACCGAGTTCGTAGTCAACGGTCTGCATGGGCTTCAGGTTCGGGTTGGCAATGGAGCTTGAGTTCTCGTTGAAGTAGTAGTAATCGAGCGGGGTGACAAAGAAGGCGCTTGAAGGACGCTGTGTCAACACGTCGTAGTGGGCGAAGAACAAGGCTTCATCGGAAATCGGGAAGGAGAAGGAGATACGCGGCATGAAGTTCCAAGCAGGTTCATAGTCTTCGAAAGACTTGCTGTTAACCTTCTGCTGACTGGCATCCTTGACCCAAGGGGTAGGTTCGGTACCACCCCTGGCCAGCATCGTCGGGGAAGATACGATGGCACCCTCGGCATTGTACCAAGTGGTACCGCTACGGAAACCGGTGATCTCATTGATATCTTGCAAATTGTTGACATAGACAGCAAAGTCGTCGCCAATGTTGCTCGGGATGGTGACAGGTTCCAGAGAGGGAGCTGTCAATCCACCGTTTCTGTAGTCGCCAGCGGTATAGTATTCATAGAGGATGAACGGATCCTTCAACACATATTGGTTGGCATCGAAACGGTCGGCACGGACACCGATCTGGAAGATCAGGTCTTTGAAGGCAAATTTATCCTGGATGTAACCAGCAGCATAGATGGGCTGGCTGGAAGCAACGGGACGTGAATTGAACTGGTTGCCGTTCTTGTCGGTCATCTGCTCCGTGAAGAAGTCGTCCAAGGTAGGACGTTCGCCCCAACCATGCTTTCTACCATCGTAGGTGTAACCGTAGTAGGAAACGTAGAGGTTACCGTCACG
>JAEEGL011365545.1_pt1 | contig 13116 bp, 10 predicted proteins | sample 9134231 | NCBI WGS metagenome assembly JAEEGL01 (sample SAMN16246548, study PRJNA631951) | gut metagenome | biome: gut microbiome; feature: rumen; material: fiber-attached | host: Bos | place: Iran: Karaj | collected 2018-10 | reverse complement strand
TATCACGTGAAGCTTGGCCTTGTCAAAGACGGAGACTCTTTCAAGATCGATTCCATCACCCCGGAAGACGAAGCGTATTACGATTAACGAATCATGGCCTCCTTATTCCGATTAAGATACGACAGCCGTTGGGGCGAGGAAGCGTTCCTCACGGGAGAGATTCCAGAATTAGGGAATTGGAACCCCGACAAGGCCGTGCCGATGGAATATGTGGGGCCGGGCATTTGGTCCGTGGAAACCGCCGTTTCGGCGATGACGGAATACAAATATTTCATCCGCGAAAACGGCCAAATCCGTTGGGAAGACGGCCCCAACCGTGTTTTACACGAAGGCAAAGCCCCCGCATGGGATTGGTTCGGCCTCACCGAACGCAAAACGATGCGGGGCGTAGCCGTACCGCTGTTCAGCCTACGCACGAACAACGATTTCGGCATCGGCGAGTTTGCCGACCTGCCTAGACTGGGCGATTGGTGTGTGGCCAACGGGCTGAGAATCATCCAGATCCTGCCCATCAACGACACCACAGCGCACTACGACTGGCGCGACTCCTATCCATATAACGCCATCTCAGCCTTTGCGCTGAATCCGGTCTATCTCGGTCTCGAACAGTTGGGCATCAAGGCTGACGCAGCTTTCAAGCGGATGCGGACGATGCTCAACAAGAAGGAATTTGTGGATTACCCCAAGGTGCTGAAAGCCAAATGGAATTATTTCCAAATCGCCTTTGAGCAGCAATGGGACACGTTGAAAGAAACCGCCGAGTTCCGACAGTTTGTCAACGACAACGAAGACTGGCTCCTTGACTATGCCCGATATTGCGCCGAGCGCGACGGCAACGGCATGGAGATTCATCTCTTCCTGCAATACCACTGCGACAAGCAACTGCGTGAGGCCGTCAAGGCCTTGCACGACAAGGGCTTGCTGCTGAAAGGCGACATTCCCATCGGCGTGAATCCCGAAGGCGTGGACGTGAAATCGCATCCCGAGCTGTTCAACCTTGACGTGCAAGTAGGAGCCCCGCCCGATGACTTCGCCGCCGAGGGCCAAAACTGGGGCTTCCCGTCCTACAACTGGGAAGTGATGTCCATGGACAATTACGCCTGGTGGCAACGCCGCCTACACTTAATGGCCCGTTATTTCGATGCCTACCGCATCGACCATATCCTTGGTTTCTTCCGTATTTGGGAAATCCCAAAGACAGCCAAGTCGGGCTTGTTGGGACATTTCAACCCCGCCTTGCCACTCAGTGTGGAAGAGATTGAAAACCAAGGCTTCCATTTCGTCAAGAGCAAGCATTTGAAGAAAGGCATTGACACGCTTTTCATCCCCTCCCCAAACGAAAAAGACAAATACATCCCCCGCATCGAACTTCAGAAAACCAAGGCCTACCAAGCCCTCTGTGAGAAGCAGAAGCAGGCTATCGATGCCATTTATGAGGACTTCTACTTCCACCGCCATAACGATTTCTGGAAGCAGAAAGCCTTGGAAAAACTGCCCGCTTTAGTCAACGCCACAAAGATGATTGCCTGCGGCGAGGATTTGGGCATGATTCCTGCCTGTGTGCCTGAAGTGATGCAAGAATTGGACATCATGAGCCTTGAGGTGCAACGCATGCCCAAGGTGTTTGGCCATCCCTTTGTGCAAACCGAAGACCTGCCCGAAAACTGCGTCTATACCACGGGCACCCACGACATGCCCACCTTGCGCGGCTGGCTGGCCGAAGACCGCGTCCGCACCCGCCAGTTCCTCGACAGCCTCGACCTCGACGAGCGCAAAGTCACCGCCAAGACGCTCAAGAAAATCATGGACAAGCATATGGACAGCCCATCGAAGTGGAACATCTATCCGCTGCAAGACCTCTTGGACTTGGACGAAAAGAACTGGTCGGACAACCCTGCGGACGATCAAATCAATGTCCCATCAAACGCCAAAAACCAATGGAAATGGCGGATGAAAATTTCTTTGGAAACCTTATTAGCCACCATGAAATAAAAAAAAGATTACCTTTGCCCAAAATATCAACCATCATGAAATTCAAACCCTACAACCATAGCGAAGCGGCGCTCAACGAGCGCATCGCACCGATTGTCAACGCCGAAAAGAAACGCGGCGGCGAAAAGGAAGCCCGGCGCACCATCTTCCAAAGCATCGACTTCACCACCCTCGAGGCCTACGACAACGAGGCCAAGATCAAGGACTTCTGCGACAAGGCCTTGGCCTTCTCGAAAGAGAAGCCGCACCTCAGCGTGCCCGCCATCTGCATCTACAGCCCCTTCATCCGTCAGGCCAAGCAACAGTTGGCCGGCAGCGGTATCCGCGTGGCCACGGTGGCCTGCGCCTTTCCTTCGGGCATGATGCCCTTCGACCTGAAAGTCAAAGAGGTGGAATACTGCGTCAACGAAGGCGCCGATGAGGTCGACATGGTCATCTCGCGTGGCACCTTCCTTGCAGGTCGTTACGACGAGGTCTTCAACGAGATCAAGACCATCAAAGAGACTTGCGGTGACAAGGCACGGCTGAAAGTCATCCTGGAGACGGGCGAGTTGAAGACCGTGGAAAATATCCGCAAGGCTTCCGAGCTGGCCATCCTCGCCGGTGCGGACTTCATCAAGACCTCGACAGGTAAGGTGCCGGTGGCTGCCACACCTTTGGCCGCCATCATCATGATTGACACCATCAAGGAATACTACGAAGCCACAGGCAAGAAGGTCGGCTTCAAACCCGCCGGCGGCATGAAGGTGCCGGAAGACGCCCTCACCTATTATTATCTGGTAAAAAGCATCCTTGGCGAACAATGGCTCAACCCCAACCTCTTCCGCGTCGGCACGAGCCGCCTAGCAGGGTTGATTCTAGAACAATTGTAAAAACTCATATCATGGCAACAATAAAAGGAACATACAAAGGCAATCTCCGTAATGAGATGACCCATGTGCAGTCGGGCAACACCATCCTGACCGATGCACCCACCGACAACCACGGCAAAGGCGAAGCCTTCTCGCCTACCGACCTTGCCTGCGCGGCCCTCGCCGGCTGCATGATGACCATCATGGGCATCAGTGCCCAAGGCCACAAATTCGACATCGACGGCACCACTTACACGGTAAAGAAGACCATGAACGCCGACCCGCGCCGCATCGGGCAGATCGACATCGTGTTCAACTTCCCCGCCAAGGAATACACCGAGAAGCAGAAAGCCCTGCTATGGGCTGCCGCCGAGAGCTGCCCCGTAGGACGCTCGCTGCACCCCGACGTCATCGTCAACATCACCATGAACTTCCAAGCCTGATGAGATACACCTACAGAACGCAAGGCACGTGCAGCCAAGCCATCGAATTCGAAATCGAGGACGGCATATTGAAAAATGTGCAGTTCTATGGTGGCTGCAACGGCAACACCCAAGGCGTCAGCGCCTTAGTGGAAGGAATGAAAGTAGAAGAGGTGCTGCAACGCTTGGAAGGCATCCGCTGCGGATTCAAGAACACCTCGTGTCCCGACCAGCTGTGCCGTGCCATCCGGCAGGCGATGGCTAAGCAATAAACGCGCTATTATTTCTTCACAACAAACTGAGCACCCGTCCATTCCAAACGGAGCGGTTGTTTGTCTTCTATCGGGAAAATGAAATAGTCTTTCCCAAACTGTAACTCATCGCCCTGGTATGGGAAGAAGAGCTGATGTCCCGAAAGTTGCATCACTTCCAAAACCAAAGGAAGGTGAGTGGCATCACCTGTCGTTAGATTGCTGCCATCAAAGGAATAGATGCCCAAGCAGTCGTCTTCAGGGCTGTGGATGGGCGAATAGGTCAACACCGTCCATGAGCCATCGAGGCGTTGATAGCAGGCTATGGTCTCCGTCTCATCGAGGTCGACATCTACGGTGGCGATGGTCTTACCCTGACACCTCAGTCCGTCGAGATACTCTTCGGGAAGCAACTGCTCAGCGACTTTACGCACAATGTCTTCTTTGGGTTCGACATAAGCGTAAGGCTTGAAATCGGATTTCCTTGCATAGTAGGTAAGGCAGTCTTTCACATTACCTTGGTAGCTATAATCCGTCCTCGTCTCTGCGCCGTCGGCCAACTGAGAGATGTTGCCGACCAAAAATCCCTGGTCATTGTAGATATTGATGGTTTTATATCCCAGATTATACTTGCCAGGGTGTTCTCCGTCCTCATAGTAGAAGCACTCCTCCGAGACCTTGAGTTCCCCCTTGACTTCCGTGTATTTCTTGGTGCTATAGCGGGCAAGATTCAACAGGCTCTCGTCAAAGTCTTCTTCGTCCTCGATATATTCGTCCCACGACAGCTCCGCTTCATACTCTTGACAAAGGGTGTCGTATTTGAAGTCGTCATCCATGAAGTAGCGCACCTCCTTGACCTTGAAATAGGAAGGATAGCCCTCGGTGAAGTGGTCACCTCTGCTGATCCTCATATTGTCGGCGTAGGTGTAATCCTCGTAAAACTCACGGGTGTTGCCGGAAAACGAGCTGCCCGTCACGCGAACCAGTCTGCCCCATGCATCATAAGAGTAGTCGTTGGTGTTTCTGAAACCGTCTTCCTCTTCCAGATTATAAGAAACAAGGTTGCCTAACTCATCATATCTCCAAGTCTCGACCGTGTCGCCCTCAGCGTTAAGTGAGAACAAAGGCCTGTCCCAGTCCACATCGTCAAACACATCAAACTGGACCTCACCCGGATTCTGAATGTCGTTTTCAGCCACTTGATTCTGGTTGTTTTCTTCTGGTTTTTCATTATTGGCTTTGCCTCCACAGCCTAATAGCACAAAGGCCAACGCCGAAACGGATAAAATTAGAGATGCTTTCATTTTTTCGAGTTTTAATCGCTGCAAAGATAAAACAATTGTGGCTTGTGACAGGCCATTCCAAAAAAAACGCTACCTTTGCAATTTTAAAAGCATTAACGCGTTAATTGAAAAACTAAAGAGCTATTGAATATGAAGAAACAAATCTTATCGGTGGCTTTGTTGGCGCTCGTCATCACCCTTACCACCTTCAGCAGTTGCAGAAAACCCAAGGCAGAGGACAACACCCCGGCCAAGGAAGGCCTTTATCTCGGCATCGTAGGGTTCAACAGCGACCTCTACACCATGCCGCTCGGTCTCCTCAATCAGGACACCAAGCACAACTTCGAGAACTTCGTTGACGGTCTCTCGATGCAAAACGGCACCATCCTCTATCATGCCGTAAACACGGGCCTCAACAGCCTCGCTGCTGCCAAGATTCCGGAAAACCTCATCAACGTCTCGGTGGTGACCTTCACCGACGGCCTCGACCAAGGCTCGTATGTGCTGTCCGACAGCTACAACTCGGGGAGCGAATACCTGGCTGCCGTCAATGGCAGAATCAACAACGAGCTCATCGGCGGCACCAACATCTCGGCCTATTCCATCGGCGTGCGCGGCTCCGACGTGAGCGACATTGAGGGCTTTCGCAACAACCTGAAGAAGCTATCGAGCGACCCGGTCAACAACGTCTTCGAAGTCAACAACATGAGCGAAGCCTCAGAGAAATTTGCCCAAATCGCACAGCAACTTTACAATCAAAGCACTTTCTATAACGTAACCCTCAAACTTCCGGCACAGGAGCCCAACACCAAGATCCGATTCACTTTCGACAACGTGGGCGACGTCAACGCATCGCAATGCTATATCGAAGGCACCTACATCCGCAACGGCGGCAAGGGCCAACTGACTGACATACGCTACGTGGGTTTGGCATGCATGTCGGGTGTAGCGGTCACCGCCTCGACAGAAGGCATCTTCGACCTGTTCTCGTTCCAGAACCTCACCGATCTGACCGGAAACCAGATCAGCACCGACTACGTGAAGCAATGGAATTGGCTCGATTCGTCGTCGCAATGGCAATACAACAGTGAGTTCACGCCTTCGGGCAATACCCAAATCGTCAACGAATACAAAAGCGCAATGATTATCCTTGTGCTCGACTGCTCCAGCTCACTCGGCAGCGACTTTATCAACATGAAGACGGCCGCCAACAGCTTTATCGAAACTTTGAGCGGAAACTACAACGGACGTTAATCCTTTTTTGACCATGACCATTGACGATGGCCATGACCGCCCGGTCGTGGCCATCGTCATTTAGTGAAGAAACGGCGACGGTGGATGGCGGCCTTCTCCTTGAAATTGGCCAACCTTGTACCAGCCGACGACAAGGCATCAGGCGAGCCGTTTTCAACAGTGCCTTCACCTACGTCACCGCCTCGCCAATAACGTTCGGCAAAAGCCCTAAGTGCCTCCATGTCATCTATTCCCAAATCATGAAGAAGCAACCAGCCACCTCTTGAAGCGGCATGCTTCAGGAAAACCCCATCCGAATCCACGTCGACAACATCGACATCCGGGATAGTCAAGTCGCCAGCAACTACCATTATACCAAAATCTTCGGCATAAGTCTTCAAGACACCAAATTCATCCGCAGAGAGGGAGACATTCTCGCACCATTTGAGATAGTTCAGCTTATAGAAAGCCATCACGTCAATAAGCCGTTGCAACTCCTCAAAGGTCAGCGCCCTGCCTATCTTCTCAAGGCTGACGCCACGGTATGGGCATGCCGCCTCGTCATAGAAATCCACGTTGGCGATCCTGCCGTCCTCGCCAACGAGCTGAGACAGCGTGCTCTTCGCCCATACGACGTTGCCCGAAACGGTGGCTTTGCCCCGTTTGGTAACGATGTGGTAGGCATCACGATTGCTAAAGGTCTCCTCCGTATTGACCTTTGTTTTTCTATATCTGAATCTCCTCCTCGTATATTGCTGATAATCTTTTGGTTCAGGTATCACATCCGTCTTTGTGTCCAATTCATAATAGCGCACATAATCGATACGCAACGCCACAGGCAATTTGGCCGTGTCGATGTAAGGCGAACGGTCGCGCCCCAGCTGGGCATCGAGGATGAGATAGTAGTCCTGCAGATCGAACGGAAACTGGCCGTCGACACCTTTGCGATAACGCGGGTAGTTGAGTGTCCGCCTGCCGTTAACGAAAAACACGAGGCTGTCGTGAAAGCGTTCCACGCCGTATGTATTGTATTCCCCTTCGTTGTATTTCGGATAGGCCACATGCGACGGGCGGTTGCGCTTGCCGAGGTGGTAGGTGTAATGGCTGTGAACGGTGTTATTCACATAAGGATTATCCCTGAAATGTTCCATGATGTCAATCTCACCGCCATAGGGCCAGTTAATGGATTGGCTGGCGTCAGGCATCATCCATATAGCGGGCCAGAAGCCTTGTGCCACATCAAATTTGGCCCTCACCTCCACCCTGCCGAAGCCGAAGGCCTTGCGGTAACGGCTCCATACGCCGCCGGTAAGGAAAGCCGCAGTGTCCTTCGGGAGGAAGTCGTTCACCATGCCGCGCAACACGAGGTCGCCATCCTCCAAGGCATATAACCGTTCATTCGACGACATGTGAATCATCCAGTCAGCCCTACCACGCCAGATCTTCGACCAAACGGTCTTATCCAAGGCATCGCCATCAAACTCGTCATGCCATATCAAGGCATAACGGCGATTCTCCTGAGCCTTTACCACGCCCAAGAAACAGCCGCATACCAACAAAAGCAAAAAGTACTTTTTCATATCATTCCTTTGTTTCATGGTGTAAAAGTACAATTTTTCCTTTTCGGTTGGGCGCTATCATGTTTGTTTCTTATTTTTGCCCCCAAAATCGACCCCAATGGAAAAAAAAGAACTGAGAGCCTACATCAAGGCGTTGAAAAAACAACACACCAAAGAACAACTGCTTGAGCAATCGGAAAAGATTTTGGCCAAGCTGGAGCAGCATCCTGACTTCATCAATGCTGAAAAGGTAATGCTATACAGCGCCTTGCCCGACGAAGTACAGACCCAAACCTTCCTGGAGAAATGGCATCTGAAGAAGACCGTCATCCTGCCCACTGTGGTCGGCGACGACATCATCCCCGTGGAATATGGCAAGGACACCGCCTTTGCCGTGGGCGACTTCAACATCTTAGAGCCTCAGAACGAGCCCTATAAGGGCAGCTTCGACCTCATCATCGTACCCGGAGTGGCCTTCGACCGACAAGGCAACAGGCTAGGCCGAGGCAAGGGTTATTACGACCGTTTCCTTTGCCAACATCTGGAAGTGCGACGCATCGGCATCTGCTTTGATTTTCAGTTAGTCGACGCCATCCCCACTGAGCCTTTCGACATCAAAATGGACGAAGTGATCACACTCTGACAGGTGAGATTTGATAGATTTCTTTTCCAAAAAGCCTTCCCGTTTCGTTTTTTTGCTTATTTTTGACCCCTTATTAGAAAAACCTATTCACCATGAAGAAACGACTCATATTCGCACTCATCGTCATGCTCGCCGGCATGACCGCGCTGAACGCCCATCCTATTGATGCAGCGAAAGCCAAGAACATTGGGCAGAAGTTTGTCTGCGCCAATTTTAATGACAATCTGAAATCCAGTGATTTACAGCTCGTCTATACTGGTACCTCCGACCGTAACGAAGTCTGCTTCTATGCCTTCAACGTGGGGCAGGAAGGTTTCGTCATCGTTAGCGCCGACGACCGTTTCCGTCCCATCGTGGGCTATTCTGACGAAGGCCCGTTTGCAACTGAGAACATGTCGCCCGAGCTGGAGTTTTACTTGGGCAAGATCATCGAGGCACGCACTAGCCGCGCTGCCGTTTTAGACGAACGCACTGCAGAAGAATGGCAGAGTGTGGCGGCCACGGGCAAGCTACTCTCGCGCAATGGTGGCCGTGGCGTCGACTACATCTGCACCACCAAGTGGAACCAAGACTCACCCTATAATCTTTACGCACCTGATGCCAGCGGCGGTCCTGGCGGTCGTTGCTATGCAGGCTGCGTGGCCACTGCCATGAGCCAGGTGATGAAGCGTTGGAACCACCCGTTGCAAGGCTCAAGTAGCCACTCGTATTACTGCTATGGCTATGGACAGCAAAGCGCCAACTTCGGCAACACCACTTATGACTGGGAGCATATGCCTGACCGTCTCAGTGGAGCATCGCAAGAGGAAATAGAGGCCGTGGCCACGTTAATGTACCACTGCGGCGTGGCTGTCGACATGCAGTTCTCGCCAAGCGGCAGCGGCGCCAATTCGTGGGACGTGCCCTCGGCCATTCGTCGCTATTTCTCCTATTCAAACAGTGCAACTATTAAAGGCCGCGATGAGTATTCGCTCACCAACTGGCAGAACATGCTGAAGGAGCAATTCGACATCGGCTGGCCCGTCTACTACTCGGGTCACAGCGACAGCGGCGGCCACGCCTTCGTGTGCGACGGCTACGACGACAGCAACCTCTTCCACTTCAACTGGGGTTGGGGCGGTAGCAGCGACGGCTGGTTCGTCATCGACGAGATCGATTTCGCCGATTGGGCGCAGGCCGTTATCAACTACGTTCCTGCCGACGTTTACAATTACCAACCCCTACAGCCTGACAACCTGACGGTAGAGCCCAGCGGCGACTTCGACTATACCGCGACGCTGAGCTGGACCAACCCCACCCAAAACATCCATCTCAACAACCTCTCGTCCATCGACCAAATCGTGGTCACCCGTGACGGCGTCATCATCCAGACCTTCAACAGTGTGACTCCTGGCCAACACATGACCTTCACAGACCATTACATGCCTGCCATGGCGAACTACGGCGTGTATGCTATATCCCACAATGCCACCGGCCTTCCTGCCGTCGAAAACAATGTGTTGATTGGCCCCTCCTGCCGATGGACCGTATCCATGTCGTCGTCAGACGCGCAAGGCTGGCACGACGGCTCGCTGTCATTCTTCAACGAGGCCGGCAACGAAGTGGCCAACATCACAGCCAGGTCATCCAACGCCAGCCATGCTGTCATCCTGCCCCTAGGCCATGTTGAAATTCATTGGAACGTGCCCACACAAGCCGTTGAAAACATAAGCTTCAACGTCAAGGACGGGAACAACAATGTAAAGGCCCACTACCAAGGGCCGACGGACGACCTCACCAAAGGCCTGTTCTACATTATCAACAACACATGTAACGACAAAGACGAAGAGATTGAAGGCCCGTCGAATCTAACGGCCACGGTCTCTGGCTCCAATGTCGGACTCAGTTGGGATGCTCCTGACGGATTGAACCCCATCAATTATCATGTCTATCGCGACGGTGTCCTTTATGCCATTGCAACCGACACCCATTTCACTGATACCGAAGCTGTTGACAGCTTCCATAACTATTTTGTCACCGCCTTCTCCGAAGAGGGCGAGACTTTGGCTTCCAACCTCTGCAACGTGATTCCCGAGTCGGCCTGTGACATCCCCACCAACTTCCGTTACGAGATGACCTCGCCCGTCAGGGTGAGCCTCTCATGGGATGCCCCCGATCCCGCTCCGACCGGCTACATACTCTACCGCCGTGCCAGAGGCGAAGAATTCAAGCGTGTCAAGCTGACCTCCAGCACTAGCACCACCGACAACCTCAGCACCCAAAACGACCAGCACTTTGAATACGCTGTAGTAGCCTACTTTAGAGAAGAAGACTGCACCTCTGCTTATGCTTCCACAGAGAACGACCCCGAGATACACTTCCTGTCGGTCAACAAAACCATCATCCCGCAGCACCTCAGTTTTTACATCCATGAAGGACACGTCGTCCTGCAATGGGATGAAGCCTCCATGGCCGAGAGGTATAACATCTATCGCAATGGCGTTCGTATTGGACACAGCACAAGCAACGACTTCGTCGACTACGAAGCCAACCCGTCACAGACCTACTACTACACCGTCACAGGAAAAGCCGCCAACCTCGAGTCGAGCCCATCCAACGTAGTGTACGTGGACTGGACGACCGACGTCGATGAGAACACCGATGCACTAGCCGCCACACTCTACCCCAACCCGACCTCCGGATGGGTTTACGTGGAAAGCAACGGCCTGGAAGAAGTGAGCGTCTTCAACCTGATGGGACAAGAGATGACACGCCAAAAAGCCGTCGACGGGAAGGCCGCCATCAATTTGACTCCGCTTCCCGAAGGCACCTACTTCATCCAAATGACTGGCACCTGTAACGAAGTCAAGAAAGTAGTTAAAATCCAATAAATCAAAATAATATGGAAAAACTTTTAAAAATAGTAACCTTTGCGCTGCTGTTGGGCACCGGCACCGCTTTGGTAGCCCAAGAGTCCGATGTGAAAGAACCTGTCTATCAAATCACTGAGACCGTCAACGTGAAGCACACTCCTGTCGACAACCAAGGCAATTCGGGCACGTGCTGGTGCTTTGCCGGTGTCGGCTTCGTAGAGGCGGAGATCCTGCGCATCTATGGCAAGGAGTTCAACCTCTCGGAGATGTTCGTTGTCCGCAATGCCTGGACGGAGAAAGTGGCGAAATACATCCGTATGCACGGGAACAACACCCTCAGTCAAGGCGGCGAAGTGTGTGACGTGCTCTACATGATCGACAAATACGGAATGATGCCCGAGGCTGACTACAGCGGCAAAGTCATCGGCGAGGACCGACACATGCATGCTGAAATGAACGAAGTCGTCAGCTCAGTAGCCCGTGCCATCATCAAAAACGGCAATAAGAAGATTTCGCCCGCAGGTCCAAAGGCAGTGCAAGGCGTATTGGACGCCTATCTCGGCGAAGTGCCGGAAGAGTTCACCGTCGATGGCAAGAAATACACACCTAAGTCGTTTGCCGAGAAATATCGCATCGACCCCGCTAATTACATTGAGATTTGCTCCTTCACTAGCGAAGAATACTACAAGCCTTGCGTGGTCGAGATTCCCGACAACTGGACCTGGACCCCAGCCTATAACATGCCGCTCGACAAGCTGATGGAAGCTGTCGACTATGCCCTTGAGCATGGCTACACCCTCGGCTGGGCGCAGGATGTCAGCAACAAGGGCTTCTCAGGAAAGACCGGTTTGGGCATCGTCCCCGAAGACCCGGAAAACGAGAAGCTATGGGACGAGATTGTCACCGAAAAACAAGTGACTGATGAAGATCACCAGAGAGCCTACGACAATTGGGATGCAGGTGACGACCATAGCATGCTCGTCGTCGGCATTGCCAAGGACCAGAATGGCACCAAATATTACAAAATCAAAAACTCATGGGGCGACAGAGGCCCTTACCATGGCTATTGGTACTGCTCTGAGCAATACCTTCGCCAATACACCATCTTCTTCACCCTGCACAAAGACGCCCTCTCTAAAGACATGAAAAAGAACCTCGGATTATAAATTTTCAATTATTAATTGTCAACTATCAATTATCAATTAAAAACATAACATTATGAAACTCAAACACATTCTTACCGCAGCCGCTTTGATATTTAGCGTCGCTGCTGTTGCACAACCCCAATCCCCGATGCCGAGACCTGACGAGAAAGAAGGCGAAGGTTTCAAATTCGACACCATCAAAGTATTGCCCGTCACCTCGGTCAAAGACCAAAACCAAGCCGGCACTTGCTGGTGCTACAGCTCCTTGGCTTTCTTCGAGGCCGAGCTGCTTCGCATGGGTAAGCCCGAGTACGACTTCTCTGAGATGTACATTGTTTACAAGACCTACCTCGACCGCGCTGAGGCTGCCATCCGCACCCATGGTGACGTGTCGTTCTCGCAAGGAGGCTCCTTTGGCGACGTGCTGTATGCCATCAAGCACTACGGCCTCATCCCCGATGAGCTGATGCCTGCCGGCGCCATGCACGGCGACTCACTGTCGAACTTCACCGAGCTCTCCGCTGTCACCGATCCCTTCGTGGAAGGTGTCATCAAGAGCCGCAAGATCCAGATGGACAAGGACGGCAACCCGTTGTGGAAGAAAGCCCTCGCTGGCATCTATGATGCCTATCTTGGTGTGCCGCCGACCGAGTTCACCTACAAAGGCAAGAAATACACGCCCATGAGCTTCGCCGAAAGCACCGGCCTCAACATGGACGACTACATCAACCTCACCTCGTTCACGCACCATCCGTTCTATGAGCCCTTCGTCATCGAAGTGCAAGACAACTGGCGCTGGGGTAAGGCCTGGAACCTCCCCATCGACGAGTTCATGCAGGTGATGGACAACGCCAGTGACAAAGGTTACCCGATTGCTTGGGGCAG
>JAEEGL010342453.1_pt1 | contig 13116 bp, 12 predicted proteins | sample 9134231 | NCBI WGS metagenome assembly JAEEGL01 (sample SAMN16246548, study PRJNA631951) | gut metagenome | biome: gut microbiome; feature: rumen; material: fiber-attached | host: Bos | place: Iran: Karaj | collected 2018-10 | reverse complement strand
TAATTTTATTTATAATTTTGTTTAATTTCTCGGCCGTTAGGCCGATTAAAAAAACTAGAGGCCCATTATGGCACATCTTCAGGTATCAGGAGGCATGCATGTTGAGTTTTCATCGGGTCCTTGTTAGCATGGGTTTAAAAAACACACAATTTAGAGTTTTTAAGTTAAGAAATTGATGTATAACCAAAATGATTGAGTATATTTGCAACCGATTTTCAGTAATCTGAGTAATCATTTAATCACAACCGTCAAGAAATCAGTTGATTAGCCTATTAACAATTCAATACTGACATTATTCAAGTATCACCCAAATACATCGACACATTCATGAAAAAGATCCTGTTTTTCACTGTAATGCTGTTTACCGCTATGCAGGTTGCAGCAAGCGATGTCAATGCGTCAGCAGCCCAATCAGCTGCCATGCGGTTCCTCACCAATGCTGCCAGCACGGGACGCCGTTCGGCTCCCGCCTCGCCTAGCGGCATCCGCCTGGTGCATGCCGAAGCCAACTCAGCCAACGCCGATCAGGCCGTTTACTATATCTTCAACACCCGCGACACCTATGTCATCATCGCCGGTGACGACCGTGCCGAGGAGGTGCTTGCCTACGGTGACGGCCCGATTGACATGACCGACCTGCCCAGCAACATGCGCTACTGGCTTGACTGCTACAAGCAGGATATGGAATACCTGCAGGCGCATCCCGAGCTGGAGGTGGAGCGACCTCTGCACAAGGCAGCACCGCGCCCCTCGGCGAGCGTCGAGCCGCTGCTCACTGCCATGTGGAATCAGGAATACCCTTATTACAACCAGTGCCCCGTCAGTATGGGAGCACGTTGCCTGACCGGTTGTGCCGCCACATCACTGTCGATGATTTTCTACTACTGGAAATATCCCACCGAGCCCACGCCCACGATTCCTGCCTATACGACCAGAACCCTGCACATGCACCTCGGCGAGTTGCAGCCCATCACCTTTGATTGGGACAACATGCTGGACAGCTACCGCGGCAACCCCAACTCGCAGCAGATCAATGCCATGGCGTGGCTGATGCGCTATGTGGGTCAAGCCGAAAGCATGGACTACGGCACTGGCAGCAGCGGCACCTATGGCTGGAACATCATGCAAGCGGTACAACTGTTCGGCTATGACAGCGATGCGAAGTATGTCTACAAGAGCAGCTACAGCGACCAGGGCTGGAACGAACTGTTGAAGGCCGAACTCCAATCGGCACGACCTATCGAGTTCTGCGCCTACGGTGGCATGTCGGGCCACGCCTTCAATGTTGACGGCTATGATGCCTTCACCGACTGCTTTCACATCAACTGGGGATGGGGCGGCTCGGCCAACGGCTATTTCGCGCTCAACGCCTTCAAGGGCGGCGGCACGACCTACAAGAACGACCAGCAGATGATCATCGGCTTGGAACCGCCAGCCACAAAGCCCACCATCAGAACCGATCGTCGCCGATTGAGCTTGTCCTCATTTGTTGACAAGACCAAGACCGCCAACTTTGTCTTGAAGGGCAAACTGCTCAATGACGATGTCAAACTCACCCTGAACGACCCGACAGGAGCCTACAGGTTGAACGTGAGCCAGGTCAGCAAGAGCGAACTCGATCGAGGGAAACAAGTCACAGTGACCTTCACGCCCGACCATGTGGCCGACTTCATGGACGCTACCATCACCTTGAGCAGCCAGGGCGCCGAGGACGTGACCATCTACCTCGACGGCACGGGCGTGCTCGAGACCCATGATCCCGTCATGACGGTTGCCGAAAATGCCGACAACTCCTCCATCAACCTTCAATGGGAAGACAATACCCCGGAAATCAATGTGACAAGTTATCGCATCGAGGTGGGGCTTGTCCCCTTCCACGAGTCACGCATCAAGCAAGACTTCAATATGGAGTATAACGGCAACAGCAACACCGACTGGTCTTCAAGCCTTGACGAAATCACCGACGTGGCAGGATGGACCGGCTACAAGGTGTATCGCAGCAACGGCTACCTCATCCTGGGCAGTGCGACCAAGAGGGGATGGATTGAAACGCCGACTTTGGACATGCGCGGCAACAACAACCTGCTGACCGTTAAGGTTTCGGCCATGAGCACGAGCAGCGAGATTGCCGTGCCCCTCAAGCTTTCCTGCGGTGCCAGCGACACCACCATCATCGTCTATAACGATAATACCGAGCAATGCGTGCTGATTCCTTGCCCTGCCAGTGCCGCAGCGACAGTGCGCCTCGAGAACAGCCTCTCGGGCAAGCGCGTGCTCGTGAGCAGCCTTGAGGTGCTTGCGGGCGACGACTATTCGCCCATTGACCTAAACAGGATGTCTTACGTTGAGGGAATCACCAACCTTTCCTACCAGCTTGCCAATATGAATCCGGGGTTCTACGGTCTGCGCGTTCAGGCTGTCTATACCGACGGCAGCGTCTCGCAATGGAGCAACCGCATGTTTGTCAACCTCGACTGGAGGCATGGCGACGTGAACCGTGACTGCGAGGTGAACATCGCCGATGTCAATACCATCATCGACGTCATCACCCGTGACACCAATGAGGTTGCCGTAAGCGCAAGCGACGTGAACGGCGACGGAGAAGTCAATATCGCCGACGTCAATGCCCTTATCGACCTGATTCTGGGAATGTAACCTAATAGGGCCCAACGTATGATCGGCCTAGCAGCCGAGAAATCAGGCATAGTTTTTTAGATAAAAAAATTAGCAAAATGAAACATCAATCATTTTGCTAATTTTTGTTCTTATTGGGTTAGACGTCAGCCGATGAGGATGAGGTCAAGCAGGGCGTTGACGTCGGCGATGTTCACCTCGCTATCACCATTGACATCGCCAGCAGGCAGGGCGATACCCGTCAGAATCATGTCGATGACGGCGTTCACGTCGGCAATGTTGACCTCGCCGTCGGCATTGACATCGCCCACCACAGTGGCGGTTTCGCGATAGACGAATGAGATGATGGGGCCATAGGCGGTGGTGCGGCTGTTACCGTCAAAGTCAAGGTAACTGGTCTTGCAGCGGGCATAATAGGTGGTGCCATCCTGCATGAGCTTGCTGTTGACCTTGATTTCCTCGGCGGGCAGTGTGGTTTCATACTGGCCGTTCTTCAGCGTCTCGATGAAACGGGCACGTCCCCAGGTCGTCGCGCTGTTGGAAATCTCAACGACATAGGACGTGGCCCACTCCTGGGGCTTGAGCGTCACGTGCTGGCCCTTGTAGAGCACACCGCCGTCAACGGGCACGACAAATCGGGCGGCTGCATGAGCCACCGAGAAGAATACGGTGTTACTGGTCATCGTCTCACCATCAACAGTGAGGATGACGCGCAGGAAATAGGTATTGCCCGGCTCCAGCAAGTCCTCAGGAATCTCCAATGAGCCCGTAGCCGACTTGCCTGTATAAATCACAGCGGTGAACATATCATCGGTTGCGACCTCAAGTGTTGCCTCTTCGCTACTGCCACAGGTGTACCATGTGGCGGTCACGGGAACGTCCAGGTCCTGGCTGCCATTGGCAGGAGCAGTTATGGTGAGCAGCATGGGCCAGAAAGCACGCACCTCGCTCACGCCGCTGTAGCAACTGTCGGCACACGACTGGACACGCCAATACTGCTGCTCGCCATGAGTGAGTTTGCTGAACAGCAACGCGCTGGCAACGGTATCGGTCACGGTGACGCGCTCCAACACATGGGAGAAGTCACGTGAGTTGCCCAGTTCAACGACGTAACGTTGAGCGCCGTCCACCTTGTGCCACATGAACTTGAAAGGCGCATCACATCTGTCAGCATCCTCGGGGCTGATAAGCACGGGGTTGTCGAGCTGGTCGAGCTCCACGGTCAGGAAAGCGGGTGACCACTCGTTGCCCACACGGTCAAGGACACTCACGGCGAACTGGTAGCCCTGGCGGTACTGCTCGGGAATCTCAAACGAGGGCTCATAGGTCATGCCCAGCAGGTATTCAATCTGGCCGGTGAACGTGTTCTTGTTCATCGTGATGGGGAAGGCATAGACTGTGTAGCGCACGTTGTCATAGCCGTCCCAGTGGAGCTGGTCGCTCACGCGTTCCAGGTTCTGCACCTCACCGGGGTTGTACCCTTCCTTCCAGGGCATGGCAGGAGGCAGAGCAGGACGGGTGAAGACGGTATTCTTCAAGTAGTGCCCTAACGGGTTCCTGTTGAGGGCATACAGATACTTGCAGGAATAGAAGATGGCACCAGGGGCATCGTCCAGGGAAGTAGTACGGTTGAACTCCACCTCATCGGCATACTCCTTATACTGCACCGGGCCCGACGAACTGGTCAAGCCTGAAATAGACGATGAGATAAAGACCTGACGACCAAAGTGAGCAGCCATCTTGCCCCACCACTCCGTAATCAGACCGTAGTCATTGGTGCTGTGGCCAAAGGGCCAATAAACCTGAGGCGACATGTAATCAATGCTCTGTGCCGCATACCATGCCAACGGGTCGCTGAAGATGCTGTTGTATTGCCAGTCACTGCCAGCGGGACAAGGCTCCACACCATACTTGCCAGCCACCGACGAACTCGAAGCAGCCACACCGGCGGGCGAGATGCCATAGCGCACCTCGGGACGCGTTTCCTGAATCATGTCATAGACAGCCTTTACCATGCGGTTAACATTGTCGCGGCGCCAGTCGCCAAACGAGAGACCGGAGCCTGATGCCTGCCACTCGCCATAATCCTGGGCAGTGGCATCGGCAGGAATACCGCTAGGATAGAAATAGTCGTCATAGAGGATACCGTCCACATCATAGTTGGTGATGATTTCCTTGCAGACGGCAACGATGCGGTCGATGGTGCGCTGCTGCCCCGGGTCGAGGATCACGGTGGCGCCATAAGTGAGCAACCAGCCATCCTCTTTAAGTTCCTGGTCGTAAGGTGTGTTCCAGTTGGAACCCGTGCTCCAGCGGTAAGGATTCACCCAGGCGTGGCACTCCATGCCGCGCTTGTGGCAGCCCTCAACGACGTACTGCAGCGGATCAAAGCCCGGATCGGCACCACGGGTGCCCGTCAAGTAGCTGGACCAGGGTTCGATGCTTGACTGATACATCGCGTCACACATCGAGCGCACCTGAAAATTGACCGCATTGAAGCGGTTGACCTGCAACGAGTCGAGCAGACGGTCCATCTCTGCCTTCTGCCTAGTGGCACCGGCACCCTGGGAAGGCCAGTCAAGACACCACACGGTAGCTATCCAAGCCGAGCGGAATTCACGTTTGGGCTGAGTGTAGGCCCAAGCCTGTACCATCATGCCCGACAGCAATAGAGCGGCCATCAGGGTAAAGGAAAAGCGTTTCATATCCTAAAGATTTGTAGTTAATTCTTAAAAATCGTTTATCAGCTGCAAAGTTAACACAAAAAAGCGCAACGACAAACGATTGCGCCATTATTTAACACAAGAATACCCTGATGGGGGATATCTCTTTACATTGACAATCAGCGGGGACCGCGACCGGAGTCGCGGCACAGGCAACCTTGCTGGAGAGGGAAAATCCCAATCAATCAAAGACGGTCGAAGGGGATGCGGGCAAGGAGGTCACCGAAGCGGTTGGCACCCTCCTGCAACTGGCCTTCCACCATCTTGCGCAGGAAGAAGGGCAGCTGAAGCTGAAGCTCGGCAGTGCTCATGGTGGTGTCATCGGGCTGCGGCTCCAGGTTGATGACCATGTTGATGGGGACAGGCGACTGTGAGGCAGTATAGACGACGCGCTGGCCTTCGATGCTCTGCTCACGGTCCAATGAGAGCGACACCTCGCCCATCGGAGACTGAATGGAGATGGAGTCCTCGCTGAACTTGACGGTATCGAGATGCTGGCGGGCCTCACCCTCGATTTTGTCGGCATGCTCATCAATGAGGTTCTTGATGAGTGAGGGGTTGGTGAGTTTACTGTAGATAGTGGCTGCGCTACATGCGATAGCGTGAGGACTGCTCTTGAAAGATTCCATTATACTGTCGTAGTTTAATGTTTAAAGTTTAGTGTTTAAAGAGGGGGTTCCCAAGCATCAATCGACGGCATTGATGCCCATGGGAGTCCAGTTCTCGGGGTCACTGTGCCATTGACGCAGGGCCTCGGCGTCGGTGTCTGAAATCACCGAATTGTCGGTAGCCACATCGAGCATCGTCTCAAAATTGGTCAAGGTGACAATGGGCAGTTTGGCACGACGCAGGGCTTTGGCTGCCATCGAGAACTGATAGTCAAAGATGACGACAACGCCCAGGACGATACCGCCTGCCTCGCGAACGGTATTGAGGCACTTCATGCAGTTGTTACCTGTCGAGAGTTGGTCCTCGATAAGGACGACCTTCTGGCCAGGCTTGATGTCTCCCTCGATGAGATTTTCCAAGCCGTGGTCCTTGGGGGTTGAACGCACATAGACAAAAGGCATGGCCAAGGAATCGGCCACCAGCGCACCGTGGGCGATGGCGCCCGTGGCGATACCGGCAATGACATCGGCGTCACCGAAGTTTTCCATAATGAGCCTTGCCATTTCCACCTTGATGAGGTTGCGCACCTCGGGGTAGGACAACGTCATCCTCAAGTCGGTATAAATGGGAGAAGACCATCCCGTAGCCCACGTGAAAGGACTGTCGGGCTGTAGTTTGATGGCACTGATTTGCACTAGTTTTTGTGCAAGGAGCGTATCTAATTTCATCATCTGTGATCAATAAAGGTTAAATAGACGGGCGAAATTAGCAATTTTCTTGCGGTTAAGCGATAAATCGTTCAATAATTTGTCAAAAAACTTGTTAAAACAGCACAAGAGCCCCCTTGAAACCTTCCAAAACCACACCATAATCAAGAAAATCGATGATTTTTTCCTCCAAAGAAAGAATCATTTTCTTTACCCCGACTGGCATATAAATCGGGAATTATATCTATATTTGCAAAAGAAATCAAAACTATTACAGCAGATGGAATCATTGAAAACCGGTATCGTCCTGGAAGGCGGCGGCATGCGCGGCATGTACACCTGCGGCATCCTTGACGTGCTCATGGAAAACCGTATCTATGTTGACGGCATGGTGGGCGTGTCGGCAGGCATCGCCTTCGGCTGCAACTACAAGTCACGCCAGGCGGGTCGCGCGTTGCGTTATAACGTGCGTTTTGCCCACGACAAGCGATACAGCGGCATCATGTCGCTCTTGAAGACCGGCAATTACTATAACGCCTACTTCGCTTACAAGCTTGTGCCGACACACTATGACGTGTTTGACTACAACGTGTTTGAAGAGACTGCGATGGAATGCTATGCCGTGTGCTTTGACGTGAAGAGCGGCGAGGGCGTCTATCAGCAGCTCACCCATGTGGACAAGGAGTTTTTTGAATGGATACGCGCCTCGGCATCGATGCCCGTGGTGGCACAGCCTGTCGAGGTGGGCGGGCGCCTGTTACTCGACGGCGGCCTTGCCGACTCCATCCCACTGGAATTCATGATGAACAAGGGCTACAAGCGCAATATCGTCGTCCTCACCCGAGAGGAAGGCTTTCGCAAAACGGCCGAGCGCGGCATGTGGCTGATGAAACCGCTGCTGCGCAAGTGGCCAAAAGTCATTGAAGCGTTGAAGAAACGCCCGGCGCACTACAACATGCAACTGCAGCAGGTGCGTGAGCAGGAACGTGCCGGCAACGCCTTTGTATTCCGTCCGTCCAAACCGCTGAACATCAGCCGGACGACGCACGACCCTGCCGAGATGAACCGCGTGTATCAACAAGGACGCGAAGAAGCCCTGCAACGCCTCGACGAACTGAAACGATTCCTTGCCAACGAGGACCAGAAAGCGCCCTCAACCCCTGCAGATGAGTAATCCCAAACAGCCACTCACTCCAGAGCAGGCCATGAACCGTGCTGCTGCCCTGTGTGCCCGCTGCGAGCAGGCACCTGGCGATATCCTTGAAAAACTGGGTAAATGGGGGCTCTCCCCTACCGATGCCGCCCAAGTGCTGCGACAGCTCACGGAGCAGGGATTTATCAGCGAAGAACGATTTGCCAAGGCATTTGTCAAAGATAAATTCAAGTTCAATGGTTGGGGAAGAATCAAAATCGCACACCAGCTGCGGCAGAAAGGCATCACAGGTGAAACCATCGCCGAAGCGATGACCGCTATTGATGATGAAGCCTACCACCAGCGGCTCGTGGAACTGCTACGCGCAAAATGGCGCACTGTCCAAGGGCGCGACGCCCGCTCTGCTTGGGCAGCGATGATGCGATTTGCCGCCTCGCGCGGATTTGAGAGTTCAATTGCCGGAGAGTGCGTCAAGCAAGTGACCCGACTCGATGTGGAAGACGATTAGACAATGGCTGGGTGCCGCTGCCGATGTAGCGTTGCCGCGCATCTGCCCCGTGTGCGGGCAGTCGCTTGACGGCGATGAGCAATGGCTTTGCCGCAAGTGCCTTGCCGCCCTGCCCCGCACCCGCTATGAAGAAGTTGATTTCAACACCATGGAACAGCACTTTGCCGGCAAGGTGCCCATCGAACGGGCAACAGCCTATTTCTTCTATGAGAAAGGATCGCCCTATGCCAGCATCCTGCATGACATCAAGTACCGGGGTGTTCCTCGCATGGGCCAATGGCTCACCACGCGTGCCGTGGGTGACATGGCGAAGAGCCATTTCTTTGACGGCATCGATGTCGTAACCGCAGTGCCGCTGCATCGCAGCAAGCTCGCGCATCGCGGATATAACCAGAGTGAATACCTAGCCCGTGGCATATCCGACGCCCTCGACATCAACTATATAGAAGCATTGAAGGCTATCCGCCCCCACTCTACCCAAACGCACAAGGGAGCTATGGAACGCTGGCAGAACATCCAGGGCAACTACGCCCTGAACGAAAAAGTTGCCAGCCAACTGGCCGGCAAGCACATCCTGCTCGTCGATGACGTCATCACGACAGGATCTACCCTCACCGTGTGCGCGGCACTGCTGAAATCTATTCCAGGCACGACCGTTTCACTGTTCACCCTTGCTGCCGCCCGCCTCGAATAGTCTTCTTTTCCTAAAAAGATTATTCTGAAAAATCAAAGAGGATGTGCCAGTATTATGACACACCCTCTTAGTCTATGCTCTGAAATCTTTCTTTTTCTAGAAATCTTCTTTTTCCTTAGCAAGATTGCGATAAGCAAGCTTGTCCTCAAGGTATTCCTGTGTAGCAATCAGAGTGGGCTTGGGGAGTTTCTCGTAATACTTCGAGATCTCAATCTGCTCACGGTTCTCGCTGATTTCCTCAAGGTTGTCGTTGAGGGTCGCAAACTCCTGGAGTTTCTTCTCAAGGTCGGACTTCATCTCGGCGGCAATCTGGTTGGCACGCTTGCTGATGATGCAAACGGTCTCATAGATGTTGCCCGTGGGTTCAGCCATCTCAATGATGTCATGCACCGTTGTGGTGAGTGGCGCGTTAGTCTTCTTGTAATCCATGTTTCTGCTATATAATTAATGTGTTGTTATTTCCGTTTTCTGATCAATTGCCGTTGACATACTTGTTGGCAATCTTGAAGATGTTGTCGGCTTCCTTGCGCGACTTGCTCTCGGGATAATCGTTGATGAACGAGTAGTACTCATCGATCACCGTGCGGAAACGATCAATCTTCTTCTCCTCAACGCTCTCGACTGCCTCGCGATAGCGTGCCTTGAGGACAAGCATCTCAAGATCCTCTTTGTACTTGCTGTAGGGATAGGACTTGATAGCGTTCTGTGCCGTGATGACAGCGCTCTCGTAGTTGTTACCCATGTAATTGCCCAGGTTGTAATAGAGCGTGGCGTTCTGCAACTCCTTCAGGACCAATTTGTCTTGCAGCTCAAAGACGGCACTCTGTGCGATAGAAGCCTTTTCGCTCTTGGGGAAGTAGTCGAGAAACGCCTGCAACTCCTCCATGGCACGGATGGTCTCGGACTGGTCCAGCTGAGCCTCAGGCGAGTCGAGGTAGAAACCATAGCCTGCATAGAAACGGGCCAACTCGGCATACTGGCCGCGAGGATAACGCTGGTAGTACTGCTTGAAGTAAGAACCCGCACTGATGTAGTCCTTGTTCTCGTAGTAGCTCAGTCCCAGCAGATAGAGGGACTCCTCGGCATGAGGCGTGCCACGGAACAGTGGCACCAAGTCGGTGAGGATGGTATAGGCCTGAGCATAACGCTTGTTCTCAAACGCCTTTTTGGCATACGCGTACTTATACTCCAGGTCACTGCTTTTCATCACCTTGTTGTACTCGCCACAAGCCGCCAAAATGCAGGCCATCGCCAATATTATCGTCAGTCTCTTAATCATTGAAAAAACCGTTCTTGCGCAATTAGCCCGCAAAATTAGTCATTTTTTCTAATATGTACAACTCTTGAGCGCAAATCCCTGAATTATTTCGCAAAATTTAACGGAAAAGACTGAGATAACGGAAATAATGGTAGAGGCAGAGATGATGGAGCAATTATCTGAAAAAGGGAACGAGAAGTGAAAGATTTAGAAAAAAGCAGTATATTTGTGGGTTAAAACAACTTTAAAACTAAATCAGATTATGAAGATTGGAGATAAGATTCCTGAATTCCTGGGACTTGACCAGAATGGTAACGAAGTGAAGGCCAGCGACTTTGCCGGCAAGAAACTCATCATTTACTTCTACCCGAAGGATAACACCCCCGGCTGTACAGCCGAGGCTTGCAGCCTGGCTACAGGCTACGGGGCACTGAAACGTGCCGGCTTTGCCCTGTTGGGTGTCAGCAAGGACAGCGCGGCAAGCCATCAGAAGTTTGCCGACAAATACAGTCTGCCCTTCCCGCTGATTGCCGACGTGGACACGACACTGAACCAGGCATTCGGCGTGTGGCGCGAGAAGAAGATGGCGGGCCGCACCTATATGGGCACGGTGCGCACCACTTTCATCATCGATGAACAGGGCATCGTCAAGCACATCATCGAGAAAGTGAATACCAAGGACAGTGCAAATCAAATTCTTGAACTCGGCATCTAACTGAAGCCAAGCTGATTAGAGATTAGCGATTAAATAAGAGATGAAAAAGATAGTTTTGACATTTGCAATGCTGGTGCTTGCCATAGGTGCCAGTGCATTGACGCTTGAAGAGTGTGTATTGCGCGGCAACTCGCCCTACGGTATCGGAGCGATGCAGCCGTCCAAGAGCGATGGCCGCTATTTTTACCGCCTGAGCAATGACGGCAACTCCATCAACCGCATCAGCTATGCCAAGGGTGACGAGAGCGTGCTGGTGGATACAAGCAATGAGTGGGTCACCGGCTGGGACGACTTTGAGGTGACCGCCGACGGCGCCTATGTACTGCTGTGGAACAACTCACAGGAAATCTATCGCTACAGCTTCACTGCCGACTATTATGTCTATGACTTGAAGAACAAGACGATGAAATCCTTGAGTGAAGGCGGCGGTGAAGAAATCGCCACCTTGTCGCCCGACGGCAAGCGCGTTGCCTATGTCAAGGGCAATAACGTGTTCGTTCGCAACCTAGTTGACGGCACCACCGTGCAAGTGACCCGCGACGGCGAGAAGAACAAGATCATCTATGGCGTGCCCGACTGGGTGTACCAGGAGGAACTTGGCATGCTCAACACGCTCAACTGGTCGAGCGACAGCCGCTCGCTGGCCTTCCTGCGTTGGGACGAAAGTCAGGTGAAGATGGCGTCGATGGTCATCTATCAAGGCACCTGCAACCCCAAGGACGAGTATGCGCTCTATCCTGGCCGCTACGACTTCAAGTATCCCGTTGCCGGCGAGAAGAATTCCATCGTGAGCGTGCATTGCTATGACGTAGTGGACGGCACTTTCAAGAAACTCAATGTGCCGCTTGACGAGGAGGACTACGTCTGCCACATTACCTTCAGCCCCGACCCGCAGCGCCTGATGGTGCAACGCCTGAACCGCCACCAGAACGACCTGCGCATCTATGCCGTCAATCCCATGACGGGTGATGCCAAGCAGGTCTATCATGAGACATCCGACACCTGGGTGGATGCCGAAACGAGCCAGCAGGTGCAATATGAGGACAAATTCTTTGTCATCCCCAGCGAGCGCTCGGGCTACATGCAGCTTTACCAATATGACCTGGACGGCAACCTGATGCGCCAGCTGACCAACGACAATGACCGCATCATCTCGCAGTTCTACGGCTATGACAAGGCCACCAAGCGCTTCTACTACCAGGCCTCGTGCGGACCGCTCAACCGCGTTGTCGAGTACGTCGATGCCAAGGGCAAGGTGACGCGCCTGGCACCCTCGACCGTTGACGGCCAGGGCACTGCATCGGCCATCTTCAACGGCGATTTCTCCTATTACGTGGGCCGCTACAGCGATGCCACGACGCCCGACCAATACCGCATCTATGACCGCAAGGGCAAGCGCGTGCGCGACCTGCAGTTGAACGAGGAATATGCCCGTCGCTATACTGCCGTCGATGTTCCCAAGAAGGAGTTCTTCACAATGGAACATGACGGTTATACCCTGAATGGCTACATGATCAAGCCCGTGGATTTTGACCCGAACAAAAAGTATCCTGTCATCATGGAGCATTATAACGGTCCCGGCTCACAGGAAGTGCTCAACAAGTGGCGCATGGGTTGGGAGCAGTACTTTGCCAGCGAGGGCTATATCGTGTGTGAAGTCGATAGCCGTGGCACTGGATTCCGTGGCAAGGCATTTGAGTCGGTAACCTATCTGAACCTGGGTAAATATGAGACCGAAGACGCTGTTGCTGCAGCCAAATATATGGCAGAGCAGCCTTGGGTAGATGGCGACCACATCGGCATCATGGGATGGAGCTACGGTGGCTTCCAGACGCTGATGGCGATGAGCGAACCGGGCAGCAACTATGCCTGCGGCGTGAGCATTGCTCCGGTGACGACCTGGCGCTTCTATGACAGCATCTACACCGAGCGCTACATGCGCACTCCTCAAGAGAACCCCGAGGGCTATAGCAACTTCCCGCTGAACCGCGCCGAGAACCTGAACGGCAGGGTGCTGATCATGTTCGGCAGTGCTGATGATAACGTGCACATTGTCAACTCAATGCAGTATGTTTCCAAGTTGGTGGACATGAACCGCACCTGCGACATGATGGT